>ENA-ORCW01000129-ORCW01000129.1-marine-metagenome-genome-assembly--contig:-NODE-129-length-99035-cov-5.173690_pt1 | contig 99035 bp, 101 predicted proteins | sample MGYA00237784_ERZ508517 | MGnify/ENA primary metagenome ERZ508517 (study PRJEB26187, sample SAMN06268979) | marine metagenome | isolation source: Tt ae E1 feedstock associated aerobic enrichment on...
AGCATGGAGCCCTCGTGATTGCCCCAGACGCCGGTCACCTTGTAGAGGAGCGGCTTGGCGGAGTGGGAGTTCGCCCAGACATTCTCCACCGAGAAATCGGAGGTCACATAGGCATAGGTCAGCGCGGCGAAGGCCAGCGCGATCAGGCCGAGCTGCGTGAGGGCGGCCGGCACCGCCACCGCGGTGAGACGCTCGTCGCCCCGCTGCGCGCCCACAAGCGGCACAATCGCCTGGTAGAGTGCGACGGCGAAGGCCAGAAGCAGGGCGAAATGGCCGGTCTCGACAATCATTGCGCCCCCTCGCCCGCATGTTGCCACACGCCCTTCTCCTTCAGGGCGTCGGCCACCTCGCGGGGCATGTAGTTCTCGTCGTGCTTGGCGAGCACCGTGTCGGCGGTGAACACGCCGCCGTCGAGCGCGCCCTCGGCCACCACGCCCTGGCCCTCGCGGAACAGGTCGGGAAGAATGCCGCTATAGACGACCGTCAGGGTCTTGTCGGTGTCGGTGACGGCGAAGCGCACCCTCTCGCCGCCAAGCCGCTCGAGGCTGCCGGCCTCCACCAGCCCGCCGAGGCGGAAGCGCTGGCCCGGCGCGATCTCCTTCTCGGCGACCTCGCTCGGCGTGTAGAAGAACACGATGGTATCGCTGAGCGCATAGAGCACGAGCCCCACGGCGACACCGAGTAGGGCGACGCCCGCCCCGATGACCGCTCCACGTTTCTGCTTGCGCGACAATGCCATGCACCCAGTCTCCGACTCTATTTCTCAGGATCCGCCACAGGCACGGGCGGTTCCGCCCTTGCGGCCATCCCGCCTCATATGTGCCATGTCCTCGGTCATGACGGAACAAGCCTAGCTCCCAAGCCCCAGCTCGGCACGCATCGTCTCGATGCGCGCGCTGGCCGTTTCGTCGCCAGCGAAGCGCTCCGCGGCCCGGTCGAGCGCGTCCGCTGCCGCCTCCCGGTCGCCGAGCACCGAACGCGCCCGCGCAAGGCGCAGCCAGCCCTCCAGATCGTCTCCGTTCTCCTCCAGCCGCCGGGCCAGCCGGTCGACCATACCCTCGATCATCGCCTGGCGCGCCTCCGGATCGGCCTCCATGATGGCCTTCGCCGCCTCGCCATCCGGCTGCGGCATGCGGGCCTCCCCGGTCTGAAGCGACGCGATGCGCTGCTCGACCACGCCGCGCCACGGCGCCTCGGCCGGCGCGTCCGCCAGGAGCGCCCGCCACAGGGTTAGGGCCTCGTCCTCGCGGCCGTCCTGCATGGCTGCAAGCCCCATGTAATATCGCGCGCGCGCCTGTCCGGGCTCGATCGCGAGCGCGCCGGAGAACGCCTTGCGCGCCTCCGCCGTGACGAGCCCGTCATTGGCCTCCACCAGCGCGGTCCCGTAATCGCTCAGCGCACCCGCATCCGGCGGCGAGAGCGCCACGATCCGGCCATAGGCGTTCGCCGCGTCGTCGAGCCGGCCGAGCCGCCTGTAGGCCGGCGCGAGCACCCGCCAGCCGCGCACATCCTCCGGATTGGAGGCGAGATGCCGTTCCACCTTGTAGATCAGCGCGCCGAAATCCTGCCGCTCGAGCGCCGTCGCCATGCGCGCGGCATGGGGCACGTCGGGCATGCCCGGCCGGCCGAGCCACAGATAGCCGCCGAGCGCCACGGCGGGAACGGCGACCATCGCGGCGACGACGGCGGCCTTGTAGGCGGCGGATGCACCGCCCGAGCGTGGCTTGCCGCCGCGCGCGGCCGCGTCGGCGGCCAGCATGCGCCGGGCGATCTCGTTGCGCGCGGCCTCCGCCTCGCTGTCGCCGATGGTGCCCTCCTCGCGCTCGCGCGCGATCTCGGCGAGCTGGTCGCGATAGACGGCCATGTCGTAGTCGGGCCGTGCGGCGGCATCCGGCGCACTCCCGGCACGGCCGAGCGGGCGTAGGAGCGCGATGAGGGCGATGCCCGTCAGGAGGGCGAAGGTGATCCAGAGCAACATGGCGCCATCATTTTCGCGGGCGAGAATAAAATCAATTCAAGAGAGCGTGCGGGCGAGCGGCCCGGTGTCGCACTTCGTCGGCCAGACGTCGCAAAACCGCACGCCACGCAAAAGCCGAATGATAAGGTCGAGCCGTCGTCAACGGTCGCCCGGCGGTCATGCGCCTGGAGCTTGGATACGGTGCCATGAAGCGCTACTCGATTTTCTCGCTGGCGCGCAACGCCTTCAACTATCACAAGGACTGGCAGCGCGCCTGGCGCAGCCCGGAGCCGAAGTCGGAATACGACGTCGTGATCATCGGCGCCGGAGGCCACGGGCTCGCCACCGCCTATTATCTCGCCAAGGAGCACGGCGTCACCAATGTCGCGGTGCTCGAGAAGGGGTGGCTCGGCGGCGGCAATACCGGCCGCAACACCACGATCATCCGCTCCAACTACCTCCAGGACGAGTCCATGGCGATCTACGAGCTCGCCCGCTCGCTCTACGAGGATTTGGCGCAGGACGTCAACTTCAACGTGATGTTCTCGCCGCGCGGCCTCTTGATGCTGTGCCAGACCGAGCACGAGCTTCGCGCCATGAGGCGCACCGACCATGCCAACCGGCTGGCCGGTATCGAGGCGCGCATGATCTCGCCGGCGGAGGTGAAGACGCTCGTCCCCATCGTCAATGACGCGCCCGACTGCCGCTATCCGATCCTCGGCGCCTATTACCAGCCGCGCGGCGGCACCGGCCGCCACGACGCGGTCGCCTGGGGCTATGCCCGCGCGGCGGATGCGCGCGGCGTCGACATCGTCCAGAACTGCGAGGTCTTCCGGATCCTGCGCGAGGGCGACCGCGTCCAGGGGGTGGAGACGAGCCGCGGCACGATCAGGGCCAAGAAGGTCGCCGTCGTCACCTCCGGCAACACCTCCGTCATCATGGAGACGGCGGGCCTGCGCATGCCGATGGAGAGCGTGTGCCTGCAGGCGATGGTTTCCGAGCCGATCAAGCCGTGCATGGACGTGGTCGTCATGGCCAACACGGTCCACGGCTATATGAGCCAGTCCGACAAGGGCGAGCTGGTGATCGGCGGCGGCGCGGACCCCTACAACAACTATTCCCAGCGCGGCAGCTTCCCGGCGCTCGAGCACACGGTGACGGCGCTGGTGGAGACCTTCCCGATCATCTCCAGGCTGCGCATGCTGCGCATGTGGGGCGGGGTCGTGGACATGACGGGCGACCGCTCGCCGATCATTTCCAAGACGGATGTGGGCGGGCTCTACGTCAACGCCGGCTGGGGCACGGGCGGCTTCAAGTCAATCCCCGGCTCGGGTTTCGTCTTCGCCGACACGGTGGCCAATGACCGCCCGCACCCGATCGCGGAGCCCTTCGGGCTCAACCGGTTCATGGAGGGCCGGCTGATCGACGAGAGCGTCGCCGCGGCGGTGGCGCACTAGAGCAACCCTGCGCCGACCGGGCGCGGATGCGTTGCTCAGACACTTGGAACAACCGACATTTCTGCGGTCAGGCGTGTCCCCCTGATCGCAGGTCGATCCAGAACTGGACTTTGCGGAACAGGTACGAGCGATGCTGCTGATCAGGTGTCCGGTCTGCGGGGCCGAGGGCGACGAGACCGATTTCCACTATGGCGGCGAGGGCCATCTCAGGCGCCCGGCGACGCACGATCCAGAGGCCGTCACGGACGAGGCGCAGCGGGACTATCTCTATGCCCGCCGCAATCCGAAGGGGCTTCATTTCGAGCGCTGGCGCTGCGACCGCGGCTGCGGCAAGTGGTTCCACGCCGCGCGCGATACCGTCACGCTGCAGTTCAGGGCCTGTTACGGCATCACCGAGCTGCCGCCGGCCGAGCTGATCGAGGAGGCCCGGACCGGCCCGTGGGCCGGCGCCTTCCCCGATCCCGCACCCAGGAAGACCGGGACCGCGAGGACAAGGAAGGCCGGGTCCTCCGGGAAGTCGAGCAAATCGGGCAAGTCGAACAGCTCGGCCAAGTCGGATGGCGCGAAGGCCGCCGCCAGGACACCGCGCCGGAGGGCAACGTCATGACAGCCAAGCCTTACAGGGTTCCCGCCAATGCCGGCGACGGCACGACCGGGCGGCTCGTCGACCGCACGAACCGGCTGAGCTTCACCTTCGACGGCCGCCGCCATACGGGCTTTGCCGGCGACACGCTCGCCTCCGCCCTGATGGCCAATGGTGTCCGCCTCATGGGGCGCAGCTTCAAGTATCACCGCCCTCGCGGCCTCGTCGGCGCGGGCTCGGAAGAGCCGAACGCGCTGGTCGGTGTCGGCGAGGGTGCGCGCCACGAGCCCAATCTGCGCGCGACCCAGGTGGAGCTCTATGACGGCCTCACCGCCGTCTCGCAGAACCGCTGGCCGAACCTCGACCTCGATGTCGGCCAGATGAACGGGCTGGCCTCGCGGCTGTTCCCGGCCGGCTTCTACTACAAGACCTTCATGTGGCCGAAGGCCTTCTGGGAGAAGGTCTACGAGCCCGTCATCCGCAATGCCGCCGGCCTCGGCAAGGCACCGGAGGGCCGCGACCCCCATTTCTACGAGCAGCTCCACGTCTCCTGCGACGTGCTCGTGATCGGCGCGGGCGTTGCGGGACTTGCCGCTGCGGAGGCCGCCGCTGCGCGCGGCGCCCGCGTCATCCTGGCCGACGAGAACGCCCGCTTCGGCGGCTCCGCCGACATTGCCGGCGGCACCATAGCAGGCGCAAGCCAGCTCGACTGGGTGCGCGAGCGCACGGCGGCACTCGCTGCGGCGGACAATGTCCATCTCCTGGCGCGCACCACCGTCGCCGGCCACTATCATCACAATCACGTCATGATGCTGGAGCGCGTGGCAGACCACGACCCGTCCCTGCTCGCCGACGGCACGCCGCGCCACCGCCTCTGGAAGGTCAGGGCGCGCCAGATCGTGCTCGCCGCCGGTGCCATAGAGAGGCCGATCCCGTTCGCCAACAACGACCGGCCCGGCGTGCTGCTCGCCTCCGCGGCCCGCGCCATGCTCGCCCGCTATGGCGTGGCCCCCGGCCAGCGCGGCGTGATCTTCGCCAACAATGACGACGCCTACCGCACCGCCCTGGCGCTCACCCGGGCCGGCGTGACAGTCGCCCGCATCGTCGATGCGCGCGAGGTCGTGGACGGACCGCTCGCCGACGAGGCCCGCACCATGGGCCTTGCGGTCATGCCGGCGTCCGCCGTGTCCAATGTGGAGACAGGGCTCGGCGGCCGGTCGATCACGGGCGCCAGGATCGCGCCCTATCACGCGGGCGCCAGCCACACCCTCAAGGAGGAGACCGTCGCCTGCGACTTCGTCTGTGTGTCGGGCGGCTACAATCCGGCGGTCCATGTCTGGTGCCACAATGGCGGAAAACTGCGCTTCGACGAGGCGATCCACAGCTTCCGCCCCGACCGGACGCAGGATGCCCTGCGCGCCGTCGGCGCCTGCAACGGCACCTTCGCGCTGGCGGATATTCTGGAGGACGGTTATGGCGCCGGCGACATGGCGGCACGCGACGCGCTGGGTGCGACCGCTCCCGCAGCCCGCGCGGTCAGGGCGCCGGACGCCGAGCAGGAACCGCAGGGATCGCTCGAACCCGTCTGGTTCGTGCCGGCTACCGGCAAGTACAATGAGGGCAACAAGCACTTCATCGACTACCAGAACGACGTGACCGCGGCGGATCTGGAGCTCGCCCTTCGCGAGGGCTACGAGTCGGTGGAGCATGTGAAGCGCTACACGACCCTCGGCATGGCGACCGACCAGGGCAAGACCTCGAACATCACGGGTCTCGGCGTCATGTCGGGCGCGACGCGGCGCGCCATCCCCGATATCGGCACGACGACCTTCCGCCCGCCCTACACGCCGATCTCCTTCGGCTCCATCGCGGGAAGCCATGCCGGCAGCCTCTTCCTGCCCGTCAGGCGCACCGCCGCCTATGACTGGCATGTCGGGCACGGGGCCGATTTCGAGCCGGTCGGCCAGTGGCGCCGCCCCTATTGCTATCCGCAGGACGGCGAGAGCCGGCACGACGCCGTCAATCGCGAGATCCTCGCGGTGCGCAACCGGGTCGGCCTGCTCGACGCCTCGACGCTCGGCAAGATCGAGGTGAAGGGTCCGGATGCGGCGGCGTTCCTCGACCGCCTCTACACCAACACCTATTCGACGCTGAAGGTCGGCCGCTGCCGCTACGGCCTGATGATGAACGAGAAGGGCTTCCTGTTCGACGACGGGGTGACGGCACGGCTCGGCGACGACCACTATCTCGTCCACACCACCTCCGGCAATGCCGAGCACATCGCGGCCTGGATGGAGGAGTGGCTGCAGACGGAGTGGACGGACTACAAGGTGTTCGTGACCCCGGTCACCGAGCAGTGGGCGCAGTTCGCCATCGCCGGCCCGAAGGCGCGCGAGGTGCTGGAGGCGCTCGGCACCGATATAGACGTCTCCAGGGACGCCCTGCCCTTCATGGGCTTCGCCACGGGCCATGTCGCGGGCTATCCGGTGCGGCTCTACCGCATCAGCTTTTCCGGCGAGCTTTCCTTCGAGATCGCCACGCCGGCCCATTTCGGCCGCGGCCTGTGGGATGAGATCCTCGCCGCCGGCAGCCCCCATGGCATGGAGGTCTATGGCACCGAGGCGCTTCACGTGCTGCGCGCGGAGAAAGGCTTCATCGCCATCGGCGACGAGACGGACGGCACGGTCACGCCGCTCGATCTGGGCCTGAGCTGGGCCGTCTCCAAGAAGAAGGCGGACTATCTCGGCAAGCGCTCCCTGCAGCTTCCCCACCTCGCCGCGGAGGGGCGCAAGCAGCTTGTGGGCCTTCTCACCGACGATCCGAAGGAGGTGCTGCCCGACGGCGCCTATGCGGTGGAGAAGGTCCTGCCCAAGCCGCCCATGAGCATGATCGGCCAGGTGAGCTCGACCTATTGGAGCCCGACGCTGGAGCGCTCCATCGCGCTGGCGCTTATCCGCGACGGCCGCGAGCGCATGGGCGAGACGGTCAGCTTCCCGCTTGAGGACAGGGTCGTGACCGCACAGATCGTGGAGCCGGTTTTCTTCGACAAGGAAGGAGAGCGCCAGAATGTCTGACATCGTCTTCACAAGCGCGCTCGGCGGACGCAGCGTCCAGGCCGGTCAGGACGGCATCGCCCTGTCCATGGGCGAGATCGGAGGACGCGGCATGATCGACCTGCGCGGCCTCACCTCCGACAAGGCCTTTCTCAAGGCCGCGAAATCCGTGCTCGGCGTGGATCTGCCGCTCGAGCCGCGCAGCTCCGCCAGCAGCGGCGACATCACGGTGCTGTGGCTGTCCGTCGACCAGTGGCTGGTGACCCTGCCGCGCTCGCGGACCGCGGAGCTCCTGTCTGCGCTGGGCGAGGCCGTTTCCGGGCTGTTCGCCGCGGTCACCGACATGAGCGACGCCCGGACGATCATCCGGCTGGAGGGAGACGGCACACGCCAGACCCTCATGAAGGCGAGTTCGGTCGACCTGACGGTGGCGGGCATCGATGCCGGCTTCGTGCGCCGCATCCTCTTCGCCGAGATCGCCGCGCTCGTCCATATCGTCTCGACCGGGCCGGACGTCGTCGACCTCTATGTGTTCCGCTCCTATGGCGAGTTCGCCTGGGAATGGCTCACGCGCACGGCGACGCAGGCCAGCGCCGTCCCGCTCTTCGCCCCGCAGGCCGCCCCCGCCGTCTGACGGGCCGGAACGCAAAAAAGGCGCGAAGGCCGGATGGGTGCCTTCGCGCCAGATGGCTCACTCCAGAGGGGAAAGCGCCGTTTCAGCGCTTCACGGTGTCGAGCCAGGAAAACAGCTTGTCGAACCCGCCGAACGGATAGAAATGCGCCTGCCGGATGTCGAGCTCCGGCTCATCGCGCGACGCCCGGGCGAGCGCGCTCACCAGATCGTCCGGCGTGGACACGGTCAGGAGCTTCGTCACGTTCATCGCCTGCTTGCGGATGACCCGGGCCGAGGCCCCCACCCCGCACATGGCGGCGAACTTGACCAGCGTCTTGACCGTGGCCGGCCCCGGAATGCCCACATGGACAGGCAGCGTGATGCCCTGCGAGCGCAGGGTGCGCGCCCAGTTCACCACCGGGCCCGGCTCGAACAGGAACTGGGTTGCGAGATAAGCCTCCAGCCCCGCCTCGCGGGCATAGGCCTGCTTCTCGCGGAGCGCGGCCATGAGCGCGCCCTCGCCATGGACCTTCGTGATGTCGGGATTGCCCTCGGGGTGACCGGCAAACCCGATCCGGGTGATGCCGTGGTCCTCGAACAGGCCGGTGCGCAGGAGTTCGATCGCGCTCGAGAACTCGCCGAACGGCTCCGGCAGCCCGCCGCCGAGCGCAAGGGCCTGGGTCACGCCCGCCTCGCCCGTCAGCCGTGCGAGCCGTTCGCCGAGGTCGGACGCATTCCTGATCTGGCGCGCCGGCATATGCGGCACGGGCACCAGCCCATGGGCGGCGAGCGCCTTGGCGGCGACGACCTGCTGGGGCGCTTCCGCGGGATCGATAAGCGCGACATAGACTTTCGTTCCCGGCGCGAGACGGGCCGCGATCTCGGCCACGCGATCGCTCTGCCGGGGCGTGATCTCGAGCGAATACTCCGCCAGGAAGGCCTGGACGGGCTCGCCGCCGCGATCGTGCGCAACCTGCTGGACATCCACAGAAGCTAATGCGTTGACCGTCATCGACTGCCGCTCCATGACACGGGGCTCGGGGTCCGATCTCTGACGGTCACACTGCGCGCCATGAGCCGGCCTGACTCGCCCGGAAACGACTTTCATGACGCAAATTGCGACGGCGCGAATAATCTCCCAGGATACGCATATGCCGGTCGTCCACCCCGCCCGAAGACGGTCGACGGCAAGGTTCGGTCGAGACGGCCGGCAGGAAATATGCCGGCCATACTTTGACCATGGTTGCGCAATTGAAAGGTGCTCGGCATTCTATCAGTTGAATTTTAGAGTCGCTGCAGCCAGCGTGCTTGTTACAGGCGGAAATGCCCATGTTCGGTGATCGGCCTCGCGAATTACCGCAAAGATTTGCGTTCGTTCTTGTCCCCGACTTCTCGATGATGCCGGTGACTGCAGCGATCGAACCCTTGCGCATCGCCAATAGAACTGCAGAACAGGATCTGTATTCCTGGAAGATGTATTCGGTCGACGGCGCGGCCGTGACCGCATCGAACGGAATCGTGATGGGTGTCGACGGCGATATCGGTGATATCGGCGAGCACGATACCATCATCGTCTGTGGCGGTCTGAATATTCACAAGCACGCCGACAAGAAACTGGTCGGCTGGCTGCGCAAGGAAGCCCGCCGCGGCATGGATATCGGGTCGGTCTGCACGGCGAGCCACATCCTGGCGGAGGCCGGCATTCTCGACGGCTACCGCTGCACGATCCACTGGGAGAACCTGCCGGGCTTCTCGGAGGCCTTCCCCGACCTCAACGTCACGGGCAGCCTGTTCGAGATCGACCGCGACCGGTTCACGAGCGCGGGCGGCACCTCCTCGGTCGACATGATGCTGGCGCTCATCGGCGCCCAGCACGGCCAGCAGCTCGCCTCCGAGGTCGCCGAAGGCATATTGCACGCGCCGATACGCCATCAAAGCGAGTATCAGCGCATGTCCCTGCCCGCGCGGATCGGCGCGCGGCATCCCAAGCTCATCAGCATCATCGAGCAGATGGAGAAGAACCTCGAGGAACCGCTGAGCCCCAGCCTTCTCGCCCGCCAGGCCGGATTGTCCACGCGTCAGCTCGAGCGCCTGTTCCGGCGCTATCTCGACCGCTCGCCCAAGCGCTACTATCTGGAGCTTCGCCTGCGCAAGGCCCGCTCGCTGCTGCTCCAGACAGATATGACCGTCATCAATGTGGCGCTGGCCTGCGGCTTCTCCTCGCCCTCGCACTTCTCGAAATGCTACCGCGCCTTCTTCGGCCGCACGCCCTATCGCGAGCGCGGCACGCCGCGCCTGGAGTCGCACGATCACGACATCGCCGCACACTGATTGTGGTGAAACCCCCTCCCCTGAATCGAAGAGCGGGCCCCGAAGGACCCGCTCCCGATAAAGTGCACGCCCGCGACCGGGGGCAATAAGGCAGACGGCACCTTATCGATTCTTGTTCTTGCTCTCCCAACCGTCCGGTTGCGCCCCTCTTCGTTGGATGGAGGCTTGCAACCTTACTCGCCTTATCGGCGCGTCAAGCTGGAAACTACTCTTTTGAATATGATGAATTGAAACGCAAATCAACGTCTTTTTTTCTTCATTCCGCCATAATCTGCCCTCCCGCCGTCGCCCCCGAACAAGATGACGACTCGGAGTTCATGTGCATTTCCGGTATATGGCTGTCTTGCCAAGAAAGCTTTCGACCATTGCAAAGCATTCATCCCACAGCAGGAAGTCGTAAGGTTACCTGAAGACCTCCCAACGGCGACCTGTCCAAGACGATACCACCTTCGTACATGCCAGCCGTTTCGGACACGATGGACAGGCCGAGCCCGGATCCGGGCTTGGTCTCGTCGAGGCGGTGTCCGCGCTTGAGCGCCTCGTGCCGACGCCCGGAGGGAAGCCCCGGCCCGTCGTCGCCCACGATCAGCGTCAGCCAGGCCCGCCGGCCGGCCTTGTCGCCACTCTCGCATACGCGCACCTCGACACGGCCCTCGGCCCATTTGAAGGCGTTGTCCAGCAGGTTGCCGACCATCTCCTCCAGATCCTGCTGCTCGCCGCGGAACCTCGTCCCATCGGCACAGTCGATCTCCACCGCGATGTCGCGCCCGGCATTGATGCGCTGCAGGGTCCGCGCTATCGCCTCCACGACGGGCTTCACATCGGTCGCCGCACCGAGCGTCTGGGCGCGCGCGGCGCGCCTCGCCCGATCGAGATAGAGATTGACCTGGTCGCGCATGACCTGCATCTGCGCGAGCACCGTCCCGGCCAGGGGGCCGGGTGTCGCGGAGGCCTCGTTGGCGAGCACGCTGAGCGGGGTCTTGAGCGCATGCGCCAGATTGCCGACCTGTGTGCGCGCGCGCTCCACCACCTCCGTATTCGACTGGATGAGCGCGTCGATCTCGCGGGCGACCGTGTCGATCTCCACGGGATAATGGCCGTCGATGCGGTCGGCGCGCCCGTCCCTGATGGCGCTGATCCTGCGCTGGAGATGGCGGATCGGCCACAGGCCGAACTGGACCTGCACGAAGATGGCCGCCACGAGGCCGAGGCCGAGGACGACAAGCACCGTGACCAGCGTCTGGGTGAAGGCGTGGACCTCCGCCTTCAGCTCGTCGTAGTTGCCGGCCACGGTGAAGCTGAAGACCTTCCGGGACCCGAACAGCTCGTATTTCTGCTCGAGGGCGCGCAGCCGATGGCCGTCCTCGTCGCTCAGGAAGAAGTGCGACACGCCGTGCACATCGGGTCCCGACAGCACGTCGTCGGGGAGCGTCAGCCGCTGTTCCAGAAGGGAGTCGGAGGTCAGCACCTGGCGTTCGCCCTCGCCGGTGGAGGACACCTGCCAGTACCAGCCGGACAGCGGCAGGCTGAAGCGGCTGTCCGCCAGCGTCTCGGTGAGTTTCAGCCGTCCGTCCCGGTCGAGCTCCACCGTGGCGAGCAGCCCGTCGAGAACAGCCCTGAGCCGGGCGTCGAAATTGCGCTCCAGCGCCGTCTGGAACAGGGTGGACAGCAGGATGCCCGCAGCGACCAGTATGACGATACTGACGACGGCCGCCGAGGCGATCAGGCGAAAGGCAAGGGAGTTAAGACGCATCGTCCGGTTCAGCCAGGCAATAGCCCAGGCCGCGTATCGTCCGGATCATGTCGGATCCGATCTTCTTGCGCAGACGGCCGACAAAGACCTCTATCGTGTTGGAGTCCCGGTCGAAATCCTGGTCGTAAAGATGCTCGACGAGCTCCGTGCGCGACACGACCCGCCCCTGATGGTGCATCAGATAGGCGAGCAGGCGGTATTCGAGCGAGGTAAGCTTGACGGCAGTGCCGTCCACCGTCACCCGGGCGCTCCGCGTATCGAGCGCGACCGCGCCGCATTGCAGCTCGCTGGAGGCATGCCCCGCGCTGCGCCTCAGCAGGGCACGAACGCGCGCGAGCACCTCTTCCATGTGAAAGGGCTTGGCGACATAGTCGTCGGCGCCGGCGTCGAAGCCCGCCACCTTGTCGCTCCAGCGGTCGCGGGCGGTCAGGATGAGCACCGGCATCTTGCGGCCGTTGCGGCGCCAGCTCTCCAGCACGCTCACCCCGTCCATGACCGGCAGGCCGAGATCGAGGATCACCACGTCATAGGGCTCGGTATCGCCGAGGAAGTGTCCCTCCTCGCCGTCCCCGGCCGTATCGACAGCGTATCCCGCATCCGTCAGGGCCGTCGCGAGTTGCCTGTTCAGATCCGGATCGTCCTCGACAACGAGCAAACGCACGCCACACCCTCTCTCAAGACCAGAGTCTTCACTGGCCGATCACACGCCCCGTCCGGGCATCGACGACCACGAGCCTAACCTGCCCTTCGCTCCTGATCTTGACAAGATATACGGGGCCGCCGCGATCCGAAACGGCTATATCGAGTACCTTGCCGTTCACGACCTTGCGGGCGGCACGCGCCGCGACCGAGGGTTTGACCAGATCGCCCTGCCCCTGACTGCCGCCATATTGGACGCGCAGCAAGGGCAACACGCCGCCATCGCCACGCACGCCAAAGGCTGCGGCCGGGCCAAGGCAATAAAGTACCAACCCCGCCGCGAGCAACACTCTCCCGCACCGTACAGACATCGCGCATTCCTCGTTCGCGGGCTGAGACCCTATCGGCGCGAAGCTGAACGGCCCATGAATATGACGGCCCGTGAATACAATCGGGACAGGGGCGAACACCGCCGCCGGCGCATCACCGGTTGACCCGGACGTCGTCCTCATAGACGGATCCCCGCCTGCCGAAGCCGCTGGCCGGCGGTGCCGAGGCGGTTCGCAGCGTGGCGACCTTCTCCAGCGAGCGCCCGCCGATATAGCCGCCGATCCCCCATTTCAGCATCTCCCAGATCCCGTCCGGGATCTCGTGCCACAGGGGCCGGAAGGCGAGCGGTTCCGGCAGAATCAGGTTGACCGCCGGCAGGAGCACGCCGAAGAAGACAAGCAGGAACATGCCGAGGAACATGAGGCAGGGCCGCCAGTTGCGCGTGAGCCAGCTGTCGGCGGAGAGCTCCGCCACGACCACACTGGCCGCGGCCCTGGCGATCTGGCCCTCCGCGTCCGCCAGTGCCTTCTCGATCTCCGCGCGCGCCTGGGCCTCGCCGATCCGGCGTTCCTGGACCGCCTTGACGACCATCACGATGCGGTCGAGCAGAGGGCCCGTCAGCAAACCCGCAATGGCCGAGATCATGAGCCCGCTCCTTTGGAGGATTCACCCCTTGCCCCGCCGCCGCCCGAGAGGCCGGAGAAGAGCCGGACGAGCCAGCCCAGAAGGCCGCCGGGATCGCCGCCTTCTCCCGCCCCGTCCGGCGTCATGAACAGCTCGCCCTCGGCCATGCGCCGGCGCACGAGGCCTCTCAGGACGCGCCCGCCCGCCTTGTTCCACAAGGCGAGACGCCCGGGCACATCGTCGAGCCGGCCCTCATTGACCGCCCGCAGCACCGACGACCGGGCGAAATTCGCACTGCCCACATTGAAGGCGAAGGAGACCAGGGCGGAGAACTGGTTCGCCGTCAGCCCGGTCTCGATCAGAGGGGAGATCTCGGCGATGAACACCTCGAGATCGGCTTTCAGGATCGCCTCGCCCTCCTCCGGCGTGATCGTCATGCCCGGCGTGACCGGCGGCGGTGCGGCCCGGCCCGTATGGCCGTAGCCGATGGTCCAAACGCCGGCCGCGTCGCGATAGGCCTCCCGCCGGAAGCCCTCGAAGCGCTTGATGAGCGCAATACCCTCGTCACTCAGCGTCATTCCGTCGCTCCCTCAGTGCGGCCATCCGGCGACGGGCAACACCTTGGCGGCAAGCGCGCCCATGGCGCCGGCCGCCGAGACCAGCGCCACGAGAACCTTCCAGCCGCTGCGCGTGGAGACCACCGCGTCGCGAATGGTGCGCAGGTCGTGCTGGATGCCGCCGACCTCCCGTTCCAGCCGCTCCACCTTCGTATTGAGCTCGCCAAGCTCGCGCTCGATCGAGGTTGCCGCCATTGCATATCCTTTCAGATTGGCCGCGCATGGGAGGCAGATCAGCCGTAAGCCTGCCCCAGCGTGTCGAGAAAGACAGTCGCGCCGTCGAAGCTCACCCGGAACCGGTCCATCGCCCAGGCCGTGGGCGTGACCGCTGGCGCGGCGCCGCCGGCGACGCGCCAGCCCGCCGGCCAGGCCACCGAGCGCCCGCCCGTGCCGTCCTGCTTGACGAGCAGAACGATGTCGCCGCCATTGGCTGGCCAGTTCGCGACGGAGAGCGCCGTCACGTCCTGGTCGAGCGTCACCTCCACATGCTGGCCGGCCCGGTAGTCGATGGCGAGAGCCCCCGACGAGATGGAGGCCCACTGGCGCGACAGGCTGTGGGCGCCGGAGAAGCCGTTGGGCAGATCGACCGCACCCGAATCGCGGTCGATCCGCAGGGCGTCGTGCCACGCCGCGCCGTCACCGCTGACCTTGAGCGTGAAGTCGTCGGAGCCCACGAGGCCGAATTCCACACGCCCGCCCCAGCCGGACTGGAACAGCATGGAGAGGACATTGCCCGCCCCCTCCTTGTTCAGCGTGTAGCGCAGGTCGCCCGTGCCGCCCTCGCCCGACGAAAGTGCCGCGAAGAGCGCCTTGTTGATCTTCGCCGACAGGGGATTGCCGGCATCCGCTGCGGTACCCACGCCGAGGCGGACAAGGTTGTTCACCCCCGCCAGCGCCGAAAACAGGTCGACCCAGGCGCTCCCCGTCCATATCAGCAGGGCCGCCTCGTCCTCGACCCAGGCGAGCCAGCCGCGCCTCGGCGCATGGAACACCCAGGCATCGGCCTGATAGATCGCGACCGCGTCCTCCTGGCCCGCCCAGTCGTCGGCGGCTGCGTCCGCGACGATATAACGGTCGCCCTCCACCGCCCCCAGAGGCGGACTTGCGAGGTGGCGGTCGGCCACGGTGAGGTGGATGAGCGCGTCGAGCACGTCGAGCGCCTCATTGTGGGTCACGTGCTTTTGCGCCTGGGCCGCCTCCAGATAGGGCAGCCGGAGATGTGCGCTGTCAGCCATCGATCGTCGTCCTCCGTCCGGTGCCGCGCCCGTAGGTCGCCGAGATCTGGTAGACCACAACGTCGAACGAGGCGGGTATGGTGGTGAAATCGGCCATCTGGTTGCCGGCCGTGTAGACGGCGTCGGGCGTCGCGGTCGCTATGGTCCGCACGACCGCATCCGCCCCGTCGAGGATGTCGACCTCATAAGCCTCCGCATCCTCGCCGAGCGGTACGTCGAGCTGGTCCCAGGAATCGCCGCCGCGCCGCGTCCGCCTGATCCAGCTCAGGGAGACATGGCCCGCCACGGGATCGCGCATCCAGCGGATATGGACCGGGCTCAGGGGCTTCAGTCCCGTTCCCGCGAAGGCATGGATGTCCTGCGCGAAGGCCTCGTCGCCGATGTCGCGATTGGCCGGACCGTAGCGATAGGTGAAGGCGAGCCCCACCTCGTCGAGCGCCATGGCCGCCTGCATCACGGCACCGTTGAGCAGAACGAACCGCGTGCCCGCCGGATGCGCCGCGGCCATCGCCGCCTCGCTGCCGGACTGGCCGCGCAGCAGGCCGGAGAGCCGGTAGGTGTTCGGGCCCACGAGCTCAGCGCTGCGGAACTGGAAGACCTCCCAGCCGCCGCCGGCGCCGCGCAGGGCCGCCACATTCGCCCCGCCGAAGAGCTGGAGCGGGTCGACCGACGACAGCGCCCCGGAAAACAGCTTCACGCGGACCGACCCGCCCCGGTGCCACCGCCCGGTCGGCCCCGGGGCGAGCGTGTCGAGCGTCTCGCCCATGGTCGCCGGCGCATCGAGCGTGCGATTGTGTTCGAACCCGCTGCCGCTCGCCGAGCGCGCGATCGCAAGGCCGCCTGGCCACGGCTTGGCGAAGCCTGCGATATACCCCGCATGCGGGGTTTCCTCCCCGGTCATCAGCGGCAGGTCGAGGAATTCCAGGACCGGCTTGCCGTAGACTGGCGGCATTTGCGGCCTTGCGGAGCGATGGGGCCCCGCCACGGCTTCGTAGACGCCGGGATCGAGGCTCACCGCCTCCACGCGCCGCGCCATCCCGTCGGCGACCGACTCGATGCGCAGCAGGCGCTCACGCCCGCCAAGCCCGAGCGCGACGGTGTCGCCGGGCTCCAGGGCCATGTGGCCGCGCGGCAGGGTGAAGCGGGCCCGCTCCCGCCCCGCCCAGACATCCTGGAGCCAGACCTCCGCACGGGCCTGGGCGAGCGACTGGGAGACGACCGCCGGCAGGTCCGCGCTCGACTGCCGGATGCTGTGGCCCACCAGGCGGCGCGTCTCCACGGCGGCCTTGCGGTAGTCGACGAGGCTGTCGATATAGGACAGCCGCACCGATGCCGGCAGCTCGCTCTCCTGCGCACGGGTTACCCGGACGAGCGGTTCGTCGGCGGTCTCCTCCACAAGATCGCCCTCGCCAAGCGCGATCGCGGGGCCCGCCCCCCTGTGGCGGAAGCGAATCCGCCCGCCGCTTTCGACCGCATCGAAGGAGAAGGCGAGGCTCAGGGGGTCCAGCGCATCGCGGGCCGACATGGGCCGGTCGATCAGATAGCCGTCGATCACGCCCTCCAGCGCGCTCGTATCGTGGGCGACGCCGCCGCCGGCCTCGATGATCGCGGAGACCAGCGCGCCGAGCGGGGCGGCCCCCATGCGCCCGTTCAGCCAGTGACCCGCCTCGTAATTGGGTCCGTCCGCCCAGACATCCGCGCGGTAGGGAAAGGTCGGAAAAGGCCGCGCGTCCCAGGCCCAGATGAACATGCGCTCCGGCGGAACCATCTCCGCGCCATAGACGGCGGAGACGGGATTGCGCGCCGTCCCGGCCTCCCCGTTCCAGTATTCGTGGAAGGCCTGCAGATAGCGCCGCTGCATGAAGTCGTCGCGCGCGCCGGAGGAGAAATGGGGCAATGCGCTCTCCGACGAGCGCGCGTCGTTGAAGCTGTTGGGCTGGTTCGCGCCCTTGTCGACCGCCGGGCAGCCGATCTCGGTGAACCAGATGGGTTTCGCCTCCGGCACCCAGGCGGTGGGCGATGCCGCCTCGGCGCCGCCGGGACGGTTGTAATGCGGGTTCGACCACCAGCCCACGAGATCCTTGTTGCGGAACACCCACGGCTTGCCATGGGCGCCGTCGGTGATCGGCGTGCGGATCTGGAGCTGCCGGTCGGCCCCGGAGGCGTAGTACCAGTCGAACCCCTCGCCGCCCGCTATATTGGCCTTGAGATAGTCGAGATCGTAGGGCGAGCGCACGCCCGCCTCGCGGTCGAGATGAGCCTGGCCGTCGCGCCAGTCGGCGAGCGGCATGTAATTGTCGATCCCGACGAAATCGACCGCATCGCTCATCCACAACGGGTCCAGGTGGAAGAACGCGTCGCCCGAGCCGTCCTGCGGGTGATGGCCGAAATATTCCGACCAGTCCGCCGCGTAGGAGATCTTCGCATCGGGCAGGATCTCCGCGACGTCCCCGGCGAGTTCGGCAAGGCGGTCGACGGCGGGGTAATGGTCGGGCCCGTCCCGCAGCGTGGTCAGCCCGACCATCTCGCTGCCGATCAGGAACACATCCACCCCGCCCGCCAGCGCGCACAGATGCGCATAGTGCAGGATCATGCGGCGCAGCGACCATTCGGACGGCCCCAGATAGAAGACCCGGTTCGCGAAGCGGAAGAAGTCGCCCGGCGCGGCATCGCCGAAGAACGCGTCGACATCCGCCGTCAGCACCGCCGTCTTGTCCGGTGTGCCCATCCGGCCCGGCGCCGGATCGCAGGTGATGCGCCCGCGCCAGGGATAGGCCGGCTGGCCGGGCGCACCGCCATAGGGGTCGAGGAGCGCGTTGTCGGGCGGCACATCCATCAGGATGAAGGGATAGAAGACGACCTCCAGACCGCGCTCCTTCAGATCCCGGATCGCGCGGATCACGGAGCGGTCGGACGGGGTGCCGGCAAAGGCCGCCTTGCCCTCCACCCGGCTCACCAGGCGGGCGCTCGACCGCGTGAGGTTGCCGACCCGCCAGCTTTCCGGCCTCGTCTCCTTGCCACGGCTCTCCACGCCCGGCTTGAGCGTGCACGCCCCGCAGCGCAGATCGTCTCCGAACCATGCCACGACCAGGGAGGCCGCCCCCACATTACGGCAGCTCGACTGGAGCTGGTCCATGGAGACCGACCAGTCGGTGCGCTCCGCGGCGGTGTGGGTGTTCTCCGCCGCCGTCTCCCCCCAGCCGGCATCGCGGCGGATGGGCTTGGTGTCGTAGCCGAACTCCGTGGCGCCGGGGATGATGTTCACCGCCTTCACGAGGCCCTCCACATCGTCGGGCGCCTTGAACACCTCGAAGGCGAGCTGCGGCAGGCGGTTGCCGAAATTCGTCAGCGGCATGCGCTCGAAGACGATATAGGCGAGGCCGCGATAGGCCGGCGCGTTGCCGGCGCCCTCCTTGGCCTCGATCAGGCTGTCGGGCTGCTGTTCCTCGTCGCCGCGATAGAAGCGCCAGGTGAACTGGCCGATATCGATCTCCTTGCCGTCCGCCCAGACCCGGCCGATACGGCTGACCGGCCCCTCGCCCAGACCGACCGCGAAATTGCCGTAATACTTGTACTCCGTCACCCTCACGCCGGAGGTGGAGGTCGCCGTCGACTTGCCGCCGGCGCGCTCGGTGTGGGTGGTGATCTCCTCCTCGAAATTGGTCGCCCAGATCACCTGGCCGGAGACGCGCACGCGCCCGAACAGGCGGGGTATGGGCACGCCCTCGCTGGAGGCCTGAACCTGGAGGTCGTCCAGCCTCGGCCCTTCCACATGCCGCGTGCGCCCGCCGAGCAGGGCCTGGTCGACGACGCTGCCGGCAAGCCCGCCGACCGCGCGACCGATCATGCCGCCGAGCGGGCCGCCGACCATGGTGCCGAGCGCCTGGCCGGCAAATTGGAAGACCAGAGTGGCCATCAGTCCGTCACTCCCGGAAATTGAAAGGCAAAGGCGATGCGCCGCCGCCACCAGGGCCCGAGCGCCACTTCGCAGACCGCGACGCCGTCCTGGGCGTGGATCATGCGGCCGGGGGCGCTCACAATGGCGGCATGCTTGGCCGGCACATGGGCGCGCCAGCGGAACAGCAGCACGTCGCCCGGGCGCATGGCAGCGACCGGCACGGCGAGGAGATGGCGCCCGCCGGCCTCCGCCAGCGCCTCGCGGCCGCCCGTCTCCGCCCAGTCGGGGCTATAGGGCGGCGGCGCCTCCGGTTCCGGCCCGCACAGCGCGCGGTAGACCCCGCGCACCAGCCCCAGACAGTCGCAGCCCACGCCCTTCAGGCTCGCCTGGTGGCGATAGGGCGTGCCGAGCCAGGAGCGCGCCTCCGAAACGATGGCGTCCCGCGTCGTCGTCGGCATTACCCGCCCCACCGGCTGTTGCCGTCATTGTCGGGATCGTCGCGGCGGGGATAGGAGATCGCGAAATCGTTGCCCGGCATCTGCGGAAAGCCGCGGAAATTGTAGCCATTGGCGAACTTGCCCCGGCAGGTGGAGAACTGCTTGTCGCAGCCCGCCGTGACGGCGAAGCCGTCGCCGGCCTCGACGGGTTCCGCCATGGCCTGCCACAGCCCGATCACCGTGCCGGAGGCGGCCACCCGGTGGACCTTCACCTCCATGGCGCGCCCCTCATTGGCGCCGTGCGTCCACCGGAGCCGGCCGCGCGCGAACCAGCCATCGGCGAAGGCCTCGAGCCCCGTCACGGCGAAGCGGTGGCTGTCCTCCACCCGAACGACCGTTCCGGTGCCCCTGTAGACCGGGCTTTCCGGATCGACCCCGCAGCGGGCGTCGCCGAGGTCTGCGTCGCAGCCATGGCGATAGAGGCGGCCCGTGGTCTGGTCGAGCCTGTGGGCGAGCCCGCGCACCTCCGCGGAGAAGGCATGCGTGCTGCGCGTCACCTCGCCCAGATTGCCCCGGCGCATGAGCGCGCGCTCGGCCGGGGCCTGCCAGTTGACGAGCCACATCTCGATCAGTGCGTTGTCGAACACACCGGCTGCCAGATCGGCCTCGTTCAGCCGGTCGGAGCGCAACATGCCGGAGACGTCGAGATTATCGACGCCGAGCCCGAGCGAGCTCTCGCTCTCGGTGCCGTCGAACCCGGTCGCGGCCTCGAAGGTCACGCCGTCGAAGGCGATGTCCCGGTCATGGTCGGTGAAGCCCATGACGCGCCCGTCATGGGTCGTGAGCGTCCAGCACCAGCACAGCGTGGTCACGCCGCCCGCCAGATGCGCCTCGAGACCGGAAGGCAATGTCCTCACAGCCTGATCTCCACAATGGGAATGTCGGGAATGTCGCCGGCGGAGAACGCGGCGAGATTGATGGCGAGATGGTCGGTGTCGAACCGCACCGGCACGTCGAAGGCGAAGCCCGCCGTGACGACGGCGCCGTTCGCCGGCTCGCGTCCGGGCTGGAAGGTGACGGTGCCCGCCGCGGTGTCGACCGCGACATCGGTCCCCTCCGCCTGCTCGTCGCCGTCGACGGCGACCCTGACCGACCCCGCCACGGGCTTGGCGATGGCGCGCAGCTCGCTCACCCCGCCCGAGGCGTAGCGCTTGACGAGCGCGAAGGTGGCCGTCGCCCCGTCGCCCACCCCCAGCGCCTGGTCGAGCGGGTCCGGCGTGGCGGAGGGCGGGCAGGACTTCCAGTCCGCATGGTCCTTCCAGCGGAAGCCGTGCAGCCTGCCGCGCCGCGCCTCGAAGAAGGCGATGACCTCGTGGATCTCGTCGAGCGAGCGCACGCCGTAGCCGGCATTGTAGCGCCGCCGCGAGGCTGCCCAGCGGGTGTTGCGCTCCTCGTGGCCGGAGCCGAGCGCGACGATCTCGGTGCGCCGTTCCGGCCCACCCGTCGCCCCGAGCGCGATGTTGACGGGAAACCGAACCTCATGAAATGCCATCGCTGTCTCCGACAGTTTGCACAACGGCCAAACCGGTTGCGGGCGGTTCTGCGGCGAACAGCAGCCCGGCTCACTCGCAGTCTCGCGCGGCCTCTGGGCTCCCGCCTGTGCGGGAGCGAGCGGAGAATGGGCAGGACCGGTTCGTCCACGTGCCGCTCATGCCCGCGACGGCGGGCATCCGGTGGCCGCGGATACAGGTCCTGAAGGATCCACTCGACAGCCCCCGCCTTCAGAGATTCCGCATGCCGCGATCGACGGCGCGGCTGACGAGCGCTGCGACCTGGGACTGGGAACGCCGGAAGCTCTCGGCATCCTGCGCCTGAATGTTGAGATTGAGCGTGACGGCCCGGCCGCCGCCCTCGGCCCGCACGCCGAGCCGGCCATCGGCGCCTCGCGCGAGCGGCATGATCGCCTCCGCCCCCGCCTCGCCCATGAGCCCCACATTGCCGCCGCGCATGGGAAAGAGGGTCGGCCCGCCCACGACACCGCCCTGGGCGAAGGGCTTGAGCACGCCATTCGCCACGACATTGCCGCGCGCGCTCGGCAGGACCGCGCCGAACAGGCTGGAGAACAGCCCGCCCAGCCCGTCGCCGAGCGGCTGCAGCGCCGCCGACAGCGCCTTGCTCGACAGCGAGAGCGCGAGCGAGCGCATGACGTCGCCCAGCGCCTTCCCGCCCGTCACCGCGCCGGTGAACGCCTTGGTGAGGGACGCGCCGAAGGCGTCGCCGAGCTTGCCGAGCTCGTCGAGCTCCGACTTGAAATGCGAGGCATCGAGGCCGATGGCCACTTCGAGCCCGTCGATCCGTTCCGCCATGATAACCTCCTCATCGGTCAGGAAAGCGCGACATCAGCGCGTCGAGATCGGCACGTGCCGGGGGCGCGGCGCCGCCGTCGGCAAGGCCGGCTCCGTGAAGCGCCACCATCAGCTCGCGTGGTGTCATCGCCCAGAAGACCGGCGGCGCCAGGCGCAGCGCGCCGAGCCCGGCGCCCATGAGCGCGCGCCAGGGAAATCGGGCGCCGGCGCTCATTGTGCGCCGTCCGCCCCGTCCTCGTGGGCGAAGGTCGCACGCAGAAGATCCGCGACGATCGCCACGTAACCCGCCGCACCGCCGTCCACGCGGAACGCCCGGACCTCCTCGTCGGTGACGTCGTGGCCGGCGCCGCGCAGGCCCGCGGCGATGACGAGGACGGCGTCGCTCGCCCGGATACGTCCCGTCTCGAAACGGTCCACCAGCGCCATCAGGTCGGCACCGTCATAGGCGCTTTCGAGCTCGGCCAGCGCGCCGAGCGTCAGGCACAGCGTCCAGCGCCGCCCGTCGAGCTCGGCTTCGATCTCGCCTCGATGTCTGTTCGCCATGGCGCTCGCCTCACGCCGCCGCGAACGACAGGAGGCCGGCGGATTCGAGCGCCAGCTCGAAGGTCAGCTCGCCGTCGTGCTGGCCTGAATATTCGAGCGCCGTCACCTGAAACGGGCCGGTCACCGTACCGAAATCGGGGATGATCACCTGCCAGTCGCGGATCGTGCCGTCGAACATGAACTGACGCACGAGGGCGTCGGAGGCGTCGTCCTTGAACAGGCCCTGGCCTCTGATGCTCGCGGACTTGATGCCGGCGCCGGCCAGGAGCTCGCGCCAGGCGCCGGCCGATTCCGCGTGGGTGATGTCCACCGTCTGCGCGTTGAAGGAGAGCGCATGGGTGCGCAATCCCGCAACCGTCGTAAAACTGCCCGTCCCGCTGCTGTCGGTCTTGAGCAGGAGATCGCGTCCCTTCTGGGCTGTCATGGTCTCAACGAACCTCCGAGAATGATGTCGAGGTAATGGGGCTCACGCCGCCGGTTCGGTGACCGCCCTCAGGCGGACAATGCCGTGATAGGTCTCGCCGTCGGTGTCCCGGAGCGCGTGCCAGAACACCGTGCGCAGATTGACGAGCACATGGCCGTCGAGGGCCGGCGCGGCCCCGTCGAGCGCGTCGTCGAGCGCGGCGATGATGGCCTGGACCTCCCGCCTGCCCTTGTGGCGCGACCACACATGGAGCGTCACGCGGTGCTCGTGCCCGCGACGGGTCTGGGTGCTCCAGTCGCGCGTCTCGGTGTCGCCGAGCGTGACATAGGGGAAGACGGCCTCCTCGGGCACATCGTCGTGGAGATGCACGCCGCCGAGCAGCGCCATCAGGTCGGCATGCGCCGCGAGATGCGCGAAGAGCGCCGCCTGCAGCGCCCAGGCCGGACTTGCCGTCATGATCGGGTCTCCTTGATGGGCGGCGCCTGCCGGATGGCCGCCTTCAGCCCCTCCCGCAGGATCGAGCGGACCTCGCCGCGCGCCGCCGACAGGGCCGGCGCGAGCCAGGGATCGGCCGGCATCCCGCTTGAACCGAATTCGCGGGCCGCGGCCTCCGGCACGGTGCTCGCGATGCGCGCCTCGCCCGCCGCCGGGTCCACGGTGACGGCGAGCGAGCGCACCAGACGGCCGCGCGCCGTCCCGCTCGCCGTCGCGACGTCGAGCATGGCGGCCGCCTCGCGGCGCACCGCGCCCGCGGCCTCGCCAAGCGCCGCGGCGACGGCGGGGGAGCGCAGGAGCGCCTCCAGCCGCCGGCGCGGCAGCAGCGTGCCCGAGCCGGTGATGACCGCCCTCATGGCGTGATCCGCTCCCGGACGAGGCAGACGAGCCGCCGGCGCCGCTCGTCGGGATCGTAATGGGCCACGATGTCGAACACCCGGTCGTCGGCCCTGAACCGCATGGCCGCCGTCACATCGTCGCGATGGCGAAGCGCGATGCGGTGGCTGACCTCCGCGGAAATCTTTTCCGCCCGCACCGTGTCGCGCGGCGACGCCGGGGCGATCTCCGCCCACAGCTCCGCGACAGGCTGCCAGACGATCTCGGCACCGCCCCCGCCATCGGCCACGCGCTGCGGCGCCTCCAGCCGGAGCCGGTGGCGCATGGCCCCGATGCGGCTCACAGCGACACCATGCGGTAGGGCGCGATGAGCGCCTTGACGGCCGCCGGCATCTCGATGGCCGCCCCGTCGAAGGCGAGTGGCTCGCGATGCTCGAACCAGTGCGCCACGAGCTGGAGGATCGCCTGGCGCAACGGTGCCGGCACATCGCCCGGCGCCGCGCCGAAACCCGCCGTGAACATGATCTCGATGCCGTTGAGAGCCCGTGTCGCCCGGCCCGGCCAGCCATCGTGGCCAGGCCGGGCGACGCGCGCCGGCAGGCTGACCGTGTCGACGACGTATTCGCTCCCGGCGAGCGTCGTCGCCGTACCGCCCTCGTCGTGGAGGCGCACGGCATCGACCGACTGGACGGGCCCAAACGGCAGGGCGACGGTCCCGCCCTCCGGCCAGCGATCCAGGAACAGCGACCAGCTCTGCGTCAGGAAGGCCCGCCTGGTGGCGAGCTCCAGATGCGCCCGCGCCGCCGTGACGAGGGCCTGGACGAGCTGGTCCTCGTTGGAATCGTCCACCTTCAGATGCGCCTTCGCATCCGCGAGGCTGACCGGCTCGTCCGCCGGTCCGAGATTGAGCATGGTGGTCATCGCAAACTCCCCTTGTTCGAAGATCCTCGATGGCGATGCGGGCGCGGGGGTCCGCTGCCGGACCGTCGCGCCCGCATCCCGGTGTGGCTGCCAGGGGGGAGAGACCTCAGCTCACACCGAACTTCAGAAGCTTGATCGCCTCGAAGTTCTGCACGCCGCCGCCGACGCGCTTGGTCGTGTAGAACAGCACATAGGGCTTGCTCGAATAGGGATCGCGCAGGATCCTGACGCCCAGCCGGTCGACGATCAGATAGCCGCGGCGGAAGTCGCCGAAGGCCACCGCGAGCGTATCGGAGCCGATATCGGGCATCTCCTCGGCTTCCGCGATCGGGGCGGTCATCAGGGTCGCCGCCCCGCCCGCCTGGGCCGCCGGCTGCCACAGATAGTTGCCGTCGGCGTCCTTGATCTTGCGGATCTCTCCTTGCGTCTTGCGGTTCATCACCCAGTGCGCGTTCTGGCGGTAGCCGCTCTTCAGCGCATAGACGAGGTCGATGAGCACGTCGCCGGCATCGCTTGCGGGAAGGCCGCCATCGATGCCGGTGGCCACATAGCCGAGGCTGCCCCAGCTCCAGCTCCCGTCGGCCGCGACGGGATAGTCGAGGAAGCCACGCGGCTTGGCCACGCCGTCGCCATTGACGAAGGCGGCGCCCTCCTGCTCGGCGAAGACGGTCTGGACCTCCTCGGCGATCCACTGGTCGATATTGACCGCGGCGTCGTCGAGCAGGCTCTGGGTTGCCGCCGGCATGGCATAGAGCTCCATGGTCGGGAACTGGAGCTCGGCAAGCGTCGGCGCGGCGGTCTCGGGCCGGGCATCGGTCTCGCCCACCCAGCCAGTCGCCGCCCCCGACGTCGCGAAGGGCTTCTTGTAGACGGAGCCGGACACCTGGCGCACGCCGGCAATGGCGCGGATGGGCGAGGCCGAGGCGAGCAGGCGGCCGATCTCCGCCTCCGTCTCCTCAGGCACCAGATAGCCGCCATCGGGGTCGGAGCCGACCGACAGGGCCTTCGCCTCCAGCGCCGTCAGATTGTGCGCCTCGCCCTTGCGGACATAGGCCTGGAAGGCAGCCTTGTGCTCGCCGGCATGGGCGTTGCGGCCGGCATCGCCCCCGCCATGCTCCAGGCCGGGCCGGTGCGCCTTGAGGGCGAGATCGTCGACAACACGCTTGTACTCGTCGAGCGCGGTGTTGATGCGCTGGACCTTCTCCTCCGTCACCACATCGGCCGCCATTCGGCGCTCGATCTCGGTCAGCCGGTCGTCATTGGCCTCCTTGAAGGCCTCGAAGGCCTGCATGAACTCGTCGAAAGCGCCGGTCAGGTCGCCATTGGCGGGCGCGCCGGCCACCTTGGTCTCGAGCGCCGGGCTGGGCTGGGTCTGGGTCATCTTGCTCCTCACTGCAGTTCACGTTGAAGTCGGAAGGCCGTCGCCTGCATGCGCCGGGCGAGGGTGAGGGTGCCGGCGGGTGCCGCCGGGCGGGCCGGCGCGATCCGTGCGCCGGGATGGAGGGGGAAGGTCACGATGGAGACCTCCCAGAGATCGAGCGCGGCGAGCTCGCGCAGGGCCTGTCCGGACCGCCGCCTGGCGGTCACCGTGCGAAAGCCGATGGAGAGCCCGTCGACACCGCCCGCGCGGATCAGGCTCGCAAGCTCGCGCGCCCGCGCCACCCCGTCCGCCAGCCGGCCGCGCACATGGAGCCCGTGGCCGTCCTCGCGCATTGCGAGCCACACGCCGACGGGCTCTGCCGGGTCGTGCTGGAACAGCATGCGCACCGCCCCCGGCGGCCTTCGGGCGAGCGAGCGCTGAAAGGCGCCGCGAAGCACCACGTCGCCGCCGAGATCGGGCGTACCGAACAGGCTGGCATAGCCCTCGAAAACGCCCTCCCCGTCCACGGATGCGCGTCCGACGCGCCCGGTCCGCCCGCGCGACGGCGCGGCCGGCGTGATCACACCGTCCATGAGATCCCTCAATCTTGCGAAAGGTCAGGTCAGCCGGACGACGCCGGCGCAAGGCGGTCGCCGCCCTCGACGGGCTCGTAGCCGACGGCGGCGCGCTTCTCGTTCACCGTCAGGAAGCTCGAGCGCTCCACCCGGTCCCACAGCGCCTCGCGCTCGCCCGACAGCGCGTCCACCCGGTCGGCGTCGTACCACAGCCGCAGATCGCCGCCATAGGCGGGGGCGAGCCAGTTGGTCAGCGCCTGTGCGGTGCGCGCCACGAGCGGCAGGACCGTCTGGCGCCAGAAGGTGCGGTTGGCCTCGGCATAGTTCGCGAAGGTGTTGTCGCCGGGAATGCCGAGCAGCATGGGCGGCACGCCGAAGGCCAGCGCGATCTCGCGGGCGGCCACGTGCTTGGCCTCGATGAAATCCATGTCCTTCGGGCTGAAACCCATGGACTTCCAGTCGAGGCCGCCTTCGAGCACCAGGGGCCGCCCGGCATTCGCCGCCCCCTGATAGGCGTTCTCCAGCTCGTGCTTGAGGCGGGAGAACTGCTCCTCGCTGAGATTGTGATCGCCGTCGGGGCCGGTATAGACGAGCGCGCCGGAGGGCCGTGCCGCATTGTCGAGCAGCGCCTTATTCCAGACCCCGGCGGCATTGTGGATATCGGTACTGCGCGCGGCCGCCTCGAAGGGGCTCAGGCCGTAATGGTCGTTCCCCGGATTGAACAGGCGCGCATGGAGGATGGGCGGCACGGGGCCGTCCGCCCCGTCCTGCCGGAACCGGACGGTCTGCCCGTTGGTGCCGTACTCGTAGGCCTCGGGCCAGCCATTGGCCCCCGGCACGACCTTCATCCGGTCCGGACGCAACACATGGAGCTCGCGCACCGCGCCGCCGATGGCGACGGCCTCCAGATAGGCGTTCCCGGAGACCTGCAGGTGGCCGTAGAAGGTCTCCATCAGCATCGCGCCGCCCTGGGCCGGATTCGGCTCGGCGAGCAGCGCCAGGAGGGGGTGGCTCGCATGCTCGCGCTCGCCCTCGTAGAGCAGCCAGGAGACGCTGGCGGCCGCCTCCGCGATCATGCGCACGCAGCGATAGCCGACCGCGTTCTGGGAGAAGCCCTCCCGGGTCAGGTCGGCATAGTTGCGCGGCGTCCAGACGGGCCGGCCCTGGCTGTGCAGGGCGATCACGGGCCCGGTCCGGCTCATCTTGCGCTCCGGCGGCGCAGGCGGTCTGTGCGCGCGGCCCATGAGCCGCCGCAGCCCTTGTGAAACTGAGGCCATGACGTCGATCCGTCCTTCGTTGTTCGGTGTGATAGACACCCGCAAGACGCCCCTCAGAGCGTGCGGACCTTGGGGGCGCCGTGCGTGCGCGACAGCATCAGCTCGGTGATCGCCCAGACGAGCGCGTCCACCCGGTCGGGGCTGCGGCCGCGCGCGGCGAGGATGGAGTCGAAGGCGCACATCTCGTCCTCGAGCTCCGGAAAGGTGCCCGCATGGCTGACGCGCCCCTGTTCGTAGAGGGCCGCGACCGGCTCCGCGCGCACCCGCTTGCCGCGCGAGGCGCGCACGCACCGGACCGGAATGTCGGGGTCGGCCTCGTGCATCACCGCCGTGACGAGGTCTCCGCCCTGATTGACCTCCGCCACGAGCCGGTCGGCGCAGAAGGCGCGGTAGAGCGCGACCGCGGCCCGTGCCCAGCGCATCGGCGAGGCCCGCTCCACGGTGCCGTCGGCCAGCACATAGGCCCGCCCGTCGAGCCCGCGCCCGGCGCAGACGATGCCGCAGGCATTCGCCCCCTCTCCGCTCGTGACCGGCGGGTCGACGGCGACCACGATGCGGGCAAGCTCCGGGGCCCGCGAGATGCGCGCCCCCTCGATGGCGTCGCGCCGGAACAGGGCATGCGGATCGTCCTCGATGAGCTCGCCGTCGAGCTCCTGCCGGCCGAGCCGCGTGCCCTCGTAGCGCGCGACCACCGCCTCCAGGAAGCCCGGGGCGAGATTGTGCGCATTGTCCCGCGTCGACGCGCGGCTGACCACGGTACGCTCCTGCGCCATGAGGCGCTTGAGAAGCGGCACCGCGCGCGGTGTCGTCGTGACGACCTGGCGCGGGCGGTGGCCGAGGCGCAGGGCGAATTGCAGCATGTCCCAGGCGGCATCCCCGTTGCGCCACTTGGCGAGCTCGTCGCACCAGGCGACATCGAACTGGGGGCCGCGCAGCGCGTCTGGCTCCTCCGCGGAGAAGAGCTGGGCGATACAGCCATTCGGCCAGGTGAGCTGGCGCCGCGACGGCTCGAAGAGCGGCCTCTCGCCGTCGCCATGGACCGCGAGCAGGCCCGAGACGCCCTCCACCATGACGCTCCGCGCATCCCCCATAGTCTGGCCGACAAGCGCGATGCGGCTCGCCGGCGCCACCGCCATGGGCGCGATGCCGAGCGCCTGGGCCCTGATCCATTCCGCGCCGGCCCGGGTCTTTCCCGCGCCGCGCCCGCCGAGCAGAACCCAGACAGTCCAGCCGGCGGCACCGCCGCGAATGTCGGGCGGCAACTGGTCGAGGCGGCCCCACAGCGCCCAGTCGCGTTCGATGAGCGCGATGTCGTCGGCATCGAGCGTCGCCGCGAAAGTCTCAAGACGCGTCTTGCTCGGACAGGTCCGCAAGGCGCTGCGCAAGCGCATTGCGGCGTTCGTCGATATCACGGAATCCGTGATCGATCCGGTCGGTGTCACGGGCGGCGGGCCCTCCTTCGTCCGGCCCCTGAAGCGCCAGGAGCTTTTCGTAGATGCGCACGAGCGCGCTGACCGTGCGCGCATCGCGTTCGCGCTGGGCGGCATCGCCGCCGCCCGCCGGCGCGCTTGCCACGAGCCGCTGCTCGAGAAGGGCGAGCTGGCGCTCGACCACCACGCGCAGCCGCTCGCCCAGCGGTTCCTGCCTGGCAGGCGTCCACTTCGACCGGCGGGGCCAGTTCTCCTCCCTGATCCGCTTGTAGAGAGCCCTCCGGGTCACCCCGAATCTCGCGACGATCTGCGCCACCGAGCCGTCGCCCGCGCAATAGGCAGCGCGCGCACCGGCCCAGTCGGGCCCTGCGTTTTCGCTCATATGCCGAACACACCAGTGGAGAGGACAGAAAGACCGACATGCGCCAGCGATCCCGGACACTTTCGCGCCCGCGGCTCGCCGTCACCCGCATTTGTCGGATTGTGCTCTTTTATAGACAGATGACCGTCACGCTGTCAATCAAAAAATCACCTTATCGGTAAAATTGCTTCTTGCCGGATTGCCGGTCTCCCGGCCTGCCCGCAGCCTATATACGGTCTGGACATCGGGGCGGGGATGGATGCGGCACCGGATCGCGTGAAATCCGCACGCAGTTGGTCTATAGTCGGTCACTGACGCCGCCGCCTGTGGGCCCGACGCGGCGGAATGAGGCAACAGGTGGGGTTTCCGGGTGTGCTGGTCCATGAGCGGCCAGCGGGTGCTGCGGCCGTTGCGCCGCCGGCCCCTAGACGGCATCGGACCGGAGGCAGGCCCACCGCAGCAGCAGATCTGGAGCTACAGGGACCGGGTCCGGAGTACTGGGGTGTCAGAAAGACCGTCCACCAATCCTGTCTACCGCTTCTTCTTCGCCGTCGATGCGTGGTGCAGCACCGGATTCTACGAGATTCGGGACAGGTTCAGGCGCATGTGGAGCGCCTATTCGGCGCTGCTCGACCGGGTCCGCATCGGCGGACCGCCGCGGCTGCTCTTCGAGCTCGTCTCAGACGGGGCGACGCTCGGGCTCCTCTTCGCCCTGGGCGTGCTCTACTATGCCCTGCCCCCCTTCTCCGGGACTGGCGACATCTGGAACCAGGGCCGCGACTACGCGGTGACCTTCACCGACTCCAGTGGCGAGATCATCGGGCGCCGCGGCATCCGACAGGACGACGCCATACCGCTCGACGAAATCCCCCAGAACGTGGTCCGCGCGGTGCTTGCGACCGAGGATCAGCGGTTCATGAAGCATTTCGGCCTCGACATCCAGGGCACACTGCGCGCGCTGGTGGAGAACCTGCGGGCGAAGGACGTGGTTCAGGGCGGCTCCACCCTCACCCAGCAGCTCGCCAAGAACCTGTTCCTCAACCCCGAGCGCACGCTCCAGCGCAAGGTCAACGAGGCCTTCCTCGCCCTGTGGATCGAGGCGCGCCTCACCAAGCCGGAAATTCTCAAGCTCTATCTCGACCGGTCCTATCTCGGCGGCGGCACCTACGGCGTGGAGGCGGCCGCGCAGTTCTATTTCGGCAAGTCGATCCGGGACGTGAACCTGTCGGAGGCCGCCATGCTCGCGGGCCTCTTCAAGGCACCGAGCAACTTCGCGCCGCATGTCAATCCCGAAGCGGCCCGTGCGCGCGCCAATGTCGTGCTCTACCGCATGCTCGACGCGGGCGTCATCAGCCAGGGCGAGCTTCTGGAAGCGCGCCGCAACCCGGCCGAATTCGCCTCCGAGCGCGATCACTACAGCCCGGACTGGTTCCTCGACTGGGCCTATGAGGAAACGCTGGCGACACTGAAGACCTACGGCCTGGAGACCGAATATGTGATCGAGGTGAAGACCACGATCGACATGGCCATGCAGCGGACCGGCCAGACGCTGATCAACGAGATGCTGGACAAGGAGGGCGAGGAGCGCCACGTCACCCAGGGCGCGCTCGTGTCTCTCACCCCCCGGGGCGCGGTGAAGGCCATCGTCGGCGGGCGAGACTACGAGGACAGCCAGTTCAACCGCGCCATCGACGCGCTGCGCCAGCCGGGTTCGGCCTTCAAGCCCTTCGTCTACATGGCCGCGCTGCGGGCGGGCTACCACCCGAACACCGTCGTCTACGACGTGCCGATCACCGTCGGCAACTGGACCCCGAAGAACTATACGCGCCGCTATACGGGCCGCACCACGCTGGTGACGGCGCTGAAGAAATCCTACAACACCATCCCCGTGCATATCGCGCAGAATATCGGGCGCAAGGCGATCATCCAGGCGGCCGAGCTCGCCGGCCTGCGCACGAAGCTGTCGCCGGTGCCCTCGCTGCCGCTGGGCACCAACGAGGTCACGCTGATCGACCTGACGAGCGCCTATGCGGGCTTCGCCAATGGCGGCCACGCGATCACGCCCTATACGGTGCTGGAGATCAAGCGCCCCAATGGCGAGGTGCTCTACAGCCGCGACACCGCCCGCCCCGCCCCGCCGCAGACCCTCGAGCCGGAGCTGGTGGAGGAGCTCAACTACATGCTGAACCAGGTCGTGCGCTCCGGCACCGGGCGGCGCGCGCTCCTCGGCTTCACGCCCCAGGCCGGCAAGACCGGCACCAACCAGGACTATCGCGACGCCTGGTTCATGGGCTTCACCGCCCACTATGTGACCGGCGTGTGGTACGGCAATGACGACTTCACGCCGATGAAGCGCATCACGGGCGGCAGCCTGCCGGCCATGACGTGGAAGTCGTTCATGGAAAAGGCGCTCGAGACGAAGGTCGCCGAAGCCCTGCCGGGCGTTCCGCTGGACGACAGCTACGCCCGATATATCGCGCGCCAGGACGAGGGCCAGGAGGCGCCTGTGGTCGGCGGCACGGCGGACGAGCTCCCGACGCGCGTCACGGTCGACACGACCAACAGCCGCCAGCAGGTCCCGGAGCGCCGCGAACGCCGGGCCGATCCGGTGGTCCGCGTGTTGCAGAGCATGTTCTCGCTGTTCAGCGGCTCAGGCGAGTCCGCCCCGCCGCCGCGGCGTGCCGAACCGCCCCGACGCCAGGTCGACAGCAGCGGATCCGCGCGCCAGCGCAGAACCCCCAATTTCTCCGAGCGCCGGCGCGAGCTGGAGGACAGCCTGCGGTGACCGTTTTCCCACGTCTCCGGCCGAAAGCACCTTCGCCAACAGCTTCGCGGTTTCCCAGACCATGCCGGATCGGTATCTTGTGATCGCCCATCGCCGCCTGCCGCGCCGTTGCGCGGGCGGTGGACGCAGTTAGTTCCCGGGGAGTGGCCGTGCGCTTGGTCTTCGATGCTCTGGTATTTATTCTGGTCGGACTGGGGCTCGGCTATTATTCCGCCGACCGGGCGGTGACCGACGGCCTGTCCTTCATCACCGAGCGCAACGGGCCCTGGACGATCTGGCCCGGGGTCGCCAGCCCATCCGCCGATCCCTATACCCGCGCCCATTTCGCGACCGCCGGCAAGCTCGGGCTCAAGCAGTTCGAGGCGCTGGTCTATCGCGCCGAAACCGATTCCGGCGACCGCCCGCTCGATGCGAGCTGCATCTACCAGGTGACGGGGCTGCCGCTGGAGAGCCGCTGGTGGAACCTCGCCGTCTATACGCCGGGCCACGAGCTGATGCCCAATCCCGCGGACCGCCACAGCTTCAACTCGGAAAACCTCATACGCGAGCCCGACGGCTCCTTCCGCATCGTCCTTGCCCGCGAGTCCCGGCCCGGCAACTGGATCCCCCTGGGCGACAGCCAGTCCCTGGAGCTCGTGCTCACCCTGTTCGCGCCGCCGGAGGCCTACAGGGAAGCGCCCGAGTCTGTCGCGCTTCCGCGCATCGAGCGGGAGGCCTGCTGATGGGGCGCATCCTCTTCTGGGCGATCGCGACGGTCATGCTGGCGGGCGCCACGCATCTTGCCGTGGTGCTCTTCACACCCGACATCTCCATGGCCAGCCTCATCGGCCGGATCACGGCGGCGACCGCGGTCAATCGCATGGTGGTGCTGGAGCCGGAGGAGACCGCGACGCTCGTCCACGAGATCAACCCTGACCTCGCCTATGCGGTCTGCCCCTACGACATCGCCGACAACGATCTCCAGATCACGCTGGAGATCCCCGACACCTACTGGTCGATCAGCATCTACAACGAGCGCGGCGACAATATCTACACGCTCAACGACCGCCAGGCCGGCGCGAGCTATCTGGTGCTGAGACTGGTGCAGAAGGCGTCGGCCTCCGACGAGACGCTGGTCCCGTCGCTCACGGAGGGCAATGCGGTGGTCGTGCGCACGAGCAGCCTTCGCGGCGTGATCATGCTGCGCGCGATGGTTCCGAATGGCGCCTATCGCCAGCGCATCAGGGACACACTCAACGCCTCCCGCTGCGCGCCCCGGGCGCGCGAGACCTCATGACGGCCCGTTGCGGCCGCGTCCTTACCCGTCGCCCTTCGCGTACCGTTCGCCCGGATGGGGCGCGCCCCGATCCGGCGGCACTGCGGGAGCGGTCCGCTCCCTGCGCACTCCGGGAAAGATGAGCACCCGTCCCTCGCTCCCGGCCTGCGGGCGCGATGTTGCGCGTAACCGGTCGACAGGGAACTCCACGATGTTGCCCATGACCCTTGGCCCTCGCCTCTTCCGCGCGGCCCCTGGGCGCCCTGCGGCACCGCCGGCCGCTCGTCTCATTAGGCGACCCGCAAGGTTAACGATTGATTAACGGACCGACCCGGTATGCCGGCCGGGGATGCCCGGCTCAGGGATGGGGTACTGTCCGGCGGCGGCCTTCCCTGAACGAGATATAGATGCCGCTGGCGACGAGGATGACCACGCCCACGACCGTCCACCGGTCCGGCAGATCGCCGAACCAGGCATAGCCGACAAGGACGGCCATGAGGATCTCCGCAAAGGAGAACGGCGCCAGAACGGTCGCTTCGGTGTGCTCATAGGCCTTCACGATGCAGTAATGGCCGAGGGTGGAGATGAGGCCGATGAGCACGAGCTCAAGCCATTGCGTCGCGGTCGGCCACTGCCAGACCCAGGGCATGGCGATCGTCAGAACGATGGCGCCGGCAAGCCCGGTGAAGGTCGCCGTGACAAGCGGGCGCCCGGTGCCGGCGATCCGCCGCGTCAGCAACAGGTAGCTCGCAAAGCACAGGCCCGCGGCCAGCGCCAGGACGGTGCCGAGATTGATCTCCTGAAAGCCCGGGCGAATGATGATCAGCGTCCCGATGAAGCCGACGATCACCGCGCTCCAGCGGCGCACGCCCACATGCTCGCCCAGAACGAAGGGCGACAGCGCGGTCACGATCAGCGGCTGGATGAAGAAGATCGCGAGCGTGTCGGCGATCGGCAGGAAGGTCAGCGCGGAAAAGAACAGCGTGGTGGCCGTCACCAGGCACAACCCCCGGATGATCTGGATGCCGGGACGCGGCGGGATGAGCCCCTTGCGGCCATGGAGCGCTGCCAGCACCGGCAGGACGAGGATCACATTGAAGAAGAAGCGCCCCCACACGACCTGCAGCACCGGCAGACTCTGGCCGAGATGCTTCGCGAAGCCGTCCATGACAGGCAGGATGGAGACAGCCACCAGCATCAGGGCTATGCCGGCGGCCTGGCGGCCCGTATCCGGCAGGACGGCGCGCTCGCGCGGGATGGAGGCCATGGAGGGAGACCTTCTGTCGGAAAACCGGTTGGCACTGTCTCCCTGATAGTCTCAAGCCTTGCGCCCGGCAAGCACGATCCGGCAGCCCCGCCGCCAGCGGCGTCCCGGAAGGCCGTCAGAAGTTCGACAGGCTGGACAGGCCGCTGACCTTGCCGAGCTCGTCGACGAGCTCCGGCCCGACCTCGCCGGTGACAGGCATGGCGCGGTCGCGCTGGAAATCGCGGATCGCCTGGCGCGTCTGCTCGCCCATCATGCCGTCGACCGGCCCGGGGCTGTAGCCGAGCTCGGCGAGCCCCGTCTGGACCAGGCGGATGCGACGGCGCTCCTCCGGATTGCCGGTGGAACCGGTGAACCGGGCCGCATCCTGGATCTCGCGGTTGAAGCGGATATCGTCGCGCAGCGCCTGCGTCGGCTCGCCCGTCACCTGGACACCCCGTCCGCGCTGATAGCTCGCGATCGCCTCGCGGGTCTTGGGGCCGTCAAGCCCGTCCACGGGCCCGTCATAGAGATCCATGGCGGACAGGTCGCTCTGGATATCGCGCACGAGGGGATTGCCCTGGGGAGCTTCGCGCTTCGCCGCATCGCTCTTTTCTCCGGGCGCCGGAACGCTTGCGGTGACCGATCCCGATGCCGTCTTGCTCCGCGACGGTGCGGGCTCGGCGCGGTCGGCACGCGGCCTGAGCACCGCCCGGTCGCCCTCCGCCGACTGCCACGAGGCCGCGAACGGGGCGGGATGCCGGCCGCTCTGGGCGACAAGCGCGTTATAGATGATGCCGAGCCCCACAATGCCGGCGAGCACCAGGGTCACCATGCCACGCGGCGAGATTACCGGTTCGTCGGCATCCAGAACGTCCTTCATCGTCCGGTCCATCTACATCCTCTCAAGCCAGACCGCCCCCTTCTCGCGCCGGCGGCGCCCTTTCCGGCCTCCGGCCCCCCGGGGGACTTTCCAACGGCACCCTCGCATGGATGTCCTTAAGGAATTTTGAACCTTATCGGCAAGCTTGCGACCGCTCTTGCTGACTCCGGCCGGCCCCGCCGCTACCATAGGAAGAACACGGGCCTCCCATGCGCCTGACGCGCGATGCAAGAGGGAGGCAAGCCCTGACGCGGATCTCGGGACCATGTTCTTCCTCATTCGGGCGATATTCTGGCTGACCGTCGTCTACCTGCTGCTGCCAGTGGGACAGGACGGCGAGCCGGACGGAAAACAGGCCTCCGCCAGTGCGGCGGAGACCGCCGAAACGGTGCGCGACACCGTGACCACGGCCGGCGATGTCGCTCGCTTCTGCTCCGGCCAGTGGGAGATCTGCGAGGCCGGCGCCAGGCTCTGGGGCCTGTTCGGCGGCGGACCGGAGGGCGGTCCCGCAAAGGGCGAAGCCGCTCCCGCCGGGCGCTCCGCGCTGCCCGGCGACACACTGACCGGCGACGACCTCGCCCCCGACTGGGACGGCCCCGTTTCCCGCCAGAAGGGCTGATATCCCGCCGCCACGCTTGTTCTGCGGCCCGTGACGGACTATTTCTGGAGACAGAAACGTGTCCCGCAGGCACCGTTCGCAACGCAGACAGGCCAGATGCAGAAAATCGACCAACTTGTTGAGGATTTCGAGCTGCTCGACGACTGGGAGGACCGCTACCGGTATCTCATCGAGCTCGGCCGCGATCTCCCGCCTTTCGACGAGGCGCTGCGCACGCCGGAAAACAAGGTGCGCGGCTGCGTGAGCCAGGTATGGCTCGACACCACCGTCGACCGGTCCGCCGAGACGCCGGTGCTGAGCTTTGCCGGCGACAGCGACGCCCATATCGTGCGCGGCCTGATCGCCATCCTCTTCGCCCTCTATTCCGGACGCAACGCGAATGAGATCGCCGAGACGGACGCCCAGGCCGTCTTCGACAGGATCGGCCTGATCGAGCATCTCACGCCGCAGCGTTCGAACGGCCTTGCCTCCATGGTGGAGCGCATCAAGCGGGACGCCCGCGCCGCCGTATCGCAGGCGCCCGCCCAGTAATCCTTCTCATTCCATGCCGGTGGCTTCCCCGTCGCCCTCGATACTCGGCCTGAAGCCGTCGCGTCCCCAATGGCGGATGCGCGACGGAGTCGGCGTCCCTGCCGGGCAAGCCAGCAGGCCGTAATGGCGCGCCAGCCGCGTCAGGGCGAGCTGGAGCACGATCTTGCCGGAGCGCTGGGGCCAGCCGAGACTGCGTTCCGCCGCCTCGATGCCATTGGCCAGACAGCACACTTCCACAAGGATGTCGGCGAGCTCCGGCCCAACCCTTTCCAGCGCGCGGAAATAGCGCTGCCGGGCCGCAAGCGCCCTGTCCTGGATTTCACACGCCGTATTGTCGCCCGGTCCCGACCTCCGGCGGCGATCCCTGGCGGTCCGCGTCCAGTTCGAGGTCAGGCGCGGCGAGAGGCCGGCGACGGTGAAATCCCGCCGCAACCGCTCGCCCGCCTCGTATTGCGCGTCGTTGATGAGCGGCTTGCCGTCCGTCCCTTTCCGGCGCCGCAGCCAGCCAAGCGGGCTCTCCGCCTCGTTGACGGTGACGCGCCCGCCCGCGTGCCCCTGCTCCTCGATCATGCGCGTGCCGATGAGCTGATGCTGGCGCCTGAAGACCTCGTTTGCGGTTTCCCCGCCCGCCAGCATGCGCCGGTACCAGGCGAGGCCGGCGGTGGACAGGCGGCACCGGCCCCTTGCATCCTCGTCCAGCCAGTCGCGGGCACGCCAGGCGGACACGACCGGACCGTCCACGGTCATGACCGCGGCGCGGTGGCCGTTGCGCGGCACGAACACCCCCCAGCCCGGGGACGGCGTGCCGACGGGCGAGAGATAGGCATCCGCGCCGGCGAGGCGGCGAAACACCCTGAGCGCCTCGCGACGGACGGCGCCCTCGGCTTGTCGAACCATGTCTGAGATCCCTGCTTTACGCGTCCCGATGCCGTTACGCGGCGCTGACATGCGGACAGAGCTGACGCCACGCGCGGACGGCCGATTCCAGAGCGTCGAGGACCATGTCGAACACCGGATCGTCCCTTCGGTCCTCCACGCACCGGCAGGCATGGGCGGCCGTCGTCCGGTCGCGTCCGAAAAGCCGTCCCACATCGGTCATTGTGAGCTGGCCGGCAATATGGGTGAGATACATCGCGACCTGGCGCGCGAATGCGATCCTGGCGCTGCGCCGGCTCTGCGCGGAGAGATCGGAAATGGCGACGCCGAAGGCGCGCGCGACGATGAGCTGGACGAAGCGGTGTATGGCCGTCCGCTCCAGCGGCAGGGCTCGCGAAGCCGGGTCCGCCGCAGCGAGCCTCCCGTGGTGCTCGCATTGGTCGTATGGTCTCCGGACGTCACGCAGAACCCCTGCGCCATGTGTCCGGCGAAGAATGCAGTATGTCATGAAATGCCCCCATTTCCTTTCGTTCTGTGCAGTCGTCGCTGAGTTCCGAAACCTCCTTTCAAGGAAGATAATCCTATTCAGCAAGACTCATACCGGACGCCGCCGGGGGCGGGGATAAGTTAGGTTCGCAAGGACAAGGTCGCCGCAACGAGGAGGAAGGAGAGCTGTGTATGGCCACGAGGATCAGGGAGCTCAGGCGCCGCCGCGGATGGACGCTTCAGGACGTTGCCCGGCGCACCGGCACGACGGCCCAGACCATCCAGCGCCTCGAGACCGGCAAGATGTCGGTCTCCACCGACTGGCTCGACCGTCTGGCGAACGCCTTCGGAACGCACCCCGCCGACCTGCTTGGTGTGCCTGGCCGGACTGCGGCGCATCTCATAGGCACGCTCGACCCCCACGGACTGGTCCGCCGCACGACTGCCGACGCGGAAACCGTATCGATGGATATTCCCGCAGAGAACGCCGTCGCGGTGCGTCTCGCCGCGCCCGTGGGACGATACCGGCGCGACACGCTCCTGATTGCCAACAAGCTGCCGCCGGGGGACATCGCCAACGCCCACAACAGGGACGCCCTCGTCGCCCTCTCGGTCTCAGGCAAGGAAGTCGTCCTGCTCAGGCGTGTGATCCTCGCGGCGGACGGAGCCGTCACGCTGGTCCCCTGCACGTCGGCGTCGGGCGATGTGCGCTACGGCATAGCCCCGTGCTGGGTCGCACCTCTCGTCATGCGGATCGAGTATCTCTAGACCCCGTACCGCTGGCCGCGATCCGCGCGCACCGTCTCCGCGTCGTCGACTTATCCCCTCCCCCTCGTGCCATGCCATCCTCCTCGACCGTCTGGCCGATCGGCGGCTGCAACAGGGTGGACATCATGACCGAGACGACGGACCGGCACGAGCCGGCCTCCCTATCGCGGATACGCGCCGCGCGGCATCTCGTGGCCGCCGGCGCGGCGCGATACGATCCCGACCGGCACCTCGAACGCCTTTTCCCGGAAGAGGTCTTCGCCAGCGGCAAGGCAACCGCGCCCGCGGGCCCCGCACGTCTTGCACGCCTCAAGCGGGCGTTGCGGATCGAACGGCAAAAGGGACGAGCCGGCCACTGGAGCTACGATCTCAATCGCCACATCGGCCTGTTGCAGGCCGTCAAGGCGGAGCTGTCCAGATTGGACGGGCCGGTACGGTCCGGGCGGAAAGGAGATTAGCCCGTCTGGGCGGCGGAAAGGAGATTAGCCCGTCTGCGCGACGGCCTGCACCGGTGCGGCCATATCGGTCATGACCGTCGGGCGCTCGTTGAAGTCGGCGGCGGGAACGAAGGCGTCGTAGCACAGGATCATGTCGACGCCGTCCGGACTGCTCGACAGGGGCAGCCGGAGCCAGAACTGGACAAGGTGCTCCTTGCTGACACGCGGTCCGCGCACGACCCCTTGCGCCGGCCGGCCGGTTCCCGCGACCCGCTCATAGGCCGACATCCAGTAATCGCGATGATTGCCCCAGTCGAACTCGTCGAGATAGAGGCCGGTGATCTCGCGCTCGTAGATCTCGCGCAGCCGCGTCCCGGCCAGTCGCACCCGGAACCGCCCGTTATCCGCCCCCACATCGACGAGGCTGATGCCGGGCAGCAGTCGCGGAAAATCGACCGGGCTGATATCGCGCCGTGCCGGCATGGCACGCCCCCGGGCGCGCCGGCACCAGTAATCGTAGAGCTCGCGATGCTCGGGAATGACGAGTTGGGCCCTGAAAGCCTCATGTGACGATTGAGCTGGCACGGTCACGGCCCCGTAAAACGAATCAGTGTGAAACCCCTCCCTATCTTTATGAATCGGTTAATGAATCGGCACAAGGGGGTGATTGCGCCCCATATGCCGGTTACCGATGATTCCGGAGCGGACAAACGAAAAGCCCGCCGGAGGCGGGCTTCCCAGGCCGGGCGCCGAAGGGCGTCCCGGATCGTTTGCGATCTGTCGAAGTCCCCGCCCCGAAACCGGCGGAACAGGGAGACATCGCCCTAGCGCTTGCGCTTCTTCTGGCCGAGCCCCATCTTCTTGGCGAGCTGCGAGCGCGCGGCGGCATAGTTCGGCGCGACCATCGGATAGTCGGCCGGCAGCCCCCATTTCTCGCGATACTGCTCGGGCGTCATGTCGTAATGGGTGCGCAGGTGCCGCTTGAGGGACTTGAACTTCTTCCCGTCCTCCAGGCAGATGATGTAATCCGGCGTCACGGACCGGCGAATGGACACGGCCGGTTTCTGCTCCACCGCCGGCTTTTCTTCCTCATCCCCCACCGTACCGGACAGGGCCTTGTAGACTTCCTTGATCAGACCCGGCAGATCGGCCGACGACACGGCATTGTTGCCCACATAGGCCGAAACAATCTCCGTCGTCAGCTCTACCAGCTCTGATTTTCCTGTCCCTGCGGTGTTTTCCGGTTTGCTGTCCATAATCTCCATCCGTTTCTGACGTCGCAAATCGCCGTACCTGATCTCATCTTTGCGGCAGTTGTGTGAGCGAGAGAGTTATCGCCAGCTCGAACATAGTCGAGCGCACAACAACACTCTCCACTCTCCGGCGCGTTGTCCGGCCGCCCCGCACGGAGATGCTCCCCTCTCTCTCGATTACGGACTACACTCGATCGCGTGCCGTCAACTGATTAAAAACCGCAGAATGACTTATTAGCGATATTTACGGGATATGCAAGCAACCAACAAGAGAATAATTAAACCAGAAAAAACTTATCTGTATCATGAATTGCCATCGGAACTATCGAAGGGATAGCCATCGAGCTTTCGGAAACCTTGCCTGTAGCGCCCGGCAAGCTGGTCGACCTGGGTTCCTTTCCAGGGCGCAACGCCGGCGAAGTAGGCCGCGCGGGCGAGCACATGCGCACCGACCGGCGCGGTCAGGATGAAGAAGATGATCCCGGCCAGGGCCCGCGTGGTGATCTCCAGCTCGGTGAAATGGACGGCAATCGCCAGAAACAGCATGCCGACCCCCAGCGTGCCCGCCTTGCTCGCGGCGTGCATCCGCGCATAGAGATCCGGCAGGCGCACAAGGCCGATGGCCGCGGTGAGCGAGAAGAAGGAGCCGATCAGAAGCAGGCTGCCGGTCATCACCTCCATCATGACGCATCGTCTCCCGTCGAATTGGTCGTTGCCGGCCCGTCCTCCGCAATCGCGGCCTCCCGGCCCTCGCCCTCCTCGTTCAGCCCGCGATTGATCACATAGCGGGCGAAGGCGACCGTCGCCAGGAAGCCGACGAGGCCCAGCGCGATCGCGACGTCGACATAGGTGCTCTGCTCGGTGCGCACCGCGATCACCGCGATGAAGCCGACCGCGATGGTCACCAGCATGTCGAGCGAGAGAATCCGGTCCGGCAGGGTCGGCCCGCGCACCAGCCGCAGGACGATCAGCGCGAAGGCCACAAGGAACGCCACCAGCGACACGACGATGGAGATTTCGAGGAAACGGTCGGTCCAGATCATCGCAGGGCCTCCATGATCTTGCGCTCGAACCCCTTGGCCACGTCGTCGCGCAGCGCATCGATATCGTCCACGTCGAGCGCATGGATATAGAGCGTGGAGCGGTCGTCGGAGATGTCCACGCTCAGCGTCCCCGGCGTCAGCGTGATCAGGTTGGCGAGCAGCGTGATCTCGATATTGCGGTCGCAGGTCAGCGGGAAGGCGACGAAACCCGCCCTGAAGTTCTGCCCGGGCGTCAGCACGATCTTCACGACGCGCAGCGAGGAGAGAACGAGCTCGTACAGGAACAGCCCCACGAGGCTGAGCACCAGATAGCCGCGCACGAAATATTTCGAGGTGCTGATCTGCTCACGGATGAGCCACAGCGCGAAGGCGGCCAGCACGAACCCGAAGACGAGATTGAGGACGGAGAAGCTGCCGGTCACCTCCGCCCAGATGAGCGCCAGTATGACATTGATGACGAAGGGATGGGTCATGGCTGCACTCCCAGCACCGCGCCGATATAGCCCGCCGGATCGATCAGCCCCTGGCTGGCATCCAGCGCAAGCGGCATGAGGAGCGTCGGCACGAGCCCGATCACCGTGGCCGCAAGGCCCAGAACGACAATCGGGCCGATCACAGCCGCCCGCATGTCCAGGGCCGCCGCATCGGGCGCCGGCGCCGCCGTGCCGTCGGGCGTGCCCTCCGGCCCGCCGCGCAGGAACACGCTGCGCCAGACCTTGGAGACGGCGACGGTGGTGATGAAGCCCGTGACGAGCACGCCGGCCGCCGGCCAGGCAAGCCCCTGGTCGAGGCTCTCTCGCACCAGCACCACCTTGGGCCAGAAGCCGGAGAACGGCGGCAGGCCGGCAATCGCGAATCCGAAGACGAGGAAGGCGCCGGCCAGCAGCGGGCTCGAGCCGTAGACATTGCCGATCCTGTCGTAGCGCTCGTCGCCCGTCAGCCGCTCGACCGCCCCGGCGAGCAGGTAGAAGCCCGTCATCACGATCATCGAATGGGCGATGTAGAAGATACCGCCGGCAAGGCCGTTGAGCGTGCCGAGCGACAGGCCGAGGATCATCGAGCCGATGCCGCTGATGACCAGAAAGCCGAGCATGCGCCGGATATGGGACTGCGCCAGGGCGCCCGCCGCCCCGATCACCATGGTCGCGACCGCCGCCCACAGCAGGATGTCGAAGATCGCCGCCGGCGCGTTCGCGAAGACCAGCGTGAAGATCCGGAACAGCGCATAGACGGCGACCTTCGTCAGCAGGCCGGCGAACAGCGCGGAAACCACGAAGCGCGGCGTATGGTAGGAGGCCGGCAACCAGAAGAAGAGCGGAAAGGCCGCCCCCTTCATGCCGAGAGCCACGACATAGAGCAGCGCGATCACCGCCAGCAGGTCCCCGGAGGTGCTCTCGGGAACGGTCACCGCCAGATCGGCGAAATTGAGCGTTCCGGTGAGGCCGTAGAGGAGGCCCGTGGCGATCAGGAACAGCGTGGTCGCGACCAGGTTCAGGAAGGCGTATTTCACCGCGCCGTCGATCTGGATCTTCTCGCCGCCGAGGATCAGCATTCCGAAGGACGAGATGAGCAGCACCTCCAGCCACACATAGAGGTTGAAGATATCGCCGGTGAGGAAGGCCCCGTTGACGCCCGCCAGCATGATCAGGAGCAGCGGGAAGAAGCCGAAGCGCTGGGCGCGCCCGTCCATGTCGTCGAGCGCGTAGACCGCCGCCAGCGTGCCGATCAGCGACCCGATGAGGGCGAGCAGCGCGCCCAGCGTGTCGGCAGCGAAGGTGATGCCGAAGGGCGGCAGCCACGAGCCCATGGTCATGGCCAGCGGCCCGTCGGAGACGACGCTCGCGAGCAGCCCGATATTGGCGGCGAGCAGCAGGACGACACCGACGATCCCGATCCGGGGCTGCCAGTGGAGGTGCCTGCGCTGCATGACACCCAGCGCGCCCGCGATCAGGGGAATGATCACGGGCAGGATGACAAGCCAGGCATGGGCGGATATCGGGCTTTCGGACATCTCGGCCGGCACCTCTCCTTATGCGTTCCGGTCGGTGCGCGGCTCGGCCACGCGCATCTCGTCGCTCGAATCCGTCCCGAGCTCCTCATAGGCGCGATAGGCCAGGACCAGAACGAAGGCGAACAGGGCGAAGCTGATCACGATGGCCGTCAGGATCAGCGCCTGCGGCAGCGGGTTGGCGACGGCCTCCGCCGGCACCTCCAGGCCCGGCGGCACGATGGGCGGCACCTCGCGCGTCACCCGCCCGGCGGTGAAGATCAGGAGATTGGTGGCATTGCCGAGCACCACCACGCCGATCAGCAGGCGGATGATGCTCTTCGACAGCATCAGATAGGTCGAGACCCCGAACAGCGTCGCGACGGTTATGGCCAGCAGCGGCTCCATGGGCTCACCCGTAATCCTTCTCTTCGAGCGCGAGGGCTATTCCCGTGATCGCGCCGACCACGACCAGCCAGACGCCGATATCGAATATCAGCGGCGTCGACAGCGCGACCTTCGTTCCCTCCGAAAGCTCCGGCACCCACCACAGGCCGGTGAGGTAGGGGCTGTTCACGAGCGCCGAGGGCAGGCCGCTCAGCGCGGCCAGGAACATGCCGAGCCCCGATATGGAGATCGGATGGAACAGCAGCGCGCGGCGCACCGGCTGCACGCCGCAGGCGATGCCGTAGAGCGCGAAGGCGGAGGCCGCGATCAGGCCCGCGATGAAGCCGCCGCCCGGCTCGTTGTGGCCGCGCAGCAGGACGAAGATGGAGAACAGCACCATCAGCGCGGTCAGAAGCGGCGTGATCGTGCGCAGGATGAGCGTGTTCATGCCTCGGCCTCCACCTTGTCGCCTCGCGGCTCCCCGGCCTCATCGACGGCCTGCGACTTGCGCCTCGCGCGCAGGCGGATCAGCGCGATGACCGACAGGCCGGTCACCATGACCACCGTGATCTCGCCCAGCGTGTCGAGAGCGCGGAAGTCGACCAGGATCACATTGACGATATTGTGCCCGTGGGCGAGCGGCACGCTCGCCTCGGTAAAGAAGTCCGACAGCCGCATGTCGAGCGGGCGCTCGGTGACGGCAGTCAGCATGGTCGCCACGCCGCCCGCCACCAGGAGCGCCACCCCGCCATCGATGATGCGCTCGTTCGTGGACCGGATATCGACCGCATCGAGCCTGAGCCGCGTCATGACGAGGGTGAGGATCACCACCGACAGCGTCTCCACCATGAACTGGGTGAAGGAGAGGTCGGGCGCGCCGAACAGCAGGAAAATGAGCGCCACCGCCGAGCCCTGGATGCCGAGCGCGACGATGGCGGTCAGCCGTGTCCGGGCGAAGAGCAGCGAGATCGCGCCGATCACCGCCAGAACGAGAATGCCGAGCTCGTGGAAATGCGCCTCTGTCAGGCCGAGCGCGAAGCCGGGTTGCGACACCAGCGCGCTGCCGAGGATGAAGGGGGTCGCGAGCGCGAGGCCGAAGATCAGATAGACCACCAGCAGATAACGCCGCAGGATGCCGGGCTGGACGATGCCGATGACGATGGCGCACAGCCGCTCCAGCCCCGCCAGCACCTGGTCGTAACCGCGGTCCGGCCCCCAGCCTATGGCCGTCAGCATCCGCGCGAAGCCCGCGCGCAGCTCCGCGATCCGCCAGAGCAGGCCAAGCCCCAAGAGCACCGTGGCGATGCTGAGGAGGAACGGCGTGTTCACCCCGTGCCACAGGCTCAGATGGCTCTCCATCGCCTCGCCCGCGATGGCGCTGGCCATGGGCGTGACGATCCAGTGGCCGGTGATGGCCGTCGCGATGCCGAAGACCGGCCCCAGAACGGCGAGCAGGGCCGGGCCCGTCAGAAGCGAGAGCGGCGCCTCGTGGGGCTTTTTCGGCGTCTCCACCCGGTCGCCGGCGAAGGGCAGCCAGGCCACCGCGAAGGCCGCGGCGAACATCAGCCCGTTGCCGATGACGGCGACCGCCGTCACCGCCCAGGCGGACGATGCGCCGATCGTGCCGGCATAGATCGATTCCTTGGCGAGGAAGCCGACGAAGGGCGGCAGCCCGCCCATGGACAGCGCAGAGAGCAGCGCGAAGGCGAAGGTCGCCGGCATCGCCGCGCGCAGGCCGCCGAGCCTGGTGATGTCGCGCGTGCCCGTCTCGTGGTCGACGCAGCCGGCGAGCATGAAGAGCGCGCCCTTGAAGAAGGAATGGGCGACCAGATAGAGCACCGCGCCCTCGATGGCCACCTCCGAGCCGAGCCCCGTCAGCATCACCAGAAGGCCGAGCGAGGCGACCGTCGTATAGGCGAGGATGAGCTTCAGGTCGGTCTGGCGGATCGACAGCACCGTGCCGGTGATCAGCGTGGCCGCGCCGAACGCCGTCAGCGTGGTCGACCACAGCGCGGTGTCGCCGAGCGCCGGATTGAGGCGCATGAGCAGGTAGACGCCGGCCTTCACCATGGTCGCGGAATGCAGATAGGCGCTGACCGGCGTCGGCGCCTCCATGGCGTTGGGCAGCCAGAAATGGAACGGCACCTGTGCCGATTTGGTGAATGCCGCGCCGAGGACCAGCACGAAGATCGCGACATAGAGCGGGCTTGCCGTCAGCGCCTCGCCGAGCCCGATGAGCCGCGACAGGGACCAGGCGTCGGTGACAAGCCCCATGAGGATGACGCCGGCGAGAAGCGACAGGCCGCCGATCCCCGTCACCACCAGCGCCTGCACCGCAGCCCGGCGCGAGGCCGCGCGCAGATGGTCGAAGCCGATCAGCAGGAAGGAGGTGATCGAGGTGAGCTCCCAGAAGACGAAGAGCGCGATCACGTCGTCGGCCACGACCAGCCCCAGCATGGAGGCCATGAACATCAGGATGAAGCTGAAGAAGCGGCCCTGATGGGCGTGCCCGTCGAGATAGCCGCCCGAATAGATCACGATCATCGTGCCGATGCCGGTGATCAGGAGGGCGAAGACGAGGCTGAGCCCGTCCAGGTAGAAGGACAGTTCCACACCGAGCTGGGGCAGCCAGGCTGTGGCTTCGCGCACCGTCCCGCCCGCCGCGATCTCCGGCGCGAAGCTGGCGAAATAGGCAAACAGCGCGGCCGGCAGCAGCGCCAGTACCCACCCTGCCCGTCCGCCCAGTGCGCGTTGCACGAGCGGCGCGAATGCGGCCAGGACGAATCCGGAAAGGACGGCAAGCAGCATGGACTCTCTCAAACCCCTCTAGACGGGTCCCCCTCCCTGGTGTCGCGACCGGCGAGCGTCCCGGCCGGAGCCGCCCTGCGGGGCAGCATGCAAGGCACCGTATCCATGTGCCTTTTCGTCGGCAATCCCGGCTTGCGTTCCTGCGCGGGCAATCCCCGCGGGTTATAGCCAACAGGCCAGGGCGCGCCAACCGCAATCCGACATGGATTGCCCTTTGCCAATCGTCGCACGCCCGCCCTGCCGTTACCATCGCGCCGGCACTAAGGACTTGCGATCGCCGGCCAGTGCGCTACGAAACCCGATGGTTGGCGTTGACGATATGGAGGATCGAAGCCCCGTGAAGGTTTACAGGACCCTGGCAGAGCTGGCCGCCGACGAAGGCAGGGAACTCGGCATCAGCGGCTGGGTGGACATCACGCAGGACCGCATCGACACATTCGCCGAGGCGACGGGCGACCGGCAGTGGATCCACACCGACCCCGAGCGCGCGCGCGCCGAGCTCGGCATGCCGACCATCGCCCATGGCTATCTGACGCTCTCGCTCGTTCCCCGCTTCTTCCAGGAGATCGTGACGGTGGAAAGCGTCAAGCGGATGATAAACTACGGCGCCAACAAGATCCGGTTCACCGGCATGGTGCCCTCCGGCTCGCGCCTTCGCGGGCGGATCACATTGTCGAAAGCCGTCTTGAGCCCGAACTCGCTGCGCACCATCTCCACCGTTGTGGCGGAATGCGAGGGCGCAAGGAAGCCCGCCCTGTCCGCCGAGGTGATCACGCTCTTCTACGAATGACCGCAATGGTGGATGCCATGAGCAAGACGACAGAGCCGAAGGACCCCGCCCGCAAGGCGGACGACGACTGGCGCAGCGAGCTGACGCCGGAGCAATACCGCGTCACCCGCGAGCACGGCACCGAGCGCCCCTTCAGCCATCCCTACAATGGCGAGAAGCGGGACGGCGTCTACCGCTGCGTCTGCTGCGGCGCGCCGCTCTTCAGCTCGAAGGCGAAATACGATTCGGGCTCCGGCTGGCCGAGCTTCTACGAGCCGGTGGCCGGCGACGCGGTCGACGAGCACACCGACACCTCGCATTTCATGCGCCGCACGGAGGTGCGCTGCGCGCGCTGCGAGGCCCATCTCGGCCATGTCTTCCCGGACGGGCCGCAGCCGACCGGCCTGCGCTACTGCATGAACGGCACCGCCCTCAAGCTCACCCCCGACGAGGAATAACCCGACCCCCATGGACGCCCGCCTCCCCGCCGTGCCGGCGCACGCGCGCAAGATCTCCCATGTCACCACCCGCCACGGCCACGAGCGCGACGACCCCTATCACTGGCTGCGCGCGGAGAACTGGCAGGAGGTGATGCGCGATCCAAGCGTCCTCGACCCGGAGATCCGCGCCTTCCTCGAGCAGGAGAACGCCCATGCGCAGGCCGTCCTGGCCGACACGCAAGGCCTGCAGGAGACGCTGGTGACGGAGATGCGCGGGCGCATCAAGGAGGACGATTCCTCCGTCCCCGCCCCCGACGGGCCCTTCGCCTATTATGCGCGCTATGTGGAGGGCGCCGAGCATCCCCGCTATTGCCGAAGCCCGCGCGGCGGCGGCGCGGAGACCGTGCTCGTCGACGGCCAGGCGCTCGCCGAGGGCAAGGCGTTCTTCCGGCTCGCCGGCGTCGACCACAGCCCCGACCACCGGCTCGTCGCCTACGGTTTCGACGAGACGGGCAGCGAATACTACACGCTGCGCCTGAGGGAGGCCGATGGCGGCCGCGAGCTCGACGACCGTATCGAGGCGACCACGGGCCATGTCGCCTGGGCGGCGGACGGCGCCTCCTTCCTCTATGTCTGGAACGACGACAACCACCGCCCCTGCAAGGTGTTCCGCCATGCGGTCGGCACGCCGGCAGAGGCCGACACGCTGGTCTACGAGGAGGCCGACCCCGGCTTCTTCGTCGGCGTCGGCGAGACCCAGAGCCGCGACTTCCTCGTCATCAGCGCCCATGATCACGAGACCGCGGAAGTCTATCTGATCGACGCGCACGCGCCGGAGACGCCGCCGCGCCTCGTCGCCGCGCGCGAGCCCGGCCACGAATACCATGTGGACCACCGCGGGGACCGCCTCCTCATCCTCACCAATGCCGACGGGGCGGAGGACTTCAAGATCGTGGAGGCCCCGCTCGATGCCCCGGAACGGGACAACTGGCGCGAACTCGTCGCCCATGTCCCCGGCCGGCTCATCCTGACCATGACGCCCTTGCGCGACCACATGGTCAGACTGGAACGCGAGGACGGCCTGCCGCGCATCGTGGTGACCCATTTCGGGACAGGCGAGGACCACGCCATCGCCTTCGACGAGGAGGCCTATTCGCTGGGGCTCGATCCGGGCTACGAGTTCGACACCGCGACCGTGCGCTTCAGCTATTCCTCCATGACGACGCCGGCGCAGATCTTCGACTACGACCTTCAGACCCGCGCGCGCACGCTGCGCAAGACGCAGGAGGTGCCGTCCGGCCACGACCCGGCCGACTATGTGACGCGCCGCCTGCTGGCGCCTGCCGCCGACGGCGAGACGGTGCCCGTCTCCCTCCTCTACCGCCGGGACACCCCGCTCGACGGCTCCGCGCCCTGCCTGCTCTATGGCTACGGCTCCTACGGCATCTCGGTGCCCGCCTCCTTCGCCACCAACCGGCTCAGCCTCGTCGACCGCGGCTTCGTCTATGCCATCGCCCATATCCGCGGCGGCAAGGACAAGGGCTATCGCTGGTATCGCGAGGGCAAGCGGCAGGCCAAGGCCAACACCTTCACCGACTTCGTGGCCGCCGCCGAGCACCTCGTCGCGCAAGGGGTCACGGGCACTGGCCGGATCGTCGCCCAGGGCGGCAGCGCCGGCGGCATGCTCATGGGCGCGGTCGCCAACATGGCGCCGGAGCTCTTCGCCGGCATCGTCGCGGAGGTCCCCTTCGTCGACGTGCTGAACACCATGCTCGACGCCACCCTGCCGCTGACCCCGCCGGAATGGCCCGAATGGGGCAACCCCATAGAGAGCGCTCAAGACTACGAGACCATCGCCGCCTATTCGCCCTACGACAATGTGCGCAACGGCCCCTACCCCCACATCCTCGCGCTCGCCGGCCTCTCAGACCCGCGCGTCACCTATTGGGAACCGGCCAAGTGGATCGCCCGCCTGCGCGAGCTGAAGACCGACGACAACCTCCTCCTCCTCCACACCAACATGGACGCGGGACATGCGGGGGCAGCGGGACGGTTCGACAGGCTGAAGGAGGTGGCGCTGGTCTACGCGTTTGCGCTGAAGGTGGCGGGGAGGGTTTGAGGGGATACAGTAGCCAAGTCTACCAAGCCTCATCGCATATGGACATCTGCCCAATGGTAGCTTTTCCAATATAAAAATGAATTTCACTGCAATTTTTCTGAACAGTTGTCATCAACCACCCTACTCAACGGCGCATAGCCTGATCTAAACAGTGAATCACCTCCTTTCCAAGCTTATAATTATTTTTCATTTCGCTATAATTTGTTGTATTTGGCACCTGACCCTGATGAACAAAATTATTACGCCATACTATAATATTTCCATATGAAGAACTAAGACTTCCAGATCCATTTTTAAGCAATTCACCTTCTCTTTCTTCAATTTTTCTTTTGAATTTTTCAACATACTTTTCACCAAACATAAATATATGTTCTTCCCTAAGGCTTTTTAATGTGATCCTACCATTTAGTCTTCCAAATTTTGCGCGCGCGAAAGACCCCAGGACGACATGCTTCCTATCAGAAAAATCATAGAAAATATCTTTAATAGCGAGCTCAAATACTGTAACCGCCGATGTAGCAACAAACCCAAGATATTGACTTTGAATAAACTGATCATCTATGCCATCCATAAGATCATCTAGATGGCTCAAGTAGTCCTCAATAAGTACAAACCTTTGATTATATGACATCATTCCATCAAGTAATGACGGGACAACCGAAGCCGCTCTTTCACAACCGACGCATCACTAGTATTAAAGAATATTGCATCGCGATATTTTTCGTCTTTTAACAAACGCGCGAACCGCTCCGAAAGATCATTCGGCATCCGCTTCACTCCCAAAATCAAGACGCTCAAAACAGAATCCATAGCCGCAAGATTGAAGGGACCGCGCACATGGAATGGTTTTTCAGGCAATTTATGCCGAACCATTTCTACAACAATGGGAAAATGAGTAGAGAATGCCTTAAACTTTTGGGTCCGACCGCTCACATTCGCCCTCATTGCCTGATTGAGAAACTCCTTCATCGGCTTCTCATATTCAGCACCGCGCTCACACATCGCAAAGACCCTTAAAATCATCTCAACATCACGCTGATGTTTATCTATTTTCTTCTTACCAAGAACCCCCCTCCAATCATTAATCTCATTAAGATTATTGAGAATATCAACAATTGGACCGTGAAAAACACAATTCCTAATCTCCTGCGGTCGAAGCGGCGTCCCCCCCGTATTCAGCCTTTCAAAAATATGATACATACTTGTCGACTGATTTGCTGGAGCCAATTGACGAATATTCACTACGCGCAGAACAGCGCTTTTCAAACGCCTCTGATCAGACAAATCAAGATCCTCAAATTTCTTTCCCGAATATGGACTCCCCTCTGAAAGACCGGTTAATCGAAAAACCCTTCTTTTCCCAAGATTTTCAAATCCAAAATACCCTTCAAAAAAGAAAAATATACTTAGAATTCTTTGCTGACCATCTATAACTAAATTTTTGTGATTTTCATCTATATAGAAAAAAACCTGTGGAACGGGAAGACCGAGCAAGAAAGATTCAATCAAAAGTGAGGATTGCTTGATGGTCCAGACGAAATTCCTCTGAAATGCCGGAATCTCTATATCCTTCTGATTCCACATCTCGTGAAGGACACTTAGCGTGAGATCGGATGGATAGGTCGCTATCTCGAATTTGATATGTCTGCTGCTCGGATCGTCGTCCCGTTCAGCTTCTTCGTCTACTTCGATTTCATCTTCAGTTGGATCAGCCATAGGAACGCTCATATCAGGTTGCATTGTTCATTCTATTTGAGCGCAGCGATCCTGGCTAGAGTACTTCGCTGCTTCTGGGGATTTTCGCTCATCTCGCATCCTTGCCTTCCACCTCCCTCACCCGGCCGAAGGAAGCTGCGCCGGTCTATGCGTTTGCACGGACTGTTACGAGGCGGCGGCCGGAAGGCTGACGCCTCTCACCGTCCGCCGCCGCGTGTCCCACCGGCTCCTATTCGCGGATGCGCATGCCGGCGGTCTCGTCGTAATGGAGCACCTTGTCCGATTTCGGCAGGGGCGCCTCGGCCACCTCGCCGACGCCCACGCCATATTTCCAGTCCGGCGGACAGATGGCGATGTAGCGGGCATAGCCGCCCAGACCGCCGCCGAACTTGGGATAGCCGATGGCCACCAGGCAGCCCGTCTCGGCAACCTTGTCGGGAGCGGCATGGCCCCGCTCTTGCCACCTTCTGCCGCGCGCGCTATCCCTTGCCCTGACTTGCGCCGCGACCCACAATAATTCCAAAGCATTCGGAGGCTCTGAACCATCATGACCCAGGCTCTTTCCCAGACGGACAGTCCCAAGGCCGTCGAGACGCTGCCCAAGGAGTTCAACTGGGAGGATCCCCTCGATCTGGAGGGCCAGCTCACCGAAGAGGAGCGCATGATCCGCGACAGCGTGCGCGCCTACTGCGACGACAAGCTCATGCCGCGCGTGCTCTCCGGCTTCCGCGAGGAGCGCTTCGACCGGGAGATCATGAGCGAGCTCGGCGAGCTCGGCCTCCTCGGCATCATGGTGCCGGAGGAATATGGCGGCGCGGGCCTCGACTATGTGGCCTATGGCCTTGCCGCGCGCGAGATCGAGCGCGTCGATTCCGGTTACCGCTCCGCCATGAGCGTCCAGAACAGCCTCGTCATGCACCCGATCTACGCCTATGGCTCGGAGGAGCAGAGGAAGGCCTATCTGCCCAAGCTCGCCACCGGCGAGATGGTCGGCTGCTTCGGGCTGACCGAGCCCGACCACGGCTCCGACCCCGGCGGCATGAAGACGCGGGCGAAGCGCGTGCCCGGCGGCTTCGTCCTGAACGGCGCGAAGACCTGGATCACCAATTCGCCGATCTCCGACATCGCCGTCGTCTGGGCGAAGCTGGAGGACGAGGGCATTCACGGCTTCGTCGTGGAGCGCGGCGCGGACGGCTTCTCCACCCCCGCCATCGAGGGCAAGGTGTCGCTTCGCGCCTCGATCACCGGCGAGATCGTGCTCGACGACGTGAAGGTGCCCGAGACCGCCATCCTGCCCAATGCGCGCGGCCTCGGCGGCCCCTTCGGCTGCCTCAACAAGGCGCGCTACGGCATCGCCTGGGGCGCCATGGGGGCGGCGGAGTTCTGCTGGCACGCCGCGCGCGACTACACGCTGGAGCGCAAGCAGTTCGACCGGCCGCTCGCCGCCAACCAGCTCATCCAGAAGAAGCTCGCCGACATGCAGACCGAGATCGCGCTGGGCCTGCAGGGCGCGCTGGCGCTCGGGCGGATGCTGGAGGCCGGCAAGGCCGCCCCGCCGTCCATCTCGCTCATGAAGCGCAACAATTGCGGCAAGGCGCTCGACGTCGCCCGCATGGCGCGCGACATGCACGGCGGCAACGGCATCTCGGATGAGTACCATGTGATCCGCCACATGGTGAACCTGGAGACCGTCAACACCTATGAGGGCACCCACGACGTCCACGCCCTGATCCTGGGGCGCGCGCAGACCGGCCTCCAGGCCTTCTGCTGACCGCCTGTCCCGGACGCCCGCGCCCGCCCTGGAACCTTTCCGCGGGCGCGGCCGTTATTGACGGCGAGGCCGTGGACGCTTGCTTGCGCGCCAGCCGGCAGGGGTCTACTGTCTCGCGCGGGATAAATCCTTTCTAGAGGGACGGCCCGAGCCGGCGCCGGTCCCCCGCAAAACCGTCACCCACCACGATTGTCCGGAGACTCACGAAGGAGGCGTTCCAGTGGCTTTCGAACTTCCCGATCTGCCCTATCCTCACGACGCGCTTCAGCCCTACATGTCGGCTGAGACGCTCGAATACCATCACGACAAGCACCACAAGGCCTATGTCGACAACGGCAACAAGCTGCTCCAGGGCTCAGGCCTGGAGGGCAAGTCGCTGGAAGAGGTCGTGAAGGGAGCCTACGGGTCCAATCAGGGCCTGTTCAACAATGCCGGCCAGCACTTCAACCACCTCCATTTCTGGAAGTGGATGAAGCCGAATGGCGGCGGCGCCATCCCCGGCGCGCTGGAGGCCAAGATCAAGGAGGATCTGGGCTCCGTCGACGCGTTCAAGGAGGCCTTCATCCAGGCCGGCGTCGGCCAGTTCGGCTCCGGCTGGTGCTGGCTTGCGCTGAAGAACGGCAAGCTGGAGGTCATGAAGACCCCGAATGGCGAGAACCCGCTCGTCAACGACGCGGTGCCGCTGCTCGGCTGCGACGTGTGGGAGCATTCCTACTATATCGACTACCGCAACCGCCGGCCGGACTATCTGAAGGCGTTCGTGGAGAACCTGGTGAACTGGGAGTATGTCGCGGAGCTTTATGACGCGGCGAGCTGAGCTTGCCCGCACCGGGTTGATTCTCTAATTAGGCGGGGCGCGCATACGGTCGCGCCCCGCTTTGTCTTCATCTCTACCGATCACGGACGCCCCATGACCACGCCCGACCTCACCGCCCTCGACCCAGTCGACGATGCCGTCGCCGCCATCCGCGAGGGCGAGATGGTCGTGGTGGTCGACGATGCGGACCGGGAGAACGAGGGCGACCTCATCATGGCCGCCGCGCGCGCGACGCCGGAGCAGACCGCCTTCATGATCCGCCATACGAGCGGCATCATCTGCGCGCCCCTCACCGCCGCGGAGGCGCGCCGGCTCAAGCTCGACCCGATGGTCGCGGCCAACGACGCCCCGCTCGGTACCGCCTTCACCGTGTCGGTCGACTACAGGCACGGGCTGACCACCGGCATCTCCGCGGAGGAGCGCTGCAACACCGTGCGCGCGCTCGCCAACGGCAATGCCGGCGCGGACGATTTCGTGCGCCCCGGCCATGTCTTCCCGCTGATCGCCAAGCGCGGCGGCGTGCTCATGCGCTCCGGCCACACCGAGGCCGCCGTGGATCTCGCCAAGCTGGCGGACCTGCCGCCCGTCGGCGTCATCGGCGAGCTGGTCAACGACGACGGTACCGTCAAGCGCGGGCCGGACGTGGTGGCCTTCGCCCGCGAGCACGGGCTGAAGATCATTTCCGTGGCCGACCTCATCGCCTACCGCCAGGCGCGCGAGCGCCTCGTGGAGCGCACTGCGGAGTTCGCGGTCGACACGCCCGTCGGCCCCGCCCGCGCCATCGCCTATGCCACCCCCTTCGACACCGTGCAGCACATCGCCGTGGTCTTCGGACCCATCGGCGACGGGCGTGCGGTCGTCACCCGGCTCCACCGCGAGGACGTCGTCGACGACGTGTTCGGCGGCCGCGAGACGCTCAATGCCGTCTATGACCGGTTCAAGGCGGAAGGCCGCGGCGTGCTCGTCTATCTGCGCGAGGGCGCGGCCGGCGTGCCCGCGGCCAGCTTCTCCGGCGGCGCCGCGGACGCCGATGTCGACGAGGAGACCGCGAGCAAGCGGGCGCGCGACCAGGCCTGGAAGGATATCGGGCTCGGCGCGCAGATCCTGCGCGATCTCGGCGTCTCCTCGATCCGGCTTCTGGCCACCTCGACGCGCCGCTATGTCGGCCTGACCGGCTTCGGCATCGAGATCGCGGAGACCGTCCTCATCGACCGCGAGGACAATGGCTGAGCGGCCTCTCCGCTCGCCATGCGTGCAGAATCCGGGAATTCATTGACAATTTTCTACTTATGGTAGAAAAACGCTGCCATATCGGTGGATGCAGCGAAATTGCCGCAGCTTTCGCCGGCTTTCTATATAGAGAATACATCCTGTTCGATAATAATAGCGGGACACGATCCGGAGCCCGGCCATGGCATTAACCTTGATCGTGAACGGCGAAAGCCACACCGTTCGCGCCGCCGGCGACACACCGTTGCTGTGGGTGCTGCGCGACGAGCTCGGCCTGACCGGCACGAAATACGGCTGCGACAGCGGCCTGTGCGGCATCTGCATGGTGCATGTCGACGGCGAGGCCCGCCCCTCCTGCGCCATGACGCTGGCGGAGGCCGCCGGCCGCTCCGTCACCACCATAGAGGGGCTCCACGGCCCGCTCGCGGAGACGCTGCGCGCGGCCTGGCGCGAGCTCGAGGTCTCGCAATGCGGCTATTGCCAGACGGGCCAGATCATGGCCGCCGCCGCGCTTCTCGCGGCCAGTCCCGCTCCGGACGACGCCCAGATCGACCGGGTGATGGACAGGGTCGTGTGCCGCTGCGCCGCCTATCGCCGCATCCGCGCGGCCATCTACAGGACAAGCCGGCCCGGGGGTGAACCGTGACCGCCGACCGCACCCTCGCAGCATCCCCCGCCGGCAGTCCGCCCCGCCTCACCCGCCGCGGCTTCCTCGTCAGTGCCGGTGCCGCCGGTGCGGGGCTCGTCATCGGCATGGCGGTCCCGGCCAGCGGGGTTCGCGGCCAGGAGCCCGCCGCGAGCGCCCGCTTCGACCCCTTCGTCAGGATCGGGACCGACGACACGGTGACCGTGATCGTCAAGCATCTCGAAATGGGACAGGGCGTGGCGACCGGTCTTGCCATGCTCGTCGCCGAGGAACTCGGCGCCTCCTGGGCGCAGATGCGCACCGAATTCGCCCCCGTCGACGTCTCGCTCTACGCCAATCCGATGCTGCACGGCATGCAGGCGACCGCGGAGTCCACCTCCATGGCCAATGCCTTCATGCAGTATCGCGAGGCCGGCGCGCTCGCGCGCGCGGCATTGACGGCCGCGGCGGCGCAGACATGGTCCGTGCCAGCCTCGGAGATCTCGGTAAAGGACGGCCTCCTGTCCCATCCCGGCCAGACCTCGGCGAGCTTCGGCGCGTTCGCCGACCGGGCCGGTTCGGTGACGGTCCCCGACGCCGTGACCGTCAAGCCGGATACGGAGTTCTCCCTCATCGGCGCCAGGCACGCCCGGCTCGATACGCTCGCCAAGATCAACGGCAACGCGCTGTTCGCCTCCGACATCATGGAGGACGACATGCTGGTCGCCGTCGTTGCCCGGCCGCCCCGCTTCGGCGCGGCCGTCGCCGCGTTCGACGACGGGCAGGCCCGCAAGGTGGAGGGGGTGGAGGACGTCGTGCAGATCCCGGGAGGGATCGCCGTTCTGGCGCGCTCCACATGGCCCGCGCTCAAGGCCCGCTCTAAGCTCTCCATCACCTGGGACGAGAGCGGCGCGGAAACGCGCAGCACGCGCGATCTGTGGGCGGACTACCACGACCGCGCGGCGACCCCCGGCAAACCGGTGCGCACCGAGGGCAGCGTGTCGACCGCCCTCAAGGGCGCACCGACGGCGCTGGAGGCCTATTTCCGGTTTCCCTATCTGGCCCATGCCCCCATGGAGCCCCTGTCCTCCGTCATCCGATTCACGGGCGACCGCGCCGAGGTCTGGGCCGCCTCGCAGACGCCCTCGCTCGACCGCGCGAATGTCGCGAACGCCCTCCAACTCGCCCCCGAGCAGGTCTCCATCGAGACACTGGATGCCGGCGGGTCCTTCGGCAGGCGCGGCTGCTTCGACTCCCACTATCTGACGGAGGCCGCCCATATCGCCAGGGCCCACGGGCAGGGCCGGCGCATCAAGACCGTCTGGACGCGCGGCGACGACATTGCCGGCGGATATTACCGTCCGATGGCGCTGCACCATGTCCGCGCGGCGCTCGACAAGAACGGCATGCCGACCGCCTGGTATCACCGCATCGTCAGCCAGTCGATCTTCACCGGGACCGGTCTGGAGGCTGCGGTCGCCGGGGACGGCATCGACCGGTCGCCAGCCGGCGGCGTGGAGCACATTCCCTATGCCATTCCCAACCTCCAGGTGGAGCTGCACACGGTGGACACCGGCGTGCCGGTGATGCGCTGGCGCTCCATGGCGCACTCCCATGCCGCCTATGTCGTGGAGACCTTCATCGACGAGCTGGCCGCGACCGCCGGCAAGGACCCCGTCGAGTATCGGCTCGGCCTGCTCGAAGCGGCGCCGCGCCTCAAGGCGGTCCTGAGCCTGGCCGCGGAGAAGGCCGGCTGGGGCACGCCGCTTGCCGACGGGCGCTACCGGGGCGTCGCCGCGCACAGCTCGTTCGGCACCTCCGTCGCCCAGATCGCAGAGATCGCGCTCGACAGGACCGGCCGGCTCAAGGTCGAGCGCGTCGTCTGCGCGCTCGATTGCGGGCTCGCCATCAATCCCGACCAGGTTCGCGCCCAGATGGAAAGCGCCGTGGGATTCGGGCTCGGCGCGGCCCTGCGCAACGCCATCACGCTCGACGAGGGCCGGGTGGCGGAAACCGATTTCGACAGCTACCAGCCGCTGCGCATGAGCGACATGCCGGAGGTCGAGGTCCATATCGTCGCCTCCGCCGAGCCGCCGACAGGCGCCGGCATATGCGGCGTGCCGCCGATCGCACCGGCCGTCGCCAACGCCATCTCCTCCGCCACCGGCCGCCGCATCCGCATGCTGCCCTTCCTGCCGACGAAGCGATAGGCCCCGCCTCACCCGACGCTTGACGCGCGCGCCCTCCTGGGGCTTGGTGTGCGCCCGGGGAACACCGGGGCGCATCCATGCCCATCAAGAACCAGGAGGAACCGATGCCCGGCCACAGCCTGCTGCGCACGTCCGTCATCGCCGCAACCGCCATGATCGTGGCCGCGTTCAGCGCGCTCGCGCCCGCAACGGCGGAAACGCGGGTCACCTACAAGTCGGCCAAGTCCACCTCGTCCTACTACCAGATGGCCGTCCAGCTCGCCGAGGCCATGAAGGCCGGCACCGATGGCGGCATCATCCTGACCGTGGAGGAAAGCCAGGGCTCGGTGCAGAACGTGAAGGAGGCCGCCCGGCGCGGCGGCAACTACGTCTTCACCACGCCGCCCGGCCTCATCAAGCTCGCCACGGCCGGCAAGAAGATGTTCGAGGGCGACGACAAGGCGGCCTATGAGGGCCTGCGCGCGCTCTTTCCCATCCCCTATCTCACCATGCATTTCGTGGTGCGCGCCGATACCGGCATCACCGGGTTCGACGGGCTCGCCGGCCACAAGTTTCTGATCGGCAAGGGCAGCTTCGGCGCCCGCGAGGCGGAGAAATACCTGAAGCTCTTCGGCATCGCCGAGGCGGTGGATCTCGTCGATGTGGAGCTGAACGCCGCGGTGCCCGCCCTGCAGAACCACCAGATCGACGGCTTCGCCACCGCCGGCTCCTATCCCGCGCCGAACGTGCTGGAGGCCGCCGCCAGCGTGCCGGTAACCCTTATCGGCCTGACCGACGCGCAGGTGAAGGAGACCGGACGCGACCGCCTCGTGATCCCCGCTGGCACCTATCCGGGCGTCGACGAGCCCGTGACCACGACGACCCTTCCCGTCGGCGCCTACACCACCGCCGCCATGGACGAGGACACCGCCTACACGCTCACCAAGACCTTCTGGGAGAGCAAGGCGAAGATGGAAAAGGCCCATCCCTGGTGGGCGGGCGTGACGGCGAAGGGGCTCGAAACGCTCGCCGCCCCGATCCATCCCGGCGCGGCGCGCTACTACAAGGAAGCCGGCATCGCCGTGCCGGACGCGTCGAAATAAGCAGACCGAACCGCCCGCCTCCCCCTTGACGGGGAGGCCGGCCCGCAAGGGCCGGGCGGGGGTGAACGCGGGCGCGCTCCGGCGCCGGCCGCATCGCCCCTCCCCGGCAGCACAGCCCCTCCCCGCCCATGCCCCCTTCGCAGAACACAGGCCCGCGCCTCACGCCAGCGACCGCGATCGTCGCCGCCGTCGCGGCCGCCTCCGTCGCCTATCACCTCTGGCTCGTCTTTACCGGGCTCATGCCCAACCTGATCAGCCGGCCCGTCCATCTCGCCTTCGCGCTGCCCTTCGTGTTCCTGTTCGCCGGCGAACAGCGGGCCATGCCGCGCCTCAGCGGCTATGCCTTCTTCGCCATCGGCCTCGTCGGCTGCCTGTGGATCGCGCTCAACCGGGACATGCTCGTCGACCAGTATGGCGCGCTGGAGGGCTGGTGGCAGCGCGCGGTGGCCATCGGGCTGATCGTGACCGTGCTGGAGATGGCCCGGCGCGCCATCAAGCTCGCCCTGCCCGCCGTCGCCGTCGTCGCCCTCGCCTACGGGCTCCTCGGCCAGTATCTGCCGGGCGAGCTCGGCCATCCCGGCATGCCCGTCGACAGCTTCCTCGGCACGCTCACCATCGCAGAGGGCGGCCTGTGGGGGCCGCTCGCCGGGGTGTCGGTGAATGTCGTGGCCGTCTTCGTCATCCTCGGCGCCGTCATGAGCGCCGGCGAGGGGGGCGAGGCCTTCATGACGCTCGCCCAGCGCCTTGCCGGACGGCTCAAGGCGGGCGCGGCCAAGGTCTCCGTCCTCGCCTCCGCCTTCTTCGGCTCGATCTCGGGCTCGGCCTCCGCCAATGTCGCCTCCACGGGCGCGGTCACGCTGCCCGCCATGCGCCGGCTCGGCTATCCGGCGAGCTTTGCCGCCGCCGTCGAGGCGACGGCGTCGACGGGCGGCCAGATCATGCCGCCGCTCATGGGCGCCGGCGCCTTCGTCATGGCGGAGCTCTTGGGCCGGCCCTATGCGGAGATCGTCACCGCCGCCATCCTGCCCGCCCTCCTGTTCTTCTTCGCGGTGTGGATCGCGGTGGACCGCTTCGCCGCGCGCTACGGCCTCAAGGCCATGTCGCGCGACGACATTCCGGCGGCTCGGCGCGTCCTGCGCCTTGCGCCCTTCTTCCTCGTCCCCTTCGGGCTCCTGCTCTTCGTGCTGTTCGCCATGGGGCGCACCGCGCAGTTCGCCGCGGCCATCGCCATCTTCGCCTCCGGCGCGCTGCTGGTGACGGACGCCCGCTACAGGCCGTCGCTGAGGCGCTGGGCGTCCCGGCTGCACGAGACCGTCGTCACCGCGGCCGGGCAGATCGCCGTGATCGCCTCCATCATCCTGTGCGCCAGCCTGGTGATCGGCGTGCTCAACCTCACCGGCCTCGGCATCAAGATCACCTCGCTGATCATCTCCCTGTCGGGCGGCGAGCTGTGGGCGGCGCTGCTGCTGACCGCGCTCGCCTGCCTCGTTCTGGGCATGGAGGTGCCGACGACGGCGGCCTATGTGATCTGCGTGTCGGTCGCCGGCCCGGCGCTCCAGGAGCTTGGCCTGCCGCCGCTCCTCGCCCATCTCTTCGTGTTCTGGTATGCGCTCCTGTCGACCATCACGCCGCCGGTCTGCGGCACGGTCTTCATCGCCGCCGGCATGACGGGCGCGCCGTGGATGAGCGTCGCCGGCCACGCCATGCGGCTCGGCCTCGGCCTCTATTTGGTGCCGCTCGCGCTGGTTGTCGAGCCGGCGCTGATCGCGCCCGGCGCCATGCCGGCCGCGGCATTCGCCGCCGCCGCCAAGACCGCGCTTGCCCTGTGGCTCGTCTCGCGCGGCGTCATCGCGGCGGACCGGCCCTGGATCGAGCGAGCCGCCGCCACGGCGGCTGGCCTCGCCATCCTCTTCGTGCCGCTCAGCCCTTATCTGGCCGGTTAGGCGTCAGCTCCAGCCGACGCAATAGGGCTCGGGCGCCATGTCGCTCGGGCTCCCCGCGCGGTCCGGCGGCGGGAAGGACGACTTGAAGGTGAAGGCGGTCGCCGTCGGCCCGTGGGCGTTGAGATGTTCCAGCCGGGCAAGCCCCTCCTCCACCGTCGGGCGATGGCCGGCCGGCACCCACCAGAGCACCTGATAGACCGTCACGGGCCGCTCGAACCATTCGCGCCGGCGCACCATCACCGCGCGATGGTCGGACCGGTAGACGAAATCGAACAGCGCGGCTGTGCTCTCCCACACCGACATGTTCACGATGAAGCGCGGATTATCGCCCACCTGGATATCGGTGGCGTTGCCCTCCTCCGTCTGGAGGCGCCAGACGAAGCCGGCGCTCGCCTCCGCCAGCGCATTGACCTCGTCGAGCCGCGAGACGAACCCCTCCATGCCGGGATCGTCCAGCGGATAGAGCGCGGTCGCCACATTCATCTGCGCGATATGCCAGTCCTTCACGGGTTCCATGTCCCCTCTCCGTGCCATTCCGTTGCTATCTGAAAGTGCGCTTCAGGCTGCCGAGAACCCCGCGCACGAGCGCCTGTCCGATCTGCCGGCCGACGGTGGAGGCGAGGTTCTTCACCAGCCGTTCCGTCGCCGTCTCGCGCGACCGGCCGGAGGACCGGCTTGGGGAGCTGGGCGCCGCACTGGCCTCCGCCGCCTTCGCCTCTGCGGCCTTCGCGGCGGCCTCCGCCTTCTCCTGCGCCCGTTTCCCCAGGATCTCGTAGGCGGACTCCTTGTCGATCGGCTCGTCATAGAGGCCGAAGACCGGGCTGTTCGCGACGACCGTCCGGCGCTCGTCGGGCGTCACCGGGCCGATCCGCGAGGATGGCGGGCGGATGAGCGTGCGCTGGACCATGGTCGGCACGCCCTTGTTCTCCAGAACCGAGACGAGCGCCTCGCCAACCCCCAGCTCGGTGATCGCCGTCTCCGTGTCGAGATCGGGGTTCTGCCGGAAGGTCTGCGCCGCCGCCCGCACCGCCTTCTGGTCGCGCGGGGTGAAGGCGCGCAGCGCGTGCTGCACCCGGTTGCCGAGCTGGGAAAGCACGGTGTCGGGCACGTCGAGCGGGTTCTGGGTGACGAAATAGACCCCGACGCCCTTGGAGCGGATGAGCCGGACGACCTGCTCCACCTTGTCGACCAGCGCCTTGGGCGCGTCGTCGAACAGGAGGTGGGCCTCGTCGAAGAAGAAGACCAGCTTCGGCTTGTCCGGATCGCCGACCTCCGGCAGCTCCTCGAAGAGCTCCGACAGGAGCCACAGCAGGAAGGTCGCATAGAGCGCCGGCGACTGCATGAGCTCGTCGGCGGCCAGCACGCTGATATAGCCGCGCCCGTCCTGCGTCGTGCGCATCAGATCCTTGATGTCGAGCGCCGGCTCGCCGAAGAAGGCCTTCCCGCCCTGCTGCTCGATCACCAGGAGGCGGCGCTGGATGGCGCCGATGCTGGCGGAGCTGACATTGCCGTATTCGGTCGTCAGCTCCTTGGCGCGGTCGGCGACATGGGCGAGCAGCGCGCGCAGATCCTTCATGTCGAGCAGGGCGAGCCCCTCCTCGTCGGCGATGCGGAAGGCGATGTTGAGCGCGCCCTCCTGCGCGTCGGTCAGGTTCATCAGCCGCGACAGGAGCAGCGGCCCCATCTCCGAGACCGTGGCGCGGATCGGGTGGCCCTGCTTGCCGAACAGGTCCCAGAAGATGACGGGAAAGGCGTCGAAGCCGTAATCGTCGAGCCCCACCTGCCCGGCACGCTTGACGAGGAAGTCCTTCGGCTCGCCCGTCATCGCGATGCCGGAAAGATCGCCCTTCACATCGGCCGCGAAGACGGGAACGCCCGCGGCGGAGAAGCCTTCCGCGAGGATCTGCAGCGTGACCGTCTTGCCCGTTCCCGTCGCGCCGGTGACCAGCCCGTGCCGGTTGGCGAGCTTGAGGTAGAGCTCCTCCGGCTTCACGCTCTTGCCAATGAAAACTGTATCCTCGCCTGTCATCGCGATATGTCTCCAGAAAGGCCTCGTCGGGGGATGCCGGGGCGCTCGGCCGGGAGGGCAATGTCCGGCCACGCAATCTGCTATAAAACCCCGGCCCGCGCAAATCGCCAAGCCCCGCGCGGACACCGGTCCGGCGGGGCTCCCGGACAGGACAGACTTGAAGGAGCAATGAATGCAGGACCTCATCGACCGGGTCGCCACGAAACTCGGCATTGACGGCGCCACCGCGCAGAAGGCGGTCGGCATCGTCCTCTCGCTTGTGCGCCAGAACGGCGAGCGCGCGAAGGTGGACGAGCTCTTCGCCATGCTGCCCGGGGCCGACGACCTCGCCCGGTCCCATGGCGACAAACCGGCCGGCGGCCTGTTCGGTGCGCTGGCCGGCGCCATCGGATCCGGGCCCATGATGGCGCTCGCCAAGCTCCAGCAGGCCGGCCTCGACACCGAGCAGAGCAAGACCCTCGGCAAGGAGGTGCTCGCCTATGCCAGGGAGCGCGGCGACGAGCGGCTGGTGAAGGACATCGCCGGCTCGATTCCCGGCCTGTCGGACTATGTGTGAAGGCCCGGGCGGGCAGAAGGGCTTGAGTTTCCGCTCAAGCTCCGGTTTAGTTGGCCGGCTTTGGCGCTTTTCCGGCGTTGAGGGGAAGGGGAAGCGTTAAGGGGGGACCAACACGATGAGTTACTCCATCGCCCGGATCGAGGGGATCGGGCCGACCCATGCCCGGCTGCTCAAGGGTCTGGGCATCCACACGACCGACGGTCTTCTGGAGCGCTGCGCGGACCGGAAGGGCCGGCGCGCGCTGTCGGAAGAAACGGGCTTGTCGGAAACCGTCATCCAGAAATGGACCAACATGGCCGATCTCATGCGTATCCACGGGATCGGCGAGGAATATTCGGAGCTCCTGGAGGCCGCCGGCGTCGATACGGTGAAGGAGCTCAGGCACCGCAACGCGCTCAATCTGGCTGTGGCCATGGCGAAGGCCAATGCCGAGCGCCGGCTGGTGCGCCAGCCCCCGGGGGAAAAGCGGGTCGCAAGCTGGATCGAGCAGGCCAAGACGCTTCCACCCGTCATGACCCATTGACGCGCGCCGCAACCCTTCTGCACGACCCGCCATTCGGGTATAAGCGGGAAAGGCAGCCGGAGCATCCGCCCGGACCGCTCCCCTGCGCCACAGATGCGAGAACGAGGTAGAAGCGTTGGAACTGGCCGGCGATTTTCCCCATGCGACCTATGAGGACTGGTTGAAGCGCGTCGAGGAGACGCTCAAAGGCGCCGATTTCGACAAGACGCTGACGTCGCGGACCTATGACGGTCTCGCCATCTCCCCGCTCTACAGCCGCGAGACGGGCCCCGTCGCGCCGGAATGGCCGGGCCTTGCCCCCTATACGCGCGGGGTCCACCCCGCACCGCAGGAGCCGCTGCCCTGGGCGGTCGCCCAGGCGCAGGCCCATCCCGATCCGGCCGAGGCCAACCGGGCCATCCGCGACGAACTCGCCAACGGCGTCACCGCCCTGGTGCTCAGGGTGGCCGAAACGGCCGGCGCCCCCGGCCTGCGGATCGACGCCCGTGCCGACCTCGCCCGCGTCCTCGACGGCGTGGACCTTGCCCGCATACCGGTCCACCTCGACGCGGGGGCGAGGGCCGGCGAGGCCGCGGCCCTCCTTGCGGCCTTGTGGGAGGAGCGCGCCGTCGCACCGGCCGACCGGGCCGGCAGCCTCGGCCTGGACCCGCTCGGTACGCTGGCGCGGACGGGCGCACTTGCGGGCGGGCCCGACCGCCATCTCGGCCTTCTCCGCGAGGCCTTGGGCGCCATGATCGACGAGGGCGCCCCCGTCTCGGTCGCCACCGTGGACACGCGCCCCTATCACGGCGCGGGCGCGTCGGAGGCGCAGGAACTCGCCGCCGCCCTTGCGACCGGCGTCGCCACTCTGCGCGCCGCCGATGCCGCGGGCCTCGACCTCGACAAGGTGGCCCGGCGGATCCGCCTCGTGACGGTGGTGGATGCCGACATCTTCCTGACCTGCGCCAAGCTGCGCGCCATGCGCCGCCTGTGGGCGCGCATCCTGGAGGCCTCGGGCATCGCCGCGGCGCCGGCGACCGTCGCGGCGGAGACCGCAAGCCGCATGCTCACGCGCTACGATCCCTGGGTGAACATGCTGCGCACCACGGCGGCAGCCTTCGCCGCCGGGATCGGCGGGGCGGATGCGATCACGGTCGCCCCCTATACGGGCGCCATCGGCCTGCCCGACGGCTTCGCCCGGCGCATCGCGCGCAACATCCAGCTCATCCTGCGCGAGGAATCCGGCCTCGGCCGCGTAGTCGACCCCGCCGGCGGCTCCTGGTATGTGGAACATCTCACCGACGCGCTCGCGGAAAAGGCCTGGGCGCTGTTCCAGAAGATCGAGGCCGAGGGCGGCATGGCCAGGGCGCTGCAGTCCGGACTCATCCAGGAGCAGATCGCGGAAACCCGCGCCATGCGCCAGGGCGACCTCGCCCGCCGCAAGGCGGCCATCACCGGCGTGTCGACCTTCCCGAAGCTCGACGGGGAGCCCGCCCCGGTCCGCGAGGCGGCATCCCCACAGGCTCCCGAAAGTGCCGACGTGGCCGAGGCATCGTCCTTCGCGGATCTGTGCGCCGAAGCCCGGGCCGGCAAGGCCGTCGCGCTCGCCGCCGGCGGCGAGGTGGCTCGATGCGAGCCCCTGCCCGCCTGGCGCCTTGCGGAGGATTTCGAGGCCCTGCGCGACGCCGCCGAGGCCCGGCGGGCGGAAACCGGCGTCCAGCCATCCGTCTTTCTCGCCAATCTCGGCCGGATCGCCGATTTCAACGTGCGGGCCACATGGTCGCGCAACCTGTTCGGGGCCGGCGGCCTCTCCGCCCCCGCCAATGACGGTTTCGCCGACGCGCAATCGGCAGCCGAGGCCTTTCGCACCGCCGGCGCGGAGATCGCCGCGATCTGCTCGACCGATGCGATCTATGCCGATATGGCCGCCGCAACGGCCCGGGCCCTCAAGGCCGCCGGTGCGAAGCGCGTCTATCTGTCGGGCCGTCCCGGCGACGCGGCGGCCGCGCTCAAGGAGGCCGGCGTGGACGGGTTCGTCCATGAAGGCTGCGATGTGCTTGCCGTCCTGCGCGACGCCCACGAGGCGCTCGCATTGACCGGCGCTTGACGCCATGGCCCGTCGGCTGTGCTAGACTTGGGGTCGCCATGACACGGATACCGGATTTCACGACAGTCGCCCTGGCCGCCGGCAGCGCCGGCGGGAAGGCCGCGCCCCCGCATGAAGGCAAGGACTGGCAGACCCCGGAGGGGATCGCCGTCAGGCCGGCCTATGGCGCAGACGATGTAGAGGGACTCGATTTCCTCGACACATGGCCCGGCATCGCGCCCTTCCTGCGCGGCCCCTACCCGACCATGTATCTGACACGGCCCTGGACCATCCGCCAGTATGCCGGCTTCTCCACGGCGGAGGATTCCAACGCCTTCTACCGGCGCAACCTCGCGGCCGGCCAGAAGGGGCTGTCCATCGCCTTCGACCTCGCCACCCATCGCGGCTACGATTCCGACCACCCCCGCGTCGGCGGCGATGTCGGCATGGCGGGCGTGGCGATCGACTCCATTCTCGACATGCGCACGCTGTTCGACGGCATCCCGCTCGACAGGATGAGCGTGTCGATGACCATGAACGGCGCGGTGCTGCCTGTCATGGCGCTCTATATCGTGGCGGCGGAGGAGCAGGGCGTTCCGCCGGAGAAGCTCGCCGGGACCATCCAGAACGACATCCTCAAGGAGTTCATGGTCCGCAACACCTATATCTATCCGCCCGAGCCCTCCATGCGGATCATCTCCGACATCTTCGCCTACACGTCGGAGAACATGCCGAAGTTCAACTCCATCTCGATTTCCGGCTACCACATGCAGGAGGCCGGCGCGACGGCGGATCTGGAGCTCGCCTACACGCTCGCCGACGGCCTCGACTATGTGCGCGCAGGGCGCGATGCGGGCCTCGATATCGACCGCTTCGCCCCGCGCCTCTCCTTCTTCTGGGCCATCGGCATGAACTTCTTCATGGAGGTCGCCAAGATGCGGGCCGCACGCCTCATCTGGGCGAAGCTGATGAAGCGCTTCGAGCCGGCGAACGAGCGCTCGCTCTCGCTGCGCACCCATTGCCAGACGTCGGGCTGGTCGCTCACCGCCCAGGACGTCTTCAACAATGTGACGCGCACCTGCGTCGAGGCGCTGGCGGCGACCCACGGCCACACCCAGTCGCTCCACACCAACGCGCTCGACGAGGCGCTGGCCCTGCCGACCGATTTCTCCGCGCGGATCGCGCGCAACACCCAGCTCTTCATCCAGCAGGAGACCGGCACCTGCCGCGTCATCGACCCGTGGGGCGGCAGCTATTATGTGGAGCGGCTGACCAACGATCTCGCCGAGCGTGCCTGGGCCCATATCGAGGAGGTGGAGGAGCTCGGCGGCATGGCCAGGGCCATCGAGGCGGGCGTGCCGAAGATGCGCATCGAGGAGGCCGCGGCGCGCACGCAGGCGCGCATCGATTCCGGCCGGCAGACCGTCGTCGGCGTGAACCGCTATCGCGTTGCCGAGGATGCCGAGATCGAGATCCTCAAGGTCGACAATTCCGCGGTGCGCGCCCGCCAGATCGAGAAGCTCCAGCGCCTGCGCGCCGAGCGCGACGAGGAGGAGACCCGCGCGAGGCTCGACGCCCTGACGGCGGTCGCGGAGACCGGCGAAGGCAATCTCCTCGCCGCCGCCGTCGACGCGGCGCGCGCCAAGGCGACGGTCGGCGAGATATCGGACGCCATGGAAAAGGTCTTCGGGCGCCATGTCGCCGAGATCCGCGCCGTCCAGGGCGTCTACCGCAAGGAGGCACAGACCATGTCCGACGCCGTCGACAAGGCCCGCGCCCGGGTCGACGCCTTCGCGGAGGCCGACGGGCGCCGCCCGCGCATCCTGGTCGCCAAGGTCGGCCAGGATGGCCATGACCGCGGCCAGAAGGTGATCGCGTCGGCCTTCGCCGATCTGGGCTTCGACGTCGATATCGGCCCGCTCTTCGCGACACCGGAGGAGGTCGCGCGCCAGGCGGTGGAGAACGACGTCCACATTGTCGGCATCTCCTCGCTCGCCGGCGGCCATCTCACGCTCGTGCCGGAGCTTCGCGCCGCGCTGGAACGCGAGGGACGCGGCGACATCATGATCGTCGTGGGCGGCGTCGTCCCGCCACAGGATTTCGAGACGCTGAAACAGGCGGGCGCCGCGGCCATCTTCCCTCCGGGCACGGTGATCGCGGATGCCGCCATCGGCCTGATCGAGTCGCTGTCCTCGCGGCTCGGCTATCATCAGGCCGCGGAATAGACACCGCCGGCCGACGGTCACAAGACGGCCATACGGGGCGGGTTTGCTGGGACAAGGAGTCGCTTCGGTGCCCGAGGGGAAGGATACGGGCGCCGGGGACCGCAATTGTCAGGCCCTGTCGGGGAAGAGGCCCTATTGCTCATGGTTTATCGCTGCTTTCTCGCCCTTTTTCTCATGTTCTCGGTGCCGGCGGCAGCCGGGGCGCAGGATGCCGTTCCCGGCAAGCCGGAGGTTCTGACCGACATCTCCAAGGCCGCCGAGATCACCATCGTCCTGCCGCGTGCCGCCCGGCTCGCGCCGGACTGGTATGCCAAGCTCAAGGCCGACGCCGAGGCCGAGATGGCGTCCTTCCGAAAGCAGGCCGAGACGGAGGCGGAGGAGTTCCGGACGTCCAATCCGGACGACCAGCTGCCGCCCTTCTCGCTTCTGCGGCGCTATGAGGAGCAGTTCGTCTCCGACCGCGTCATCAGCCTCCTGTCGATGAGCTATGTGTTCACCGGCGGCGCCCACGGCAATTACGCCTATGAGAGCCTGAACTACGACCGGACGGCGGGAAAGACCATCGAGGCCGACGCGCTGTTTGAGGATCTCGGCACCGATTCGCCCGCCATGGGCGCGCTGCGCGACTTCGTCTTCGCCGACCTCAAGCGCCAGAAGAAGGAACGCCTCGGGGACGCCTATGACGAGGCGGAACAGGAGTCCTGGCTGAAGGATGTCGACCTGCCCTTCGACACGCTGGCCTTCGTGCCCTCCGGCGAGACCGGCAAGGCCGGCGGGCTGTCGCTGCTGTTCGCGCCCTACACCGTCGGCCCCTATGCGGAGGGCGACTATCGCGTGGTCGTGCCGCAGGAGATCTTCCGCGACTATCTCTCCGCCGACTGGCGCGAGACCTTCGCAGGAATGCCGGATGCCCTGACGGAGGTCTTCGACTATCAGCGCCAGGACGGGGCGTTCCTGCTCATGAAGACCCCCGAGCCCGACGCCACGGTCTCCTCCCCGCTCACGCTGGAGGGCGAGGCGCCGGACTATTTCTTCTTCGAGGGCGAGGCCTCGCTCAAGCTGCAGAGCCCGGACGGGACGGAGACGCTGGCCACGGGCTTCGTGACGGCCCAACGCGACAAGAAGCCGACCGGCCAGGCGGTGGGGATGGTGCCCTTTTCCGGCCGGATCGACCTTCCGGAGGGTACGACCGGGGAGCTGCGCGTCGTGATCGGCCAGAACGATCCCTCCGACGGCGAAGGCGGCCCGCCCGCCGAGGTCGGCTTCTCCGTGACCGTCGAATAATCGGCCATTGCGGCCGCGCCGGGATGGCGCCTATAGAGAGCTCCATGGCCAGGGTTCGAGATGCCGGCCGGGACGACCGGCCCACCGATATCGATGCGCTCGCACGCGGCGTGTGCGCCGGCGAGCGCGCCGCCATCGGGCGTGCCATCACGCTCATCGAGAGCCGGCGCGCCGATCACGAGGCGCAGGCACAGGAGCTGCTCGTCAAGCTCCTGCCCCATTCCGGCAAGGCCTATCGCGTCGGCATCACCGGCATGCCGGGGGTGGGCAAGAGCACGACCATCGACACGCTCGGACGCACGCTCACGGGCTGCGGCCACAAGGTCGCCGTCCTCGCCGTCGACCCGACGAGCACGCGCACGGGCGGCTCGATCCTCGGCGACAAGACGCGCATGGCGGGGCTGGCCAACGACCCGAACGCCTTCGTGCGCCCCTCCCCGTCGGCCGGCACGCTCGGCGGCGTCGCCCGGCGCACGCGCGAGACCATGATCGTGTGCGAGGCGGCGGGCTTCGACGTCGTCATCGTGGAGACGGTGGGCATCGGCCAGTCGGAGACGGCGGTCGCCGACATGGTGGACATCTTTCTCGTGCTGCTGCTGCCCGGCGGCGGCGACGACCTTCAGGGGCTCAAGAAGGGCGTGCTCGAGATCGCCGACCTCATCGCCATCAACAAGGCGGACGGCGACAACGAGGCTCTCGCCAACCGCACCGCCACCGACTATCGCGCCGCGCTGCAGATCCTCGAGCCGGCCAATGCCGACTGGCACCCGCCCGTGCTCACCGTATCGGGCCTGCGCAATATCGGCCTCGACCGGCTGTGGGCGGAGGTCGAGCGCCACCGCACGCTGTTCACCGAGACGGGCGCGCTGCTCGACCGGCGCCGCGCCCAGCAGGTGAAATGGATGTGGGCCATGCTGGAGGAGCGGCTGATCGCGGCCATCAGGTCCGACCCGCAGCTCGGAGAACGCCTGCCCGAACTCGAGGCCGCGGTCCGCGAGGGCCGCATCACCCCCACCCTCGCCGTGAAGGAGATCACGGAGCGGCTGGGGCTCTAGGCCGGCGCCGGCCGGCAGAAAGGCGAGATCCGACAGATGGACCCCTTGCGCAGATCGTTGCTCGGTGCCGGCGCGGGCTCCGGCCTTGGCCTTCTTGCGGGGCTGCCGTCGGCCATGGCGGCAGGCGGCGCCCAAGGTCCCGCGCTCGATGCGCGCAAGCTCGGCCTCAGGCCCGACGCGCCGGGCGACCAGACCGCCGCGCTCCAGGCGGCCGTCGACCGGGCGGCGGCGGACGGCGCGCCGCTCTTCCTCCCGGCCGGACGCTACGAGACCGGCAATCTCCGCATATCCCGCCCGGCCGCCGTGATCGGCGTTCCGGGCCTCACCCGGCTTGTCTTCACCGGCGGGCCCGCCCTCCTCTCCGTCGCGCAGACCGGCTCCGTCACGCTCTCTGGCCTGACCTTCGACGGCGCGGGCCGGGCCTTCGACGATACCGACGACGGCGCCCTTCTCGTCGCCCGCGGCGTCGACGGGCTGACGGTGGAGGCCTGCACCGTCACGGCGAGCACGGGCAGCGGGATGGACCTTGGCGACTGTTCGGGCCGTATCGCCGGCAACACGATCTCCTCGGTGGCGCGCACAGGCCTCTTCGCGCTCGATTCGCGGGGTCTGGAGGTTGCCGGCAACCGGCTTGGCGATATCGGCAATAACGGCATCCAGATCTGGCGTTCAGCCGCCGGCGAGGACGGCACGCTGGTGACCGGCAACCGGATCGAAGCGGTGCGCGCGGACGCCGGCGGCTCCGGCCAGAACGGCAACGGCATCAATATCTTCCGTGCCAATGGCGTCACGGTCGCCGACAACCATGTCGCCGACTGCGCCTTTTCCGCCGTGCGCGGCAACGCCGCCTCCAGTCTCAGGATCGCGGACAATCAGTGCCGCCATCTCGGCGAGGTCGCGCTCTATGCGGAATTCGCCTTCGAGGGCGCCGTGATCTCCGGCAATATCGTGGAGGACGCCGCCATCGGCATCTCGATGACGAATTTCAACGAGGGCGGGCGGCTCGCCGTCTGCTCCGGCAATCTCGTGCGCGGGCTGAAGGTCCTGCCGGATGCGCCGGACGAGCGCGGCATCGGCATCGCGGCGGAGGCCGACACGGCAATCTCCGGCAATGTGGTGGAGGATGCGCCGCGCACCGGCATCATGCTCGGCTGGGGCCGCTACATGCGCGATGTGAACGCGACGGGGAACATCGTGCGCAATGCCCGCTGGGGAATCGCCGCCTCGGTCAGCAAGGGTGCGGGCCGCGCGCTCGTCACCGGCAACACCGTGTCGGGCACGGGCGAATACGCCATTGTCGGGCACGATCACGGCCGCGCCGCGACCGGCGAGCTTGCGGACGGCAGCACGCCGGCGCCCGCCAATCTCCTCGTCGCGAACAATCAGGCCTGATCGGAACGCGCTTCGGCCGCCGTCTTCAGCAGCGCGGCGGCCTCCTCCGACAGGCGGATGTCACCCACATGGATCTCGTTCCAGTTCCGCAGCTCCACCGCGGCGAAGCTCTCCAGCACGCGGCGCTCGCCATCGCTCCACACGGGCAGGCTGGCGAGCGCGGCGGCCATCGTCACCTCCGCGGCCCGCGACGCGCCATCGTCGCACTTGACCGCGATTCCGAGCCCCGCATGGGGAACCGCGCCGCAGAAGACGCCTTCCGCCCCGGTCTTCACGAAGGCGCGCGGCACGGCTTCCATGAGGCGCGTGCAAAACCGCCGCGTGCCGGCGACCATGAACGGATTGCCGCGCACCGCATCGACGATCCGCCGCGCCGCCTCGGCACGGGCCGGCGAGAGCCCCTCCCCCGACGCCAGGCGCGCAAAGCCGCGGGCGAGCGCGCCGAGCGGCAACGCCCAGGTCGGCACCGAGCAGCCATCCGTCCCGCAGGGCGCGCTGTGCGTCGCCGCCCCGCACATATCGGCAATGACGTCCGCGATCCCGCGTTGGACGGCGTGGTCGCGCCGCACATAGCCGCGATGCGCGATCCCGGCATGGCGCGCGACGGCGAGCATGCCCGCATGCTTGCCAGAACAGTTGTTGTGAAGCGCGCCGGGCTCCAGGCCCTCATGGGCGAGATCGCGCGCGGCCTTCGGCCATGTCGGCCAGTGGGCGCCGCATTCGAGCGCCCTCTCGTCGAGGCCGAGCTTGGCGAGCATGCCGCGCGCCGTCTCCACATGCACCGGCTCCCCGCCATGGGACGCGCAGGCCAGCGCGATCTCGGCGGGGGTGAAGCCGAAGGCGTCCGCCGCCCCGTTCTCGACCAGCGGCAGGGCCTGGAACGCCTTGATGGCCGAACGCGGGAAGATCGGGGCCTCGATATCGCCGAGGCCCGTCACCAGGCGCCCGCGCGAATCGACAATGGCCAGCGCGCCGCGATGGCGGCTTTCCACGATGCCTCCGCGCGTGACCTCGACCGTGACCGGATTGACCATCGATAGTGCTGTCCCTGATGCCGGCTGCGTCCGGATCTGGCTGGGGCGGCAGGATTCGAACCTGCGATCACGGGACCAAAACCCGATGCCTTACCGCTTGGCTACGCCCCAATGCCGGGATGGCGCGAGACGCGTGTCTCGCCCCGCGAGTGGGCGGCACAATAGTCGCCCCCGCGCCGGCTGACAATCCATCTGTTCGACGCTCGCAAAGACATGTCATTCACGTCTTGCGGACCGCGATCGGCAACGCTATAACGCCTGCGAACTGACGGCGGAGTGTAGCGCAGTCTGGTAGCGCACCTCGTTCGGGACGAGGGGGTCGCAGGTTCGAATCCTGCCACTCCGACCATTTTGGGCTCAGAAACGGGCTCAGAAGCGGTCTACCGCCTTGGGTTCTTCGGTGCCATCGCCTGTCGGCGGACTTGCCCAACGATCGCCCGTGCACGGCCAATTCACCCTCAACTCTTCGCTCCTGAACAGGGCGGCTTCCTCGGCCGGCCGCATCCGCTGCACCGAAGGTGGTCAATAAGCGATTGGACCGACGTCTGGATGGACACACCGAGCTGATGCCAGTGGAGCATGACCGTCTTCCTGCAGGGCGCGCATTGGATCTGGACGCCATGCCATCCCTCGTCAGCAGCGTCCTTGAGCGATCTCGGATCCCTATGCAGCATCCTGCTTTTCTCCGCGCAGCACGATCTCGAGCTGACCATCAGGGAGCGGCCGTGGCAGCTTGAGCGTTTCCTCGGCCGGCGCGGTCAGCCAGGTCTCGATCTCCTCCGACGTCGTGAGGATCACCGGCATCGCCTTAGAGTGAACCGGTTTGACGACACCGTTCGGCTCGGTCGTGAGGAACGTGTATACTTCATGTTCGTCTTCGACCTCGACGGCACGTTTTGCGACTTCTCGCACCTTCCGACAATACATTCCGTTAACATTTAAATCTTTGGGAGATACGCCACTTCGGCGCCCAAGCAGCCGTTTGACCCATCGTCTGCAATCGAGAATACTGACTGTGTCTGGAAAAGATGGGAGGCTGGATCATGCTAGGAAAAAGCTTACTGTTGTGCGCTCTCGTCGTGGTGACTTCCACCGCGAACGCGCAAGACCTTAGATACAACGCAATCGTCAACGATCAAGGCAAGATCGAGATCGTACCCGACGATCAACGAGATGGCGAGCCAGCATCAAAATCCGACCGAGGAGATCAGGACGGGGGAGTTTCGATCAATGAAATTAAGGGATTCGTGGAGGAAGCAAAGAAGGGAGAGATCGAGACCTATCTCCAACGGGGCCAGAATGGTGAAATTCAAGGCGTCTATCAAATGAGCCCCGCTTTGTCGGCGCCTAGCGCATTGTTGCAAGGAGCACCGTCGGGGACGAGCATTCAGAAAGTAGACTGGGCCGGCGCAGGCAGTTGGCTTCCTACAGATGAGGAGCTCACAATGATTGCCAAGGATGTCGGCAAACGCTTGATGCAGTCAATGCGAGATACCGCTTGTGATATGGACCCTAGACCGACATCAGTGACGCCGACTGTAGAAATGTCCGTGAGTTTGGTGGTGGGCACATCAATGTCGGTTTCGGCCCTATGGGAAATGGAGAGGGTTTGCCCTTAGCTCTAGAGGCGACCCGTTGTTCTAACTCTCGGCGCCAGGGCTAGATCATTCACCATCAAACGGGTCCAATAGATCCGGGCGGTTGTTCGCCGGTGAGTTCACATTGCGCGACACCGGCCACATGGTCATCAGCTCGGCCGGATAGGGCTTGAGCAGGTCGGCCGGATCGGGTTCGGAACCAAGCCAGCGCTCGTAATCCTCCAGCGCGATGATCACCGGCATACGGTCGCGTCCCCCTCACATCACCCGACCGGATCGAGCGCTCCCGCCGCGAGAACCGGCTAAGCCGACATGCCGGCGGCGTCGCGAGGCCCGGCTCACGGCTCGTCGGGGGGTGGCGACCATGCGATCAGCAGGTCCTTGGCGTCGATCTGGTCGCCGATCTTGACCAGGACCTCGCCAACCGTGCCGTCGCGCTCGGCATGGAGCGCGGTTTCCATCTTCATCGCCTCGATGGACAACAGCACGTCGCCGGCCTTGACGGTCTGGCCCGGGGAGACGGCGAGCGCGGAGACCACGCCGGGCATGGGCGCGCCCACATGCGCCTCGTTGCCGGGCTCCGCCTTGCGCCGCACGGCGGCCGCCGAGGCGCCATGCGCCCGGTCCGGCACCTTGACCCGCCGCGGCTGGCCGTTCAGCTCGAAGAATACGGTGACCATGCCCTTCTCGTCGGCGTCTCCGATGGCCAGGCAGCGGATCACCAGCGTCTTGCCGCGCTCGATGTCGACGAAGATCTCGTCCTCCGGCTGCATGCCGTAGAAATAGGCCGGCGTCGGGAGAACGCCGACGGGACCGTATGTCTCGCCGGCGGCGGCGAACTCGGAGAAGACCTTCGGGTACATCAGCCAGGAGGCGAATTCGAAGTCGCTGGCCTCGCGGTCGAGCTGATCCTCGAGCGCCCTGCGGTCGGACTCCAGATCGGCGGGCTCGAGCAGCGCGCCCGGCCGCTCCGTACTCGCCGCCTCGCCCTTGAGCGCCTTGTCCTGAAGCGCCTTCGGCCACCCGCCGGGCGGCTGGCCCAGATCGCCGCGCAGCATGGCGACGACGGAGTCGGGAAAGGCGATGTCCTTGTCCGGGTCCGCGACATCGTCGACGGTCAGGTCCTGGCTGACCATCGTCAGCGCCATGTCGCCCACCACCTTGGAGGACGGCGTCACCTTCACGATGTCGCCGAACATCTGGTTGGCGTCGTGATAGGCGCGCGCCACCTCGTGCCAGCGCGCCTCCAGACCCAGCGAGCGCGCCTGCTCCTTGAGGTTGGTGAACTGGCCGCCCGGCATCTCGTGGAGATAGACTTCCGAGGCCGGCCCCTTGAGGTCGCTCTCGAAGGCGGCGTACTGGTTGCGCACCGCCTCCCAGTAGAAGGAGATGCGCCGCACCCACTCGCTGTCGAGCCCGGTGTCGCGCCCGTCGCCCCTCAGCGCCTCGACGATGGAGCCCAGGCAGGGCTGGGAGGTGTTGCCGGACAGCGCGTCCATCGCCGCGTCCACCGCATCGACGCCAGCCTCGCAGGCGGCAAGGACGGTCGCCGCCGAGATGCCCGATGTGTCGTGGGTGTGGAAATGCAGCGGCAGGTCGGTCGCCTCGCGCAGCGCCTTGAACAGAACCCTGGCCGCCGCCGGCTTCAGGAGCCCGCCCATATCCTTGATGGCGATGATGTGCGCGCCCGCCGCCTCCAGCTCCCTGGCGAGGCCCACATAATAGTCGAGGTCGTACTTGGCGCGGTCGGGGTCGAGAATATCGCCCGTATAGCAGATCGCCGCCTCGCAGAGCCTGCCCTCCTCGCGCACGGCATCCATGGCCACGCGCATGTTCTCCACCCAGTTGAGGCAGTCGAACACGCGGAAGAGATCGATCCCGCCCGCGGCCGCCTGCTTCACGAAATGGCGGACCACATTGTCGGGATAGTTGGTGTAGCCCACACCGTTGGCGCCGCGCAGGAGCATCTGCAGAAGCAGGTTCGGCGCGGCCTCGCGGATCAGCGCCAGCCGCTCCCAGGGATCCTCCGTCAGGAAGCGCATGGCGACATCGAAGGTCGCCCCGCCCCAGCATTCCAGCGAAAGCAGCTGCGGCAGGGCGCGCGCATAGACCCCGGCGATGCGCGCGATATCGTAGGTGCGCATGCGCGTCGCCAGCAGCGACTGGTGGGCGTCGCGCATGGTCGTGTCGGTGACCAGGACACGGGTCTCGCCGCGCATCCATGCCGCAAAGCCCTCCGGGCCCAGCGCGTCGAGCGTCTGCTTCGCGCCATCGGGAATGGCGGCGTCCACATAGGGCACGGCGGGGGCGGCGGCCTCCGCCTTAGGCATGGGCCGCCCGCGCGCCTCCGGGTGACCGTTCACCGTGACATCGGCCAGATAGTTGAGCAGCTTGGTGGCCCGGTCCTTCCGCCTGACCCGGGTGAACAGTTCCGGCGTCTCGTCGATGAAGCGGGTCGTGTAGGAGGCGTCGCGGAATTTCGGATGGCCGATGATCGCTTCCAGGAAGGTCAGGTTCGTCGCCACGCCGCGAATGCGGAACTCGCGCAGCGCGCGGTCCATGCGCGCGGTCGCCTCCTGCGGCGTCGGCGCCCAGGCGGTGACCTTCTCCAGAAGCGGGTCGTAGAAGCGGGTGATCACCGCGCCCGAATAGGCCGTGCCGCCGTCGAGCCGGATGCCGAAGCCGGTCGCGCCGCGATAGGCGGTGATGCGGCCATAATCGGGAACGAAGTTCTGCTCCGGGTCTTCCGTGGTGATGCGGCATTGCAGGGCGTGGCCGTTGAGCGCGATTCGCTCCTGCGCCGGCACGCCGCTTTTCGGGTCGCCGATCGTCTCGCCCTCGAGGATCCTGATCTGCGCCTTGACGATGTCGACGCCGGTGACCTCCTCGGTGACGGTGTGCTCCACCTGGATGCGCGGATTGACCTCGATGAAGTAGAAGGCGCCGGTGTCGGCATCCATGAGGAACTCGACCGTTCCCGCGCCGATATAGTCGGTCGCCTCCGCGATCCTGAGCGCGTAGGCGCACAGCTCCGCGCGCCTGGCGTCGTCGAGATAGGGGGCTGGCGCGCGCTCGACCACCTTCTGGTTGCGCCGCTGGATGGAGCAGTCTCGCTCGAACAGATGCACGGCATTGCCGTGGGTGTCGCCCAGCACCTGCACCTCCACATGGCGGGCGTTCTCGACCAGCTTCTCCAGATAGACCTCGTCCTTGCCGAAGGCGGCCTTGGCCTCGCGCCTGGCCGCCGTCACCTCGGCGGCGAGATCCTCCGCCCCCCGGATGACGCGCATGCCCCGCCCGCCGCCGCCCCAGGAGGCCTTCAGCATGACGGGAAAGCCGATCCCGGCGGCCATGACGGCGACCTTGTCCATGTCGTCGGGCAGCGGCTCGGTCGCGGGCACCACCGGCACGCCCACCTCCACGGCGAGGTTGCGCGCGGCCACCTTGTTGCCCAGCCGGCGCATGGTCTCCGGCTTCGGGCCGATGAAGACGATGCCGTTCGCCGCGCAGGCCTCGGCGAATTCCGGGCTTTCCGACAGGAGCCCGTAGCCCGGATGGATGGCGTCGGCGCCGGAGAGCCTGGCGACCCGGATCACCTCGTCGATGGAGAGATAGCTCTCGATCGGCCCCAGATCGCGCCCGAGCTGGGGGCCCCGGCCGACCTGATAGGATTCGTCCGCCTTGAAGCGATGCAGCGAATATTTGTCCTCCTCCGCCCAGAGCGCCACCGTCCTGATGCCGAGCTCGTTGGCGGCACGGAAGATGCGGATTGCGATCTCCGACCGGTTTGCGACGAGGATCTTCGAAATGGTCAACGCCGTTCACTCCCAGGAATGCCCCGCCCGCGCGGGGACTGTCACAAGCTGCACGCCCGGCCAAGCTAAGGCGTGACGCTTCGCGATTTCAACAGATGAACCGCGCCTGACGACGATTTCGTTGCGGTCGGCGATTGCCCCCCTCTCCCGGTCGGGCGGGCGGCTTGCCAAGATATCGAGGCGGTGCCAGTCTTGGCATTCCCCGCCGGCGGCCTGAGCGGGCGGAGGACATAAGGGAGGACGTTCGGAAGGAGGCTGCAGATGACCAGGACGCTTTCCAGACGCGGGTTCCTCAAGACATCGGCCGCCAGCCTCGGTGCGCTCACCGTCGCCGCGCCGGCCATCCATACCCGCGCGGCCACGGCCACCGTCAAATGCGGCGTCGTCACCTCGCTGTCCGGCGAGAACCGGTTCGGCGGCAACCTGACACGGCGCGGCTACGATTTCTGGGCGGAAAAGATCAACGAGAAGGGCGGCATCGAAATCGGCGGCGAACGCTTCAAGGTGGAGATGTTCTACGGCGACGCCCAGTCCCAGCCCGCCTCCGGCGCAAGCGCGGCGGAGCGCCTCATCGTGCAGGACGAGGTCAATGTCCTGTTCGGCCCCTACACCTCGGGCGTGACGCTCGCCGTCCAGCCGATCTGCGCGAAATACCGCGTGCCGATGATCTCCGGCTCCGCGGAGTCGCCCAATGTGTGGCTCGCGCAGCCGGCGTTCAATTTCGGCATGATCCCGTCGGTCGATCTCTCGTCGGGCAAGGCCGTCGGCGTGATCGCCGATGCGGCCGGAACGAGGCCCGCCTCGGCCGCCGTGGTGGGCGTCAACGAGCCCTTCTCCAAGGAAACCGCCGAAGGGTTCCGCGCGGGCGTGAAGGAGGCCGGCCTCGAGCTGACCAGCTACGAGCTCGTCCCGGCCCAGGCGGACCTGACCCCCATCGTCACGAACCTGAAGGCGCAGAACCCGGACCTCGTGGCGGTCGGCGGGCACGAGGAGGTGCTGATCAACGTCGTCAAGACGGCGAGGTCCCTCGATTTCCGGCCGAAGGCCATCCTCATGCATTACGGCGTCACCAATCCGGCCTTCGCCAAGGAGCTCGGCGCGGATGCCGACGGCGTGCTCGGCATCTCCATGTGGACGCCGAAGCTGCCCTACGAGGACGCGCTGTTCGGCACGGCGGCCGATTATGACGACGCCTCCCATGCCCGCTGGGGCAGCCGGCCCGACTATACGGAGGCCGCCTGCTCGGCGAGCGGGCTGGTGCTCCAGGACGCCGCCGCCCGGCTCGGCACGCCGCCGCCCTGGGACGAGAGCGCGCGCACCGAGCTCACCAGGGCGATCGAGGAAACCGACATCGACACCTTCTACGGGCCCGTGGCGTTCGACAAGGAAGGCGACCACTTCCATTGCAACACCAGGCCGGTGCCGGTCGTCATCCAGATCACCGAGGGCGCCGTGGTGCCGGTCGCGCCGGGCGATGCGGCGGAGGGCGAGTTCGTCTATCCGCTGCCTAAGTGGTCGTGACAGCGTGATCGCATGCCGCCGGCCGGCCGTCCCGCGCGGCCGGCGGCATCTCTTGCGGGGAGCGTATCCGTGGATCTTCTCCTTCAGGTCCTCGTCAACGGGATCCTGATCGGCGGCATACTGGCCTGCCTCACCATCGGCTTTCAGCTCACCTTCGGCGTGCTGCACGTCATCGACTTCGCGGTGGGCGGCTGGGTGATGCTGGGCGGCTATGCGGCCTATTGGGCGAGCACGCTGCTGGGGCTCGATCCGTTCCTGAGCCTGCCGCTCGTCTTCGCAGTCTTCGGGCTCGCCGGCTACGGGCTCGGACCGCTGATCTATCACGTCCGCACGAGCCGATACGCCCGGCCCGACCTCATGGCGCTCGCCTTCACCTTCGGCATCTTCATCTTCATGCGCGGCGGCGCCCTGTGGCTGTGGTCGTTCAACACCCGCAACGTGACGACCGCCATCGGCGCGGAATCGATCGCCGTCGGCCCGGTCACCGTGCCGCTGCTGCGCCTCGCCGCCTTCGTCTTCGCCGTGGCGCTGAGCCTTGCGCTCTTCGTCTTCCTGCACAGGACGCGCTTCGGGCTCGCCGTGCGCGCGGTGGCGCAGAACCGCGACAATGCGGGCCTGATGGGCGTCGATGTGAGAAAGCTGTCGGCCACCGTCTACGGCATCTATACCGGCATCACGGCGTCGGCCGGCGTGCTGATCGCCGCCATCTTCTCCGTCAACCCGGATGTCGGGGTGAAATACACGCTCTTCGCCTTCTTCGTCGCGGTGCTGGCAGGCCTCGGCTCGGTCGGCGGGGTGCTGGTCGCCGGCCTCTTTCTCGGCGTGGTGGAATCGCTGGTGTCGAGCTATGTCGGCGCCAACTATTCGCATCTCGTCGTCTTCGCCGCGCTCTATCTCGTCCTGCTCGTCTCGCCGCAGGGCATCCTGAGGCGGGGGATGTAGGCCATGCGCGCCATTCCGATTGCGGGCCTCCTCCTCGGGCTGGCCGTCTTGTCGAGCCTGCCCTTCGTGCTCGACGCCTATTCGCTGAGGATCGCCACGGGTGTCTTCATGTGGGCGGGGCTCGCCTGCTCGTGGAACATCGTGGGCGGCTATTCCGGCTATATCAGCTTCGGCCATTCCGCCTTCTTCGGCATCGGCGCCTACGCCACCGCCATCCTGATGCAGCGCGAGCTGGGCCTGCCCTTCATCGCGACCGTGCCGGTGGGGCTGCTTGGCGCGGCGGCCGTCGCCGCGCTCATCGGCGAGCCGACCATGCGGCTGAGGGGGTCCTATTTCGCCATCGCCACATGGGCGTTCGCGGAGATGCTGCTCCAGCTCGTCAACATATCGGACATCACCGGCGGCACGGGCGGCCTCTCCCTGCCGCCCTATCTTAACGAGCTGTTCTTCTACTACACCATGGCCGGCGCGGCGCTCGGCTGCTACCTGCTGGTCTGGCTGCTCTTCGAGCGCTCGCGCTTCGGCTTCCGCATCAAGGCGCTGCGCGACCACGAGCCGGCGGCGGAGGCGATGGGCATCAACACGACCCAGGTGAAGGTGCAGGCCTTCGCCCTGTCGGCCGCCATGGCGGCGCTCTTCGGCAGCATCTACGCCTATTGGGTCACCTTCATCGACCCGCGCTCGGCCATGGGCGGCGAGATCACCGACCAGATGGTCGTCATGGTGCTCTTGGGCGGCCTCGGCACGGTGTGGGGCCCGGCGCTCGGCGCCGCGCTCCTGTGGATCGTCAACCGCTATGTGTGGGCGGAATGGGGCGACACCACAATCTACCTGCCGGTGCTCGGCGTGGTGATCGCGCTCGTCGTGCTGTTCCTGCCGAACGGGCTGGTGAGCCTGCTGCCCGGCCGGGGACGGGGCCGGGGCCGCGCCGGCGGCGCGGGGCGCGGGCTCCTCGGCACCATAGTCCGCAAGCTGTGAGGGGGTGTCCATGAGCATGCCGGCCACAGACCGCGACGCGCGGACCGACAGCCCCCTCGCCGTGGAGCGCCTCGTCAAGCGCTTCGGCGGCATCACGGCGGTCAACGGCGTGAGCTTCTCGCTCGCGCGCGCGGAGATCCTCGGGATCATCGGCCCCAACGGCTCGGGCAAGTCGACGCTGTTCAACCTGATCGCCGGGGCGGAGCCGCCGGACGAGGGCATCGTGCGGCTTGCCGGGCGCGACGTCACGCGCTGGCCGGCCTGGCGCATCGCGCGCGGCGGGCTCGGGCGCACCTTCCAGATCCCCTCGCTGTTCGACAATATGAGCGTGTGGGACAATCTCCTCGCTGCCGCCGTGGAGGCCGACTGGCAGGGCGCGCCGGAGCGTGCGGAAGAGGCGCTGGAGCTCCTGAGGATCGGCGAGGTGCGCGACAATCTGGCGTCGGAACTCTCCGGCGGCCAGCAGAAGCTCCTGGAGTTCGGCCGCGTCTATATGCGCGCGCCGAAGGTGGTGCTCCTCGACGAGGTGACCGCCGGCGTCCATCCCAATATCCGCAAGATCATCCTCGGCGCGCTCAGGCGCCTCAAGGGCGAGGGCGTGACCTTCCTCATCATCGAGCACGACATGGAGATGGTGCGCGAGATCTGCGAGCGCATCCTGGTGATGGATTTCGGCGAGGTGGTCGCGGAAGGCCCCTTCGCGGAGATCGCGCGCGACAAGGACGTGCAGCAGGCCTATCTGGGGCGGCGGACATGACGGAGCGCCTGACGGTCGAGAACCTGGTCACGGGCTACGGCAAGCAGGAGATCGTCCACGGCGTCTCGCTGACGGCCCGGCGCGGCGAGATCACATGCGTCTTCGGGCCGAACGGCTCGGGCAAGTCGACGGTCATCAAGGCGGTTGCCGGCGCGCTGCCGGCCTGGCACGGGCGCATCCTCCTCGGCGAGGACGACATTACGGGCCTCGCCGTCCACGAGGTGGTGCGCCGCGGCATCGTGATGATGCCGCAGGGTGGCGGCGTGTTCCCCAGGCTCACCGTGGAGGAGAATCTGCGCATGGGCGGCTATTCCCTCGCCGACGGCCGGGCGGTGGAGCGCCGCGTGGACGCGCTGATCGGACAGTTCGAGAACCTGAAGCGCCGGCGCCGCGTGGCGGCGGGCTCGCTGTCGGGCGGCGAGCAGATGATGGTGGCGATCGCGCGCGCGCTGGTGCCGGAGCCCGCCTTCATCCTGCTCGACGAGCCCTCCGCCGGCCTCTCGCCGGCGCTGGTGAGCGAGACCATGGAGCGGGTGAAGGCCCTGCGCGAGCTCGGCGTCGGCGTCGTCATGGTCGAGCAGAACATCCGCGAGGCGCTGCCCGTCGCCGACCGCATCCTGATCCTCGCCAGCGGCAACGAGCAGTTCTCCGGCACACCCGACGAGATCCGCGACGACGACCAGCTCATGGCGCTCTATATGGGCGGGTGAAGCCGCCGCCCTTGTTGTGTCATGCCGGCCCCGCCGTCGCCCGGGCCATGACACTCAGGCCTTTCCGCGGTCGCGCCGTCCGGCGATGTATGGCAACGCGAACAGGTAGAGCCCGGTGAGCGCGAGCAGGGCCAGCGGGAAGAGCGGCAGGAGATAGACCCACTCGGCGGGCTCCAGCCCCATGCCGAGCGCGGCGAAGATGACGGCGACCGTCAGCGTGAAGGCGATCGAGACCCAGCGGTGGGTCTGGCGTATCCACAGGCTCCAGCTCATCGGAAACCTCCCCTCTGAAACGGATCGAAACCGCGCGGGACGTCCCCCGCGGGCGATCCCGAAACGCGGCGGGCGGATGTCAGCCGATCCGCGCCACCACCTCCTGAAGATTGGCGAAGAAGCGCGGCCACCCGGCCATGGCGCCCCGGTAATAGGCCTCCTGCTCCGGCCGGAAACCGGTCTGCTCCATGCGCAGCATGGTCCCCGCCGGGGTCGGGGTCAGGGTCCAGGAGACGACGCTCCGGAGATCCTTGGTGTCCCAGGAATAGGTCAGCGCCCTGTGCGGCTCGACCGTCAGCACCTCGCAGTCGACGCCGCCCCAGTCGGCGCTGAGGCCGAAGCGGTGCCCGACATCCGGCTTGAAGTCGTTCTTCATGAGCCACTCCTCGATGAAATGCGGCTCGGTGAGCGCACGCCAGATCTTCTCCGGCGGAAAGGGCAGCTCCCGCTCGACGACGACGGAGCGCGTTTCGGCCGATGCGTGGGTCATTGATCCATCCTCTTGAGCAGGTCTTCCAGGGCGTCGAACCGGCTTTCCCAGAACCCGGCCATCTCCTTCGTCCAGTCGAGCAGCGGGGCCAGGGCCTCGACCCTGGCGCTGTAATGGGTCTTGCGGCCCTCGTGACGGTCGCGGACCAGCCCCGCCCTCTTGAGCACGCCCAGATGCTTCGAGACGGCCGGCTGCGAGATGCCGGCCTGCGCCGTCAGGGCCACGACCGTCTGGTCACCCTCGCGGCACAGCCTCTCGAAGATGGCGCGCCGCGTCGGATCGGCAAGCGCCCGGAACAGGGTATGGGGCTGAGGCATTGCAAAATCATAACCTCCTGGCTATCGATTGGAACCGATAACCGGAGAGATATGCATTCGTCAAGGAGGATCGTCGCGAGGCGCCCCTTCAGGACGCGTCGAGGACCGCGTCGAGAAGGCCGGGGAAGCGCCTGTCCAGCTCGTCGCGGCGCAGGGACAGAAGCCGCCCCCGCCCCTTCGGATCGTTCCGGATGACGCCGGCCTCGCGCAGCACCTTCATCTGGTGCGACTTGGTGGATTTCGGGATCGAAGGGTCCGTGAGGTGGCAGCGTGCCGCCTCCAGCGGCGCGTCCCGAAGCTGCCGGACGAGGTCCAGCCGCGCGGGATCGCTCAACGCGAAAAGCACCTTCGCGAGCTCGATCTCGTCTTCGCGCGGATGCGCCAGTCGCTCGGGCGCGCGTTTGTCGACCATGCCCATGGTTCGAATATAGTTGAACCATCCGCCAAAAGGAAATAGATATCGGTTCGAACATATTCGAACCCGTTCGGAGTCCCCCAATGCCAATCGCCGCAAGCTCCGCCCGGCCGCACAGCCGGATAGGCTTCTCGGTCGTCACCTTCGGCTCGCTGGTGACGATGGCCAGCGCGAGCGCGCCGTCGCCTTTCTACCCGGTGCTCCGCGCCGAGATGGGATTCTCGCCGGCGCTCATGACCGTCGTCTTCGCGGTCTATGCGCTGTCGCTTCTCTCCGTCCTCCTCGTGGCGGGCTCGGTCTCCGACCATGTGGGGCGCAGGCCGGTCCTGAGCCTGGGCTTCGCGCTGCTGGCGCTGGCACTTCTGGTCTTCGACCAGGCGACCGATGCGTCGGGACTGATCCTCGGCCGCATCCTTCAGGGCGCGGCCTGCGGCCTGCTCGTCTCCACGCTGTCGGCCACGATCGCCGATCTGGAGCCGCCGTCCCTGCCGGGGCTGGCGTCGGTCGTCAACACGGTGGTTCCGCTTCTGGGGCTTGCGGCCGGGGCCCTCCTGTCCGGCCTGTTCCTCGACCTGTCGGCAACGCCCAAGGCGCTCGTCTTCGACGGTTTCGTGGCGACGGGGCTTGCCCTTGCCCTCGCGGTCTGGCTGTTCCCGGAGACATCCGCGCGCATCGAGGGCCTTCTCGCCGCGCTCCTGCCCCGGGTCGGCGTGCCCGCCAGCGCGCGCGAGGATTTCTGGAGCAGCGCCCCCGCGCTCTTTGCCACCTGGGCGACCGGCGGCCTCTATCTCTCGCTCGGCGCGTCGATCATGACGCAGGTCTTCGGCGTCCGCGACGCGATCCCGCAGGGGCTCGTGGTCACGCTCCTTGCGGGCATGGGCGCGCTCGCCTGCCTCGTGGCGCGAAATGGCACGGGCCGCACCGTGATGCTCTACGGCACGGCGGCGATGGGCGGCGGCACGCTGGTCTGCCTTGCCGCCATTTGGCAGGACAGCCTCGCGCTCTATCTGGCCGCGCTGGCCGTGGTGGGCACGGGCTTCGGCACCAGCTTCTTCGGCGTGCTGCGCACGGTCGTGCCGGCGGCGCCCCCGCGCGACCGGGCGGAGCTCTTCGCCGCGATCTTCACGCTGAGCTACCTGGCATTCGGCCTTCCCGCGGTCAGCGCGGGCCTCCTCGTCCCCGTCATCGGACTGCCGAACACCGTGACGGGATACGGCGCCGTCGTCGTCGCGGGCGCGTTCACCGCGGGATATCTGCGCATGCGCAAGGGGCTCGCATGAGAGCGCCAGCTCACTGCCTGTCCGGATCGATCCCCGTCCAGGCGGTCCGGTCGAGATCGAGATCCGGGAAGTCCTCCGGGTTGAGGACGGGACGCGCCACGCCGGCCGCAAGCTGCTGGCGGAAATCGCGCAGGATGCGCAGGCAGGTCGGCAGCAGCATCATGATCGCAATGAGATTGACCAGCGCGAGAACGCCCATCAGCGGATCGGAGAAGAAGAATACCGAGGTCGCGTCCGGCGCCACCGCACCGAGAAAGACGATCCCCATGACGATCACGCGCAGCGCATTGCGCGCAACGGAACTCTCGGTGAGCACCGACAGGGCGTTCTCGCCGAGATAGTAGTTGTAGATGATCGAGCTGAAGGCGAACAGCAGCAGGATGAATGTCAGGAAATACTGCGTCCAGTCGCCCAGATGCCAGGCCAGAGACTGCTGCGTCAGCACCACGCCGTCGATCGCCTCCGCCCCGGGCACATAGACGCCGCCCAGCAGGATGACGAAGGCCGTGCAGCTACAGATCACGATGGTGTCGATGAACACCGACAGCGACTGCGTGATGCCCTGGCTGATGGGATGGCGCACATCGGCGGTGGCCGCCACATTGGGCGCGGAGCCGAGCCCCGCCTCGTTGGAGAACAGGCCGCGGCGCAAGCCCTGCGCCAGCGCCGCCCCCATGCCGCCGCCGACCGCCTCCTCCAGCCCGAAGGCATTCAGGACGATGGAGGAGAGCATCTCGGGAACCGCCGCGATGTTGAGGAGGATCACCACGACCGTCATCGCGAGATAGGCGACCGCCATCACGGGAACCACGATATCGGCCGTCTTGGCGATGCGGTGGATGCCGCCGAAGACGATGAAGCCCGCGACCACGGTCAGGGCCGCGCCCGTCCAGATGCGGTCGATGCCGAGACTGTCCTGCGCCGCGCCGGCAACGGTGTTGCCCTGGAAGGCGTTGAAGCCGATGGCGAAGGCGGCGATCAGGCAGACGGCATAGAGCATCGCCAGCCACATATAGTCGGCGCCGAGACCGTGGATGATCGACCGGGCCGGGCCGCCGCGGAACATGCCGTCCGGCTCGCGCCGCTTGAAGAGCTGGGCCAGCGAACATTCGACGAGACTGGTGGCCATGCCGACCAGGGCAATCGCCCACATCCAGAACACGGCCCCGGGACCGCCAAGCGTGATCGCCACGGCCACGCCGGCGATGTTCCCCCCGCCCACACGGCCGCCGACGGACACGAGAAGGGCCTCGCGCGCGGAAATCGCATTGGGGTCTCCGCTCTGGTTCCCCGACGACAGGACGCGGAACATGCGCCTGAAGAACCGGAACTGGGCAAAACCCGTCAGGGCCGTGATGAAGATGCCCAGGACGACAAGGATCGGGATGAGGGCCCAGCCCCAGGTCAGGTCGCCAATGACCGCGAACACGCTTTCCAGAAACGCCATCTGCCTCTCCTCGCCGTTTCCCCTGGCCCGCTCGTTCGCGACCGGGCCCCTTGTCTGTCGCGAATCGCTTTTCGCTCAAGCTTAGAAAACAACGCCCGATAGTAAAAGGCGCCATTTCACAACCGACCTCGCGGGCCCCGAGTGTGGCGCGAGACGCGCGGACCTTACGGCTTCATCCGTGTGTCGGGATGGTCTTCGGCGATCAGATAGCAATGGAGCGTGACCGGCGCCGTCTTGCGCACATCGGCGACGGCCCCATCGATGAAATCGCAGTCGAGCAGGTTGTCCGGATCGCTCTTGCGCGCCGACGCGACATTGACATTGACGCGGACCGGGCCGGAGAGCCAGCCGAGCCGCCGGGCATCGACCGTCGCGCCGCCAATATGGGCGCGCCCGCCCGAGCCCGGAATCTCCACGGTCTCGTCCTTCGGCGAGACGCTGATCTGGCCGATCTCGTTGGCATGCTTCTCCGCGCTGCGTTTCGGATCGCCATAGTAGGAGGCGAAGACGACAATGCCCTCCTTCCGCGCCGCAAGCTTCGCTGCGGCCGCCCTGGAGAGCGTGACCTCGACATCGAAGCCCAGCGCGCCCTGCGCCATGGCCGGCGTGGCGCAGGCCAGCATCGCGGAGGCCGCAATCGCCACAGGAGAATATCCTCTCTTCATGGCTCCACCCTCGATCCGTGCCTGCCCCACCGTAAGCACAATCCTTCCCCCAGGGCCATGCCCCCCGACAGGAAAGCCCCTGCCGGATTGTCCCTCTCCGGCGGAACGAGCACGGACGGATCGCGGCCTGGCCGGCGCCGCCTTGCCTGCCGTCAGACCCGGTTCCTCTCCGCGAACGCCAGCAATGCCTGGCTGTCGCACACCTCTATCGAGCGGTAGGAATGCCGGATCCAGCCCTGTTCGGCGAACCGGGCAAGCGCGGCGTTGACCTGCTTGCGCGAGGCATTCGCCATGCCGCCGAGCTCCTCCTGGCTGATGGGCAGCGTCGGCGAGGTGAGCAACACGGTGCGATGGAGCACCGAAGCGATACGCTGGGCGGCACGGGGGATGAGCAGGTCATCGACAATCCTGGCCAGGACGTCGAAATGCGTAACCGTGATGCCGGCGAAGCAGCGGATCGCCTCGGCATTGCGGGCGGTGATCCGGTTCATCTCGTCCAGCGACAAATGCATGAGGGTGCATCGGGTGACCGCCCGCAGCTCCGCACGTCTGGGCTCGCCCGTCAGATACGGCCCTTCCCCCGCCCAGTGCCCCCTGATCCCGAAGACGATGAACCGCGGTGCGCCATGGACCGGCGCCGTGCTGACCTTCAGCGTGCCGTCGACCAGCCCGTATATGCCGCCCGGCGGACCGCCGATCCGGTAGATCGCCTCGCCCGCCTCGAAGGTTTCCAGGGACGCGAGGGCCAGCACCTCGCGCAGAAACCACTCCGGCTGCCGGGGGAGCCAGCCACTTTCCAGTACCGTGGCTTCGGCGGATGCCCTGTTCTGCGACTTCATTTCTTTTTCCAGACATTGTCCCGATCGGAACAGTCGGACGAGCCCAAATCGGCTAACCAGACGGAAGCTGAGGGTACTCGACACTCAGGCCGACTTCCAGAACCGGGGGGCAGTGCAGCGTGCGAGAATCACGTGCCGATTATCGAGCCTTCTCCAATCTCCACGCCACATTTTTGAGACGCGGCCTTGCCGTGGGCAAGCGCGTTTCCCATGGCGCCGCTCCGGTCGGCTCCGGGAGATGCCGGCAGGGGCGGAGACGCGTTCGGCCTCGGCGCTGACGGGCGCGACGCCTGCGGACACCGCCACCGTTCCGCAAGATGCAAGGAGGAGCCCGCGACAGAAGACATAAGCCAGGCGCCCGTCCGCGCCGTTGTGATTGACTATCGAAGCGAGACATCAGGAGAAGACTATGAAGGCCACCGTCTTTGCGGCCGCATGCGCCTGTATTTTGGCTGCGGCCCCGACCGTAGCCGTACAGGCAAAGCAAACCGTTTCGGCCGAGGAAGCCCGCCAGATTGCCCGCGACGCCTATACCTACGCCTATCCGCTCGTGCTCATGGAGGTGAGCGGAAACGTCGCCACGAACGTCGCGGGGCCGACCGGCACCACGTCTGCACCCGTCAACCAGTTCGGCCATGCCCGCGAATTTCCCGATCCCTCGTTCACCGTGGTTGTCCGGCCGAATGCCGACACACTCTATTCGTCTCTGGTCTTCGACGTTTCCGAAGAGCCGCTCGTGATCACGGTGCCGGACTCCGGCGGCCGCTACTATCTGCTTCCCATTATGGACAAGTGGACCGACGTGTTCGCGGCTCCGGGCGCGAGGACGACGGGCACCGGGGCGCAGACCTTCGCCATCGTCGGACCGGGCTGGCAGGGGACGCTTCCCGACGGTGTCGAACGATATGACAGCCCGACGGCGGATGGCTGGATCGGCGGTCGCGTGCAGACCGACGGCAAGGCCGATTACGCGGCCGTGCACAAGTTTCAGGACGGCCTCAAGGCGGTCCCCCTGAGTGCATATGGCAAGCCGTACACGCCGCCCAAGGGCAAGGTGGATCCGAAGCTCGACACCAGCGCGCCGCCCGATCAGATCGACAAGATGGACGCCGCGACCTTCTTCGCGATGTTCGCCGAGTTCATGAAGAAGAACCCGCCCCATGCCAACGACTACCCGATCATCGACCGGATGAAGCGGATTGGCATAGTGCCGGGCGAAAGCTTCACCCTCGCCGACCAGCCCCAGCACATCCAGGATGCGGTTCGCGCCGCGCCGGCCGTTGCACTGCCGCGGCTGAAGGCGGCCTGGGCGCATTCGGGTGTCCAGCAGAACGGCTGGCGCACCAACCTGACGGCCATCGGCACCTATGGCGCGGACTATCTGCACCGGGCCGGGGTCGCCTATGGCGGACTGGGCGCCAACGTGCCCGAGGATGCCGTCTATCCGACCGCCTTCGCCGATTCCGAAGGCCGGCCGTTCGACAGCGCCCATCGCTACACGATGCATTTCGAGAAGGACCAGATACCGCCGGTGCGTGGCTTCTGGTCGCTGAGCATGTACAACGACCGTCAGCTCTTCGCCAAGAACCCGATCAATCGTTACGCCATCGGCGACCGCAGCGATCTCGTCTTCAATTCCGACGGCTCGCTCGACCTCTACATCCAGCGCGAATCTCCGGGACAGGACAAGGAGGCCAACTGGCTGCCGACCCCGGCGAAGGGCCAGTTCACCATGAACCTCCGGCTCTACTGGCCCAAGTCCGACGTCATCGACGGCTCCTGGGCGCCGCCGCCCGTCAAGCGCGTGGACTGACCGCACGAGCGAGCGGACAACGCCGCCATCGGATCGCGCGCCATTGGCCTTTCCGTGCCGGAGCCGGACCGCGGCGTGTCCGCCGGCTATCCGGCGGCGGAGGAGCTGCCCGACACTCGGGCGCTCCGACCGCCGCCGTCCGGCGCGGCCACCCTGCCCTGCCGCCGGGTCAGCCGGCCCCCCAAGCACAATCGGGACCAATGGGCCTTTGCCCGGATCCAATCTGCACGACCCTCCGGGCATTGCCACGCGAGGGACGCGTGGATGTCGGTCGAAACGGTTGAAGCGCTGATTGTGGGCGCCGGACAAGCCGGGCTCGCCGTGAGCGCGCTCTTCGACCCAGGGATGGGCAAGCACGACACCGACGATCAGAGGAACTGGCCCGTGGCAACGGCCGATGGCCGCGAGAACCGGGCTTTCCGTCAAGTTTTCGAGAGGGTGGTAGGCGCACGGGGACTCGAACCCCGGACCCGCTGATTAAGAGTCAGCTGCTCTACCAACTGAGCTATGCGCCTTCAGGATCTTCAAGATTGCGGCTAACGCTCTAGCAAAAGCGTCGCGCGCTGTCCAGATAGGACGGTACGGCGAGAAACGCAAGCCTGTCGATCGCTTTTATCACCATCCCGTGCCGCCGGCCCTGAGGCGCAGGCGCCCGTGAACCCGCCTCAGGCGCACGAGAAGCCGGTCTCCGGCGCCTTCGGCCACCGCCCGGCGCCGCTCCGTCAGGCGCGAGAGCACGATTTCGGGCGGACAGGCGAGCCCCGTCACGGGGTCGAGATAGCGCGGATAGAGAATCAGCGCGCCCGCCACCAGCTCCTCCAGGCACAGGCGGCGCGTGCGGCGCAGGCACACCACCCTGTCGCGCGTCAACCCCCAGCCGGCATAGAAGGGCAGGCCGAAGCAGGTGACAGGCTTGCCCCGCATCAGCGCCTCGAAGCCGGTCAGCGAGGTCAGCGTATGGACCTCGTCGCAGGCCTCGATGAGATCGACGATGGGGACGCCTGCCGCCATGGCATCGGCATGGGCGAGCACGCGGCGCTCGTCGCACAGCCCCCGGCGGTGGCCGGCCACCACATCGGGATGGGGCTTGAAGACGATGAAGGCATCGGGATTGGCGCGGCGCACCGCATCGAGCATCGCCTCCATGCCGGGACCGTCCGGCGCGCCGTGCCGGATGGAGGCGTCGCTGTCGACCTGGCCCGGCACCAGGATCGCGCGGCGGTCCGCGGGCAGGCCGAGGCGCCCGGGCGCCGGGCCGGCGGGGCTGTACTTGGTCAGCCGGTTGTCGACGATCCGCCGGATCAGGGCGCGCGCCCGCGCGATCAGCTCCGGCGCGAACTCCGTCCCGTTGAGCAGCGCCTCCAGATCGCTCTCGCGCGAGGCGTCGTAATAGATGCCCCTGCGGTCGAGCACGAGGGAGAGCGGCTCCGTGAAGTCGGCACCGAGCCCGACGGAGCGCAGGAACCCGTCCTCCACCCGGTACAGGGGAACGCGCCTGGCACGCGCCGACCGCTCCAGCGCCTCGTCCGCATGCGCGCCCCAGCATACGAGCGCCCTGCCCGACCGCGCCGCCGACCGCAGGCCTGCGCGCACGCTTGTGCGGTAGCCGATGCGGGAGGCCCCGTGGAACATGCCGGTCATGGCGCGCCGCTTCCAGGGGGAGCAGCGCACGAAGACGCCGAGATCGCGGTCGGCCCGGGCCTGGTCGCGCCACAGCGTCAGGAGGCCGGCGGCCGCCTCCGGCGTCGTCGGCGACGGGCCGAAGGGGTCCAGATAGCGGCAATAGGCGAAATAGGCCGCCGCGGCGAGCGACGCCCGCGAGGGGGCCGCGCCCGACCTGCGCTCGCACCGCCCCTCGTCGCGCGTGAGCCCCCAGCCGGCATAGAACGGCATGGCGAAGCAGCGCACCGGCCGGGCCGCCATCAGCGCCTCGAAGCCGAGCTGGCTCGACACCGTGTAGACCGTATGCGCGCGCTCGATCAGATCCCACGGATTGACCTTCCCGTCGACGATCAGGGCGCCCCAGCGCCGGGCAAGGCCTGCGATATGGCCCACCTTGGCGCCCGCGACCGTTTCGGGATGGCACTTCACCACCACCTGGCCGCCCTCGGCCTCGTCGAAGGCGGCCTCCAGCATGGCCCGGAACCGTCCCGCATCCGCCCCGGCGCCGGCAATGGAGGCATCGCCCGCCGTCTGGTCGATGACGAGCCGCGCATCGTCGCGGATCCGCGTCAGGACCTCCGCGCCGGCGGCGTCGTCGTGATCGTTGTACTTGCTGATGCGGTCGGCGCGCAGCCGCGCGGCGAACTCCGCGGCACGGGCGGAAAGGGCCGCGTCCCCCGCGCACTCGGCGACCAGCCGCTCCAGCCGGGACGGGGCGGCGGCATCGTAGTAGATCCCGGCATCGTCGACCGCCATCGACAGGGCGGGGTCCGCCCCCGGCCTCACCGAACGCAGGAACCCGTCCTCCAGCAGCAACACCGGGGCATCCCCCGCCCGCTCCGCCAGATCCAGCGCCCGCAGACCGCTTCGCCGCCGCCCCCAGCCGATATAGAGATCGGCGTCCCCGCCTTTGCGGGCATGGACGAAGGAGGCGGCCTCCAGCCCGAGCAGGACCGGCAGGAACCGCATGCGCAGGAGCCCGCGCGAGGTGACGCCGATGCGCAGCCCCTGCCCGCCCGTATCGATCAGCGCAACAGCGCCCATAGACCCGTTTCCCCAACCCCGCCGGCACCCGCGAAGGCCGGTCGGTCGAACACGGCGCTATTAAAAGTCGTTATTCACGATAAAACAACTTATGATTTAATCGGTATCGATCTCAACCGTCGCGATGCGGCAGTCCGGCAGCGGGGACTGTCCTTGCGCCGATGGGGGGTGCCGACGCCCGAGGCGGACGCGGGGTCCGGTTATCCCGCCGCGCTCGATTGATCGGGGGTGGAATGATACAGATGGATGCAGTTGCGCCCGCTCGTCTTGGCGGTATAGAGCGCCCTGTCGGCCCGCGCATAGAGGTCCTTTGCGCTGCTGTCTCCGGCCTCGGCCACCGCGATCCCCGCGGAGAATGTATAGGAGAACTCGGCGTGGTTCGCGAGCGGACGCGACCTGCGGATGACGACCAGCATACGCTCCACGATCAGCACGGCTTCCTCCGGCGGGGTGTCCGGCAGGACCAGCACGAATTCCTCGCCGCCGACCCGCCCGAGGCAGTCGGTGCGCCGCAACAGGTCATGGAGGCGCCGTGCGAAATCGCACAGGACCATGTCGCCCGCCTGATGGCCGTAGCTGTCGTTGATGCCTTTGAAATTATCGATGTCGAGCAGGCAGAAACAGCCCCGCACGCCGGTCTCCGCGCTTTTCAGGCGCAGCATGTCCTGCGCCCGCGCCATGACGAAGCGGCGATTGGCGATGCCCGTCAGCTCATCGGTATGGGCGACCTTGATGGCGAGGTCGCGGTCCTTGCGCGCCGCGCGCTCGTCGACTCTCAGTCCGGTGATATCGCTGGCGACGCACAGCATCCAGCCGTCGCTCGACACCGTTTCCGTCATCCACAGCCAGCGGCCATCCACGAGATCGGTCTCGAGCGCCCGGAACCCCGTCTTGCCGCGCCGCGACTGGGTGGCGATGAGCCAGGCCTCGAAATCCTCCGCCTCTATGACGGTGCCCCGCCCGGCCTTGTGATTCCGGCGCATCAGATCCGGCCACAGGGGCTCCTCTCCCGGCTCCAGGAAATAGGCCGACCGGAAGGCGCGGTTCGCATAGCGTAGCCTGTCGAACCCGTCATAGAGGGCGACGAGGACCGGGGTGTCCTCGTACATCTCGATGAGTTTCGGGAGAAGGTCGTCCATAGGCAGCCCGTCGCGAGACCTGTTCCTGCAGCACCGTCAGGCCGCCCGTCCGGCGCGTCCCGAACACCCCCGGCGCGAGGCACGCCATACCCGAACGTGCAGGCATCCTACCCCAGCTATCCCGGTTGCAGAAAGCCCTGTCAAGGTCACAGCAGCACGATCGTGCGAAGGCCGCACGACACCGCGACCGGGGAACATTGCGGCCACCTGCGGTGTTCACCCCTATGCGCCCCGGACAAGAAAGCGCGAGGGCGCACGCACGACCATGGAGGAGCGACATGCTCAGAAAGACGCTATTGACCGCCGCCGCGCTTGCCGCGCTGTCGATGCCGGCATACGCCTTCCAGTGCCCGTCCGACATGGCCAAGATCGATGCCGCGATGCAGACGACCGACCTGTCCGCCGATCAGAAGGCCAAGGTCCAGGCGCTGCGCCAGAAGGGCGAGGCGCTGCACAAGGCCGGCAAGCACCAGGAATCGGTCGACACGCTGGCCCAGGCAAAGGAGATGCTCGGGGTTCAGTGACCGGTCACACGGTCATCGTCCCCTCGCAGACGCGAATGGCGCCGCCGCCCACATGAACGGCGGCAGGGGCGGCGTCGGCAATGTCCATGTCGAGATGGATCCGGCTCGGGCGGCCCATGTCGCGCCCCTGCTCGATCACGATGCCGTGCGCGCCATCGGCCAGCTCCTGGGAGGCGGCGATCTGGCCGGCGAAGGCGGCCGCCGCCGAGCCGGTGGCGGGATCCTCGTCGACCCCCATGGCCGGCGCGAACATCCGGGCATGGAAGGCGACCTCGCCGCCCTCCTCCCCCCGGCAGTAGACGAAGGCGTTTGCGCTCGCGCCCCCGGAGAACGCCGTGTTCCATGCCGGCTGGACGGCCCGGCAGCGCGACAGCACCTCGCAGGACGCGACGGGAACGTAGTTGAAGGCCACGCCGGCCTCGAAGGCCCGCGGGACATGGGCGCCGAAGCCGATCGTCTCCACCCCGATGCCGAGCGCGTCGGCAAGGGCGGCCGGGTCCGGCGGCGGTTCCGCAGGCACCGGCAGGCGTGGCGCGGCGAAGCGCGCGACACGGCACGCGTCGTCGCCTGAGGCCACATGGACCGTCACCGCCCCGACCGGCACTTCCAGCAAAAGCGCCTCCGCACCGTCGCCATGCGCGGCGGTGCCCTGGCCCACAATGGCGAGGAGAACCGCCGTGCCGACGATCGGATGGCCGGCGAACGGCAGCTCCATGCCCGGCGTGAAGATGCGCATGCGGGCCGTGCCGTCCGGCGTTTCCGGCTTCAGGAGGAAGACCGTCTCCGAATAGTTGAACTCGCGGGCGATGGTCTGCATCCGGTCGCCCGACAGGGCATCCGCATCGTGGACGACTGCAAGCTGATTGCCGCCGAAGCGTGTCTGCGTGAACACGTCGAGCGTGTCGTAGCGTAGCCGCATAACTCCCCTCTCAAAGCATGCCGGCTTATGGAAATCCACCTCGGCGGGGGCCGTGTCCGCCACCGTCGCGATTTTGGCCTACCGCAGTGGCAGTCCGGTCCCGGATGTCGCCGGGCAGATCGTGATTGTGACCGAATGCCGACCGGAATCAAGCCCGTCCGCCGGCCCGACACGGCAACCTGCCACACCTTTTTCACGAAATCACCGCTGACCTGCCGCCGTGATTGCGCAGGATCTGCGCATTCTGCCGTTAGCGTAACAACCATACGCAACGCGAACGCGATGCAAGCGATACTCGGATCACAGGCCAAGGACCCCTCGCAGATGAAGGTAGACTCTCCCTTCTAGCCCCCCGACACACTCCCCTCCCTTGAGCCTGTACTGGGCGGCACGTTCCCCTGCGTGCCGCCCTTTTCCTTATATGGCCAGGGCGCCGGCCAGCAGGCGCGCATAGGCCGGCATGCGCCTGGCCTCGTCCGCGGTCAGCGCCGCGACGGAGACGATGCGGGCGAGCTCCGGCTCCGCCTCTGTATCCAGATGATCGCCGATCCGGGAGACGAGCCGGGCGGCGGACATCGGGAACCTCAGACGCTGCGCGACCGACAGGCGCGGCCCCTCGCGCACAGCGACAAGCCCCTCGTCGCGCGCCTCGCAGGCCTCGAGCCCCGTCTCCTCGCCGAGCTCGCGCGCAATCGCACGGGCCATGTCCACCTGCCCCCGGGCATCGGCGTCGCAGGGTTCCAGCGACCCGCCGGGCGGATAGACGAGCCCGGCATTGGCGGTGTGCGGCGCCATCTCCCCGTAAAGCAGCGCGCCGTCGGCGGACAGGATCGCCGCCGAGCCGAAGCAGTTCACAACACCCGTATCGGGAAATCCCCAGTCGCGCCAGGCGAGAAAGGCCGCGAAGGACGCCTCCACGAGGCCGCCCTCCAGCCGCCCGCCGGCAAGCGAACAGCGCGTCATCATGAGGACCCGCCCGTTGAACAGGGCGGGATTGGCCCGGCAGGCCGCATCCCAGTGCCGCGCGATGCGCGCGCCATACTCGTCCTCGAACGCCCATCGCCCCGGCTCCAGCCGGAGGTCAAACGCCTCCAGCTCGCAGATCACGACGTCGTCGGCGCCTGCACCATGGCCCATGCCGGCCCTCCTCGATAATCGTTGCGTCCGGGCCAGAACCTACAGCAGGGCCTGTAGCGATCTTGTGGCGATCAGAGGTCTTTTCGCATGCGCGGCAACATGCGGCCGGGGATCGAGCCCGACGGCGACTGCCCGACGATCCGCATCCCCATGCTCTCGTAGAACGGCACGGCGAAGGGATCGGCATCGAGCAGCAGGGCGCGCGCACCGGCCGCGCGGGCGCGCTCCTCCATATGGGCCCACAGCAGGCGCCCGACGCCCCTGCGCCGGCAATCGGGCTCGGCGAAGACACTGTGGATCTCCGCTTCCGGGCCCGGCTCCATCTCGATGAAGGCCAGCACCCGGCCGGCCTCCTCCGCGACCCATGTCTCGTTCGCCGCGACACGCTCCGGCGTCACCGTGAGCTCGGCCACACACCGGGCCATGAAGGCCTCGTCATAGCCGTTCGACGCCTTGGAGCGCAGCGAGAGCGCGGTCAGGAGCGCGGCCTCCTCAGGCCGCGCCCGCCTAACCGTGACCGCGCCGGTCAGTTGCGGTCCTTGTCGACCAGGGCCTTTTCCTTGATCCACGGCATCATCCCCCGCAGGCGCTCGCCGACCTCCTCGATCGGATGCTCGCCCGCCTTGGCGCGCATGGCCTTGAACGCGGTCTGGTTGACCTTGTTCTCCAGCATCCAGTTGCGCGTGAAGGTGCCGGACTGAATGTCGGCGAGCACCTTCTTCATCTCCGCCTTGGTCTCGTCGGTGATGATGCGCGGACCGGTGACATATTCGCCATATTCCGCGGTGTTGGAGATCGAGTAGTTCATGTTGGCGATGCCGCCCTCATAGATGAGGTCGACGATCAGCTTCACCTCGTGCAGGCACTCGAAATAGGCCATCTCCGGCGC
>ENA-ORCW01000130-ORCW01000130.1-marine-metagenome-genome-assembly--contig:-NODE-130-length-97510-cov-5.037123_pt1 | contig 97510 bp, 83 predicted proteins | sample MGYA00237784_ERZ508517 | MGnify/ENA primary metagenome ERZ508517 (study PRJEB26187, sample SAMN06268979) | marine metagenome | isolation source: Tt ae E1 feedstock associated aerobic enrichment on...
GAGCCGGTCTCCCAGCGCGTCGTCGATCGCGATGGCCGGCTCATGCGCGCCTATACCGTGGAGACGGGCCGCTGGCGGCTGCCGGTCGCGCCCGACGCTGTGGACGAGCGCTTCAGGGCGATGCTCGTCGCCTATGAGGACAAGCGGTTCTACGAGCATTTCGGCGTCGATCCGCTGGCGATCCTGCGCGCGGCCGGCCAGTTCGCGCTGAACGGGCGGATCGTGTCGGGCGGCTCGACGCTCACCATGCAGCTCGCCCGCCTCCTGGAACCGCGCGAGAGCCGGTCGGTGACCGCGAAGCTGCGCCAGATGGCGCGTGCGCTGCAGCTCGAGCGGCGCCTCGGCAAGGACGAGATCCTCAAGGCCTATCTCACCCTCGCCCCCTATGGCGGCAATCTGGAAGGCGTGCGGGCCGCGTCGCTCGCCTATTTCGGCAAGGAACCGCGCAGGCTCGCTCCCGCCGAGGCGGCCCTGCTGGTGGCGCTGCCGCAGCTTCCCGAGGCGCGCCGCCCCGACCGCGCGCCGGCTGCGGCGCGGGCCGCGCGCAACCGGGTGCTGGCGCGCATGGCGAAGGCGGGTGTCCTCACGCCGGACGAGGCGGAGGCCGCCGCCATGGCCCCCTTGCGCGCGGTGCGCCACGCGCTCCCGGCCCATGCCGCCCATCTCGCCGACGAGGCGCATGCCGCCGATCCGCTCCGCCCCGTCATCCGCTCCACCCTCGACCTCACGCTCCAGTCGCACCTCGAGGCTCTGGCCGGCGAGGCGGCGGACCGGCTGGGCCCGCGTCTGTCCGTCGCCATGGTGCTGGCCGATCACCGGACGGGCGAGATCCTCGCCCGGGTCGGCTCGGCGGACTATTTCGATCCGGCACGGGCCGGCCAGATCGACATGACGCGCGCGGTGCGCTCGCCGGGCTCCACCCTCAAGCCCTTCATATACGGCCTCGCCTTCGAGGCGGGGCTCGTCCATCCCGAAACGCTGATCGACGACCGGCCATCGAGCTTCGAGGCCTATCGCCCGCACAATTTCGACCTCACCTATCAGGGCACGGTAACGGTGCGCGAGGCGCTGCAGATGTCGCTCAACGTGCCGGCGGTCGCGCTCCTCGCCGCCGTCGGCCCGGCGCGTCTCATGACCCGGCTTCGCCGCGCGGGCGTCACGCCGCGCCTGCCCGGCCACGAACCGCCGGGGCTCGCCATGGGGCTCGGCGGCGTCGGGCTGACGCTTGAGGAACTCGTGACGCTCTATGCGAGCCTGCCGCGCGGCGGCGCGCCCGTCGCCCTGCACGACCGCCCGGACGCGGCGGCAGCCGGCGCGCCGGCCCCCGTCATGAGCGAGGCCGCCTCATGGTACGTCGCCGACATCCTCGCCGGGACGCCCCCGCCGGACCATGGCCGGCGCGGCATCGTCGCCTACAAGACGGGCACGTCCTACGGTTATCGCGACGCCTGGTCGGTGGGCTTCGACGGCCGCTACGTGCTCGGCGTCTGGGTCGGCCGCGCGGACGGCACGGCCGTTCCCGACCTCACCGGGCGCGGGGCGGCGGCGCCCATCCTGTTCGACGCCTTCTCGCGCATCGCCGAGGCGCCGGCCGCCCTGCCGCCGCGCCCGGCCGGCGCCTATCGGGCGGACACCGCCGCCCTGCCCGCCACGCTGCGCCGGTTCACGCCGCCCGACACGCTGCCCCGGGCCTTCGGCACGGCGGAGGGCCCGCCGGCCATCGTCTATCCGCCGGCCGGTGCCCGTGTCGAGCTCGGCGCAGGCGGCGGGACGCAGGGTCAGCCCCTCGTCCTCAAGATCGAGGAGGGCGTGCCGCCCTTCCGCTGGCTCGCCAATGGCCGGCCGCTTCCCGGCGCCGAACGGCGGCGGACCGGTCTGTGGAGGCCCGATGGCGCCGGCTTCTCCACCCTCACCGTGATCGACGCCGAGGGGCGTTCCGACAGCGTCACCGTGTTCATAGACTGAAGGCTCCCATGACCGACGAGCGATTGGACATCCGCCCCGGCGTCGCCGCCATCCTGCGCAACCGCGACGGCCGCATCCTCCTCCACAGACGGCGCGCCGGCGGCGGCTGGGCCCCGCTCAGCGGCACGATGGAGCCGGGCGAGGCCGTTCTCGACGCGCTTCACCGGGAGATCGCGGAGGAGACGGCGCTGACCGTGGAGGTCGACCGATTCGTCGGCGTCTATTCCGATCCCGCGACGCAGATCGTGCACTATCCGGACGGGCGGCGCATACAGTTCGTCACCTGCCTCTTCGTCTGCCGGCCCGTAGGCGGCACGTTCTCCGGGTCGAGCGAAGGGCTCGACTGGGACTGGTTCGCCCCCGCACGCCTGCCCGAGCCGCTGACACCCTATGCGCAGATCTGGCTCGCCGACGGGCTTCGGTCCACAGCCGCTCCCGTCCTTCGTTAGACAAGGCCGGGGAGCCCCGGCTATGAGTATCGGGGGTGGGGGGCGAATCGGTCGGATCGTTCCGCGCAGAAGGGGACCAGACAACCGTGCCGCAGGACAAGACGGACACGCCTGACGCGTCGCCGGCCCCCGCGCTCGCCGCCAGCGGCCTCCTCGACGGCGTGTCGCTCACCATCGCGCCGGGCGAGATCCACGCCCTGATCGGGCCCGCCGGCGCGGGCAAGAGCGCGGTGATGGAGACCGTTCTCTCCGGCAGGGCGCCGAAGGGGGCATCGCTCGAAATCTTCGGGCGGCGCCGCGCGAGAGAGCGCATTGGCGGCATGCTCCAGTCGGCCGCCCATGATCCGGACCGAACCGTCGCCGCCACCGTTCGGGCGGTCTCCCGGCTCTATCGCCGCCCGCTCGAGATCGCCGCCGCGCTCGACGCGGTGGGGCTTTCCGATGCCGCGGCCGCGCGCGTGGGCGCCTTGTCGGCCTGCGCGCGGCGCCAGCTCGACTTCGCGCTCGCCCTTGTCGGCAACCCCTCTCTCATGATCCTCGACGAGCCTTTTGCCGGCCTCGATCCGGAAGTGCGCCGGCGCCTGCGCGAGCTCGTCCGCGCGCTCGGCGACCATGGCCGGGCCGTTCTCGTCGCGACCCAGGACGTCAACGGCATCGAGACCCTCGCCGACCGGGTGACGGTCGTCGCCGGCGGGCGCATGCGCGCAAGCGGCACCCCGGAGGCGCTTCTCGACAGGCTCGGCGACAGCGCGGTCATCGCCTTCACCCTGCCGTCGGCGGACCTGCCGGACCACTTCCCGCAAGGCCTGCGCCCGGTGACGGAGGTCCGGGAGGGCCGCGCGCGGCTGACCGTGCGCAACCCGACGCCCGCCCTGGCCGACCTCGCCAACTGGGCGTTCCGCGAGCAGGTCCCCCTCGCGCGGCTGACCGTGGAGCGCCCCCGGTTCGAGGAAGCCTACCGGTCCATTGTCGAGGCGGCGGAGACGGAGGGCGGCGCACCATGAGGCGGCTCATCCATCAGACGGCCCACGAGCTCCACCGCAGCATGAGACGCCCCGCCGCACTCGCGCTCGAGCTCCTGGCACCGGCGGGCCTGCTCGCCCTGCTGGTTGCAGCATCCGGCGCGCACGGCCCGCAGGGCGCCCTGCTGACGGCCAATCTGGCGGCCCTCGCCATGGCGCTTTCCGCCTATCTCGGCGGTGCCGTCTCCGCGGCGGCGCGGCGCGAGCACGGGCTGCTCCGCTCCTATGCCGGAACGCCGCTCACGCCGGGTCTCTTTGTGCTCGCCCGCCTCCTCGCGACGGCGCTTGTGGCCATGCTCTCCGCCCTCGCGGTCGTTGCGGCGGGCGTTCTCGGCTTCGGCGCGCCGCTCGTCCGGGAGGGGCTCGCGATTGCCGCCGCCGGGCTCGTCCTCGGCGCGCTCGGGTTCTCCGCGCTCGGCCTTGCCGTGGCGGCCCTGGCGCAGCGGACCGAGACCGCCCATGCGGTCGGGCTGTGGACGCTGATCGCGGTCGCCGCCATCACCTGGGGCGCGCGGGCGGCGACGCCGCTGACCCCGCACTGGCTCGGCGCCGTCGCAGGCCTCCTGCCGCTCGAACCGGTCATCAGCCTCATCTCCGCCGCCTTCGGTCCGGCCGCGCCTGCCGCCAGCGCGGTACTTCCGGGCATGCCGCCGAGCCTCGTTCCCCTGGCCGTCATCGTCCTGTGGGGTCTCGCCGGCGGCGCGGTCGCCCTGTCGGCCTTCGACTGGCGGCAGAGACGGCCTTGAAGGCGCCCCGCCCCTCAGCGATTGACGAGGAGGCACCCCGTGACCAGCAGCAGGGCGCCGGCAAGGCGGGTCCAGAACCGGGCATCCATGGCGAAGGGTTCCGCGGCGAGGTCCACCAGAAGGCCTGTCACGAGCTGGGCGGCGATCAGGATGGCGATGGTCGCGGCGGCGCCAATGCGCGCATACCCCGTGACGCTTGCGAGGATGAAGACGGTGCCGAGGATTCCGGGAAGCACGAACCACCAGCGCAAGGCGGAAACGGTATCCGCCGCAAAGGCCGTGCCGTGCCTGGAAAAGCCCACCGCGCCGATCAGCACGATACCGACGAGCGAATTGACCATGAGCGCCGCCCAGGGGCCGGGCGTCGCCGCGGCGACCGCGACCATGAGCCTGTTCTGGAAGACGAGGCCGCAACCGGCAAGGGCGAGCAACGCGATTATCGCACTGACAGGCACTGTGCGCCTCTTTTGCAGGACAGCATTTTATCCACTATAGTGTCATTATGAGCACCATAGTCAACACCATCGACGCGAATCTCGCCGCCCGGCTGCGCCACGAACGCCTGGCACGCAACTGGTCGATGGCGGAGCTCGCCGAACGCGCCGGCGTCTCGCGCGCGATGATCGCAAAGGTCGAGGCGGGGAAGGCAAGCCCCACAGCGGCACTGCTGGGCAGGCTGTCCGGAGCGTTCGGCCTGTCGCTGTCCACGCTGCTCGCGCGCGCGGAAGGCGCGGCCGGACGGCATGTCAGGCGAGCGGACCAGCCGGTCTGGAGCGATCCGAAGACGGGTTATGTGCGCCGCGCCGTCTCCGCTCCGAACGCCCGCGGGGCGGAGGTCGTGGAGGTCACGCTGCCGCCGGGCGCGCGGATCGCGTTTCCCGCGGCGTCATACGCCTTCTTCGTGCAGCAGATGCTCGTCACCGCGGGCGAGCTGCGCTTTACCGAGGGCGATGTGGCCCATCGGCTTGCCGAGGGCGACTGGCTGGAGCTCGGCGAGCCGCGCGACTGCGTCTTCGAGACCGCGGGCACGCAGCCGTGCACCTATCTGGTGATCCTCGTGAAGAGCTAAAGCGCTGTCAGAAAAGGGGGAAACCGCCTTTCCGGTCGAACGCGCGGCGCTACCGGGAACAGGAGAGCATCGAGTGAGCGTGAGGCCACAAGATGCGCTCTGGAGCACCGCGCGTCCAACCGGGATGCACGGTGCTCCAGGCGGGTCCGGCGCCGGTCGCTGCCGTCAGCTCTCCATGGCGATGGTCTCGCCGAAGATGTAGCGGGTCGGGTGCATCTGGAAGCCCTTGACCTTGTTGTCATAGGCCACATAGAGCGAGCGCCAGAGCGGCTGAGCGATGGGCCCGTCCTCCTGCATGATCTCCTCCAGCTCGGCGAGCACCTCGCGGCGCTCGTCGATGTCCAGAATGCCCTCCGCCTTGGTGAGCAGCGCGTCGAACTCCTCATTGGCGTAGTTCGTTTCGTTCCACGGCACACCCGAGCGATAGGCCAGGCTCAGCGCCATGAAACCCAGCGGGCGGTGCACCCAGCTCGTGAAGCCGAAGGGCACCTTGGTCCACACCTCCCAGTATTTGGACGAGGGCAGCACGTTGATCTTGACCCGGATACCGGCCTCCTTCCACTGGGAGACCATGGTCTCGACCGCGGTCAGCTCCCATGAGGGATCCGGCTTGCAGGCGATCTCCAGATCGATGCCGTCGGGATGGCCGGCCTCGGCGAGCAGCGCCTTGGCCTTCTCCACGTCGCGGCCCATGAAGCCGAGCTTTGCATAGTCGGGATGGATCGGCGAGACGTGGTGATGCTCCGCCGGCGCGCCGAGCCCGCGATGGGCGATCTTCAGGCACTCGTCCTGATCGATGGCGAGGCGTACGGCCTTGCGCACGCGCGGATCCTTGAACTGCTCGCGGTCGACCTGCATGCGGGCCACGCCGGTATCGGCGGTGACCACGTCGTAGATGGTGACGTGATCCATCTCCTCGAACAGCGGAAGCTGCTCGACATTGCCCTCATACATGCCGTGGACCTGCTGTGACGAGATCGCGGCGGCGACAGCGGCCGGATTGTCGCCGAGATCGATGAACTGGATCTCGTCGAGATAGGGCCCCTCGCCGTAATAGGGCTCCTTGCGGGCCTTGAGCACCGCCTTCTCGCCGACGCCGAATTCGACAAGCTCGAAGGCTTCCGTGCCGTTCGAGCCGACGCCGAACGTGCCCCCCTCCTCCGGATCGACGATACCGAAGGGATAGTGGAACAGATGCTCGGGAACGGCGACCTGAGGTTCCTTGAGGTTGAGGCGCAGCGTGCGGTCGTCCACGACCTCGATGGCGTTGGCGTCCCACAACTCGGAGGACATGACGGGATTGCCGTCCTCGTCCTTCTTGCCGGTGTCGACCTCGTTGAGCATGTAGCCCTTCATGAGGCCGAGCACGGAGGAGCCGGTTTCCGGGTCGAGCACGTGGCGGAAGTTCCAGGCGGCGTCCTCGGCGGTGAACGGGCGGCCGTCATGCCAGTTCACCTCGCGCATCTTCAGCGTCCAGGTGCGCAGGTCGTCGGAGGCCTCCCAGCTCTCGCACAGATGCGGGCGGGTGACGTTGTCGTGGCCGGTGCGCGTGAGGTAGCCGCAGACCTGGCGCAGGATATTGGCGTCGTAGATCCAGGAATAGGTATGCGGGTCGTCGATCTTGGGGATTCGCATGGCGACCTTCAGCGTGCCGCCCTTCGGCATCTCCGCGGCGCGCACGGGCGGCGCGAAGGGTTGGCCCGTGATCTTGCCCGCCCACATATAGGCCGCGCCCGCCGACATGCCGAGCAGCGTGGAATAACGCAGGAATCCGCGGCGCGAGAGCCGCCCGTCGGCAAGCTGCCGTTTCAGCCTGGGTATGGCTGGATGCTCATTGTCGGACATAACTCCCTACCTCCCTTTTGCATCGCCGGCGCCATCGCGCGCCATGTCCCGTTCCCCTGACGGCGAGCCTAGCATCCGGGGCAGGCGATGCAAAATCGGGAGGCCTCGGGAGGCCGGGCAGTGCCCGGCCTATTCGATGCCGTCCGGCAGATCCGCCTTCTTCCTGGCGATGAAGTCCTGCAGCGCCTCGTCGATGGCCGGGTCGAGGGCGGGCGCCTCGTAGTCCGCAAGCCAGCGCTTGTAGAGCGTGTTGGCGCGCTGGACGGCGTCCTGCGACCCGTCGGCGAGCCACTGCTCGAAGGAATTGTTGTCGGCGATGGTCGAGCGGTAGAAGGCGGTCTCGAAATTCGCCTGGGTGTGGGCGCAGCCGAGATAGTGGCTGCCGGGACCGACCTCGCCGATGGCGTCCATCGCCTGGCCGTTCTCGCTGAGATCCACACCTTCCGCGAAGCGCTGCATCATGGCGAGCTGGTCGCAGTCCATCACGAACTTCTCGTAGGACGAGACGAGCCCGCCCTCCAGCCAGCCGGCCGAATGGAGTGCGAAGTTGACGCCCGCATAGAGCGTCGGGATGAGCGTCTGCGTGCTCTCGTGGGCGGCCTGCGCGTCGGGCACCTTGGAGGCGCACAAGGACCCGCCGGACCGGAACGGCACACCGAGACGCCGCGCGAGCTGGGCGGCACCATAGAGCACGAGCGACGGCTCCGGCGTGCCGAATGTGGGCGCGCCCGACTGCATGGAGATCGAGCTCGCGAAGGTGCCGAACACCACCGGCGCGCCGGGCCGGCAGAGCTGCGCGAAGGCCATGCCGACGGAAGCCTCGGCGAGGATCTGGGTAAGCGTGCCGGCGACCGTCACCGGCGACATGGCGCCCGACAGGATGAAGGGCGAGACCACGCAGGCCTGGCCGGCGCGGGCATAGACCTTCAGCGCGCCCACCATGGTGGCGTCGAACACCATGGGCGAGTTGACGTTGATCAGGTTGATCAGCACGCAATTGGAGTCGACGAACTGGTCGCCGAAGACGAGCTTCGCCATGGCGACCGAATCGGCGGCGCGGTCGGGGTGGGTCACGGACCCCATGAACGGCTTGTCGGAATAGCGCACATGGCTGTAGACCATGTCCAGATGCCGCTTGGCGACCGGCACGTCCACCGGTTCGCACACCGTTCCGCCGGAATGATGGATCGCCGGCGCGGTATAGGCGAGCTTCACGAAGTTCTGGAAATCCTCGAGCCTGGCATAGCGCCGGCCCTCGTCCAGATTGCGCACGAAGGGCGGGCCGTAGACCGGCGCGAACACCGTCGCCTTGCCCCCGATCTGCACCGACCGTTCGGGGTTGCGCGCATGCTGGATGAACTCCGACGGGGCGGTCTTCAGGAGCTCGCGCACGAGCCCGCGCGGAAAGCGCACCCGCGTGCCGTCCACCTGTGCGCCGGCCTCGCGCCACAGGGCGAGCGCCTCCTCGTCGTCGCGGAACTCGATGCCGATCTCCTCCAGAAGGGTGTCGGCATTGCGCTCGATGATGGCGAGGCCCTCCTCGCTCAAGACCTCGTAGAGCGGAATGTTGCGGGTGATGTAGCGCAGATGCGCGGAGCCGCCGGACTGGCGCCGCGCGCGGCGGGCCTCGGCACCCCCCCCGCGCCGGCTGTTACGGCCCGTGCGGGTCGTGGGAACGTCGTCGTGAACCATATCGCTCATGGCCTAATGTCCTCATCCAACGGACGCCGGTTTCCTGGTTGATACCGCCGTGCCGGGCGGGATGCCGTGCGCGAAAGCGTCGGAACATGGGCTGGAAACGACGCGTCAGCCTGTCGCAGGGCGTCCATGGGGCAAAGGTGTCGTTTTTGCCGGCCGAACCGTCGGGGAAGAGCGGGCCGCCCATCCCTCCCCATCTGCATAAGGGACTGAAAAGGCGGGGCGTTCGCAGCGGCCCGTACCGTCTTCAATCGCGGCCTATGCCGCCATGGATCGTGAAGGTTCGAAGCGATGGCTGACGTGGTTGTCGTTTTCTGGCGGGACATCCCCGCCCAGGTGATCGTGCGCTCGGGCCGCAAATGCGAGCGCAGGCAGCTCTCCGACCGGTTCCAGGAGGCCATAGACATGGCCGCCATGCGCGGCGGCGCGGCCGGCACGGACGCCTATCTGGACGAATGGCGCCGGGCCGCGGCGGAGCCCTGCGGCGACGATCTCGCCGCCGAGGCCGACCGCATCGCCGGCACGTTCGAGGCGGCCTTCGACAAACCCCGCCTGAAAAACCTTGCCGACAATGGCGGCTGGGCGAGGCCGAACTGAGTTCTCGACCAACAAGACCGTAACGTCCCGGCGGGACCGGGCACGAGTTGAGGGATGACTGCCATGACGGAAACGGTGCTGGCTTCGGCCACCAGGGAGATCGCGATCGGCTTCGACCGGCCCTTCTGCGTGATCGGCGAGCGCATCAACCCGACCGGGCGCAAGAAGCTCGCCGAGGAGATGCGCAATGGCGACTATTCGACGGTCGAGCGGGACGCGCTCGCCCAGGTGCAGGCCGGCGCGATCATGCTCGACGTCAATGCCGGCATCCCGCTCGCCGACGAGCCGCGGATCCTGGCGGAGACCATCCGGCTCGTCCAGAGCCTCGTCGACGTGCCGCTGTCGATCGATTCCTCCATCATCGACGCGCTCGAGGCGGGCCTTGCCGCCTATCAGGGCCGCCCGCTGGTCAATTCCGTCACCGGCGAGGACGAGAGCCTGGAGCGCGTGCTTCCGCTCGTGAAGAAGTACGATTGCGCGGTGGTGGCGATCTCCAACGACGAGACCGGCATCTCCGAGGATCCGGATGTGCGCTTCGAGGTCGCCAGGAAGATCGTCAACCGCGCGCAGGATCACGGCATCAAGCCCGCCGATGTGGTGGTCGATCCGCTGGTCATGCCGATCGGCGCCATGGGCACGGCGGGCCGGCAGGTCTTCCACCTGCTGCGCCGGCTCAAGGACGAGCTGAAGGTGAACTCCACCTGCGGCGCCTCCAACGTGTCCTTCGGCCTGCCCAACCGGCGCGCGCTCAACGGGCACTTCCTCTCGATGGCGGCGTCCGCAGGACTTACATCTGCAATCATGAACCCGCTGCACGCGGAGGACATGACCGCGATCATGGCGGCCAATGTGCTCAATGGCGTCGACAGGGACTGCCGCGCCTGGGTGCGCGCCTTCCGCGAGCCCGCCCCGGTCGCCATAGACGGCGCGGGCGGCAGCGAGGCGGACCAGCGCCGCCGGGACCGCGAGAACAGGCGGCGACGGCGCTCCGCCTAGACCGGCACGGGCGAAACAGGCAAGGGATGGCCGCGATGAGCGCACGACAGGACAAGCAGGACGCACTGGTCGTCTTCACCCCGTCGGGCAAGCGCGGCCGGTTCCCGCTCGGCACGCCGCTTCTCCAGGCGGCGCGCACGCTCGGCGTCGATATCGACTCCGTGTGTGGCGGCCGCGCCATTTGCGGGCGCTGCCAGGTCGGCGTTTCGGAAGGCTCGTTTGCCAAGCACGGCATCACCTCCAAGGCCGACCACCTCTCCCCCTTCTCCGTCAACGAGAAGCGCTACGAGTCCAAGCGTGCCAAGCTGAAAGCCGGGCGGCGGCTGTCCTGCCAGGCGACCCTCATGGGCGACGTCGTCGTCGACGTGCCCGAGGACTCCCAGGTCCACAAGCAGGTCGTGCGCAAGCGCCCGGAGGCGCGCGCCATCGAGCTCGATCCCGTCACGCGGCTCTATTACGTCGTCGTGGCCGAACCCGACATGCACAACCCGTCCGGCGATCTGGAACGGCTCTACGAGGCGCTCTTCGAGCAGTGGGGCATCGAGGAGGCCTATACGGACCTGCGCACCCTGCAATATCTGCAGACGGCGCTGCGCGAGGGCGAGTGGCGGGTGACGGTCGCCATGTATCACGGCCACATCCGCTCCTATAACCGCATCGTCGCGGTATGGCCGGGCTTTCACGACAAGATCTACGGTGTGGCCGTCGATGTGGGCTCGACCACCATTGCCGCACATCTGTGCGACCTCTCCTCCGGCGAGGTGATCGCCTCGCAGGGTCTCATGAACCCGCAGATCCGGTTCGGCGAGGACCTGATGAGCCGGGTCTCCTACGTGATGATGAACCCCGGCGGCGATCAGGAGATGACGACCGCCGTGCACGAGGCGATCAACGTGCTGATCGGCCAGGTGGCGGCGGAGGCCATGATCGATCTCACCGACATCGTGGAGGCCGTCTTCGTCGGCAACCCGATCATGCATCACCTCCTTCTCGGCATCGATCCGACGGAGCTCGGCGGCGCGCCCTTCGCGCTGGCGACCGCCGGCTCCAAGACGCTGTGGGCGAGCGAGCTCGAGCTCACCATGCATCCGGACGCACGCATCTACGTGCTGCCCTGCATCGCCGGCCATGTGGGCGCGGACGCGGCCGCGGTGGTGCTGTCGGAGGGCCCGCATCTCCAGGACGAGAACTGGCTGATCGTCGATGTCGGCACCAATGCGGAGATCGTGCTCGGCAACCGCCACCGGCTGCTCGCCTGCTCGTCGCCCACCGGCCCCGCCTTCGAGGGCGCGCAGATCGCCTCCGGCCAACGCGCGGCACCCGGCGCCATCGAACGCATCCGCATCGACCCGGAAACACTGGAACCGCGCTACAAGATCATCGGCTCGGACCTGTGGTCCGACGAGCCGGGCTTCGAGGAGGCGACGGAGCGCACCGGCATCACGGGTATCTGCGGCTCCGGCATCATCGAGGCTCTGGCGGAGATGTATCTCGCCGGCATCATCTCGCATGAGGGCGTGATCGACGGCGCGCTCGCCGCCAAGACGGAGCGCGTCCAGCCGGACGGGCGCACCTTCTCCTACCTCATCCACGAGGGCGAGCCGGAGATCCGCATCACCCAGACCGATATCCGCCAGATCCAGCTCGCCAAGGCCGCGCTCCATGCCGGCGCGCAGCTCCTCATGGACCAGATGGAGATCGACCATGTGGACCGGATCACGCTGGCCGGCGCCTTTGGCAGCCATATCGACGTGACCCACGCCATGGTCCTCGGCATGATCCCCGACTGCCCGCTCGACAAGGTCGCATCCGCCGGCAATGCGGCGAGCACCGGCGCGCGCATCGCGCTTTTGAACAACAATGCGCGCCGCGAGATCGAGGAGGTGGTCAAGCGCATCGAGAAGATCGAGACCGCCATCGAGCCGCGCTTCCAGGAGCATTTCGTGGCCGCCATGGCCTTCCCGCACAAGACGGCCGGCTACGCCAATCTGAGGCAGGCGGTGAAGCTGCCCCCGCCCAAGCATGTCACCTTCGCGGAAGCCGACGGCCGCGCCGCCCGCAAGCGCCGCCGCCGGCCGGCGTAAAGGCTGGGACACCCCCTCAGAAATCCGTCGGTGCGCCGCCTTCCTCGATGCGGCGGGCGACGAAGGCGTCGAGCTCGTCCTTGATGGCGGGGTCGAGGGGCGGCGGCTCGTATTCGGCGAGCGCCTGCTTGAAGACGGCGTTGGCCTTCTGCCAGGCGCGCGGCGAGCCGGCCTCCTCCCAGGCCTGGTGATTGCGCCAGTCGGAGACGAGCGGCGCGTAGAAGGCCGTGCGGTAGCGCTCCTGGGTGTGCATGGCGCCGAAGAAATGGCCGCCGGGGCCCACCTCGCGCATGGCGTCGAGGGCGAGCGAGTCGGGATCGACCTCCACCGGCTTGAGGAACTCGCACACCATCTGCAGGAGATCGACGTCGAGGATGAACTTCTCGAAGGAGGCGACGAGCCCGCCCTCCAGCCAGCCCGCGGCGTGCTTGACGAAATTGCCCCCGCCCATGACCGCGCCCCACAGCGAGAACACCGATTCATAGGCGGCCTGCGCGTCGACCGTATTGGCGGCATTGGTGTTGGAGGTGCGGTAGGGCACCTTGTAGCGCCGCGCCATCTGGCCGCCGATGATCGCCGTCTTCATGTATTCCGGCGTGCCGAAGGCGGGGGCGCCCGACTTCATGTCCACATTGGAGGTGAAGGCGCCGTAGATGAAGGGCGCGCCGGGATTGACGGCCTGGGTGAAGACGAGGCCGGCGAGCGCTTCGGCATTCTGCTCCACCACCGCGCCGGACAGCGTCACCGGCGCCATGGCGCCGGCCAGCGTGAAGGGCGTCAGGCAGACCGGCTGGCCGCGCGCCGACATCTCCATGATGCCGCCGAGCATCGGCGCGTCGAGCCTGAGCGGCGAAGAGGAGTTGATGATGGAGACCATGGACGGCTCCATGGCGAACCGCTCCGGGCTCACGCCGCGGGCGATGCGGTAGATTTCCATGCCGTCGCGGATACGCTCCGAGCCCAGCGAATAGGCGTGGCCCACCTTGTCGGTCAGCGTCACGACATCGCGCAGGCACTCCAGATGCCGGATCGAGGGATGCCGGTCGACGGGCTCGACCGGATAGCCGCCGGTCATGTGGATGACGTTGAAATACTGGGCGAGCCTCAGGAGGTTGCGGAAATCCTCCGTGTTCCCGACGCGCCGCCCGCGGTCCATGTCGGAGGCGTTGGGCGGGCTGGCAATGGCGGAGAACGCGATCCGGTTGCCGCCCATCTCAAGATTGCGCTCCGGATTGCGGGCATGCATCGTGAAGCGCTCCGGGGCGGTGGCGATCTTGTCCTCCACCAGCGCGCGGTCAAAGCGGACACGCTCCGAACCGGGATCGACATCGGCGCCCGCCTCCTTCAGCACCGTTCGCGCCTCCGGCAGCAGGAAATCCACGCCGATCTCCTCCAGCACCTGGAGCGAGGCCTCGTGGATCGCCTCGATCTGGTCGTCCGACAGGAGCGTCATCGGTGGAAACGGAAGATGCGGCTGGCCCCAGGGAAGCTGGGAGAGGCTTGGCGCGCCGCCGCCCTGGCGCGCGGCCCTGCGCGCCCGCCGCGTCCCCGGCGGCCTTCGGGGGCCGGATGCTCGCCCCCGCCGTTCAGCTCGGATGCCATAGACCCACTCCCTCGCCGTCAACGGACCCTTGTCCGCCGTTCTATCACACCCAGCAAAGGCCGTCCCCTCCCCGTCTTGACAGTCAGGGCCCGGACGGGTGGCATGGGACACGTGATCGCAACGGAGCGAGGAGCGATGAGCGACGGTCGGGTCAAGAACGGATCGTGCCTGTGCGGGGCGGTGCGTTTCACCGTCCGCGAGCCCCTGCGGCCCGTGGTCTACTGCCACTGCCATCAATGCCGCAAGCAGACCGGGCACTACATGGCCGCGACCTCCGCCCAGCTCGGCCGCTTCGTGATCATCGAGGACCGGGGCCTGAGATGGTACCGGGCGAGCGAGGCGGCCCGGCGCGGCTTCTGCTCGCTATGCGGTTCCACGCTCTTCTGGCACGCCGACGGCACGGACCGGATCTCCATTGCCGCCGGCGCCATCGACGGGGAGACGGGTGTCCGGGGCGAGGGCCACATCTTCTGCGCCGACAAGGGCGACTATTACGAGATCGCCGACGGCGACTATCGCTGGGAGGAGGATGGCCGGCCGGAGCGCGCGCCCATGAAGCCCGAAAGGTCGCCATAGCCGGTAAAGCGGTACTCATAGGCAAGGCCCAGACGCTCGGCGGCCTCCTGCGCCTTTTCCCGAAGCGTCTCGTCATCCGTCTGCGCGAGATAGACGATCTTCTCGTAATTGCCGAAATAGAGCGGCAGGAGCTCCGGATGCCGGTCGATGCCGAGCCCCTCGATGATGAGCTTGTCGAAATGCCGGCAGAGATAGTCGGTGAGGAAGAAGCTCGTGCAGTCCTCCGCCTCGCGCTCCGCAAAGGCCTCGTTGCCGGAGAAGAAGGAATAGCAGTGCGGCCCGCCGATCCGCTCCACGCCCTCCTCGGCGAGCACGCTGTCGAGCTTGCCGCCCGTGCCGCAATCGCCATAGAGCACGTAGATCGCGCCGTAGCGGCCGCGCGCGGCGCGGATCTTCGCACGCACCGCCTCGGGAATGAGGGCCGGCGTGTTGTGCCACTTGGCCGGCAGACAGGAGACGTCGAAATGCCGCCAGTCGTTGAGCTCGATGAGATCGACGATCTCGCGCGCCAACGCCCCGCAGGCGATCAGCAGCACATCGCCGCGGCCGCGCTTGAAGTCCTGGGCTTGTGACGGCGCGAGATCCATGGGTGTCATATAAGCATTGCGTGGACCCTTGCGAAATGCCGGCGGCGACGGGATATCGCCCGAATACGCACCGGGCACCCGTGGCAGGCTATGCCGGAGCGCTTGCCCCGCAGTGGCACAAACTGCCATTGTCGCCCGCGATTCGGTAGAAAGCCCCAGGCGGCGGCGGGCATACTGGCTGGCCGGGACAGGCCCATATGGACGGAGAGACACGGCATGAAGCTCAGCGACTTCAAGGTTCTCACATTCGACTGCTACGGCACGCTGATCGACTGGGAAAGCGGGATGGTGGAGAACCTGAAACCGCTGACAGACCGGCTCGAGACCGCGCCGACGCGCAACGAGATCCTCGAGGCCCATGCCCGCCACGAGAGCTCTCAGCAGCGCCAGACCCCGGCACTCGCCTATCACCGGCTGCTCGCCATCGTCTACAGGCGGATCGCTGAGGAATGGGGTCTGGAAGTGCCGTGGGAGGAATGCCTCACCTATGGCCGCTCGGTGAAGAACTGGCCGGCCTTCCCCGATTCTGCTGAGGCGCTGAGCTACCTCAAGCAGCACTACAAGCTCGTCATCCTGTCCAATGTGGACAATGACAGCTTCATGGGCAGCAACGAGAAGCTCGGCGTGACCTTCGACGCGGTCTACACCGCCGAGGATGTCGGCTCCTACAAGCCGTCGGACCGCAATTTCGACTACATGCTGGACAAGCTCTCCACGCTCGGCGTCGAGAAGGGCGACATCCTGCACACCGCGGAAAGCCTGTTCCACGACCACGAGCCGGGCAACCGGGCGGGGCTCGCCTCCTGCTGGATCTACCGCCGCCACGACCAGGAGGGCTTCGGCGCCACCATGACGCCCGGCGCCATGCCGCGCTACGACTTCCGCTTCACCAGCATGGCCGAACTCGCCGACGCCCACCGCGCGGAGCTGGCGGCGGCGAAGACGGGGTAATACTGTCAAGCAGGCGTATCGTTGATGGGGGCCGACAAATGACCACGCTCTTCAAGGTCGAGGACGGCAAATTGGTCAGAGCGCAGGCTCGCGCCCTGTCTAAGGAAATCCTGATTGAAGAGTGGGTTGCCAACGATCCGGGGCTTCTAGGCCTCGATGCAGTCATCATCGGGCGGCAAGTTTCAACCGATCATGGCAAATACATTGATCTCCTTGCCCTGGATCGCGATGGCGGCCTGGTCGTTATCGAACTCAAAAAAGACCGAACCCCACGTGATATAGTAGCTCAAATAATTGACTATGCCTCTTGGGTCCGAACCTTAACCACCCCCCAGATTTACGAAATTGCCGAGCGATACCACAAAAAGCGGCTGACGACGCTTTATCAGGAGCATTTCGGGGAGCGCATTCCCGAACGGCTCAACAGCGCGCATTCAATGCTGATTGTGGCCAGTGAGCTAGACCCCGCTTCACGCCGAATCGTGGAATATCTTTCCGAAGAGCACGGCGTCGGCATTAATACCGCCTTCTTCAACGTCTTTGAAGCCGATGGGCAGGAATGGTTGACCACGGACTTCCTCCTCGATCAGAGCGAGGTCGAAGAGCGACAGGAACGCAAGGTACGTCCTCCGTGGTCCGGGTACTACTTTGTCAATGCAGGTCTTTGCGAAAAGCGCTCTTGGGAAGACTACAAGAAATACGGCTTCGTCGCTGCCGGCGGGGGGCCATTCTATTCTGGTCGCCTCGATCAGCTCAGCGTCGATGACAAGATTTTCGTTTACGACAAAGGCAACGGCTATATTGGATACGGCATCGTAACGTCCGAAAAGACGCTGGCAGCCGACTTCAGGACCGAGGAAGGGTTATTGTCCGAAGTCTCGCTTGCAAGGCCGGCTTTGCTCGCAAACTCGGACGATCCAGGCGTTGCGGAATATGTCGTGGGCGTCAGATGGATCAAAACCGTCGAGCCGTCTCAGGGAAAATGGTTCAAGGGCGCATTTGCAAATCAGAATGTCGTCTGCAAGCTTCGCGACCAAGCGACGGTGGATTATCTCGTCCAGGAGTTCTGTGCGTCGGAGACCCCGGCCTAAGGGCATCCGGCAACAAAGCATGATCAACCCCGCGAAACTGCACCGCGCGGAGCTGGCGGCGGCGAAGACGGGGTAGCCTGCTGCGCTGCGGTATAGCCTGAAATCTGAGAAAAACAGCCCATCCCGGCTTCCGCCCGGGATGGGCTGTTGTCATGTCATGGGCGCACGTCCGCTCGGGGCCGACAGGCCCGGGGCGATGCCCGCGCTCGAGCGTCCGCCTCAGGCGGAGGCGGCCGCCTTGCTCTGGTTGTGCCGGCGCGCGATCAGGTCCTTGGCCATCTCAACCGCGACGGCGGCATCGCGGCAATAGCCGTCGGCACCGATGGCGTCGGCGAATTCCTCGTTGAGCGGCGCGCCGCCGACCAGAACGATGAAGTCGTCGCGCACGCCCTTCTCCTTCATGGCGTCGATCACGACCTTCATATAGGGCATGGTCGTGGTCAGCAGCGCCGACATGCCGAGAATGTCCGGCTGGTGCTCCTCGATGGCCTCCAGATAGTTCTCGACCGGATTGTTGATGCCGAGATCGATCACCTCGAAGCCCGCGCCCTCCATCATCATGGAGACGAGGTTCTTGCCGATGTCGTGGATGTCGCCCTTCACCGTGCCGATGACCATCTTGCCGACCTTGGGCGCGCCCGTCTCGGCAAGCAGCGGGCGCAGGATCGACATGCCCGCCTTCATGGAATTGGCCGCAAGCAGAACTTCCGGCACGAACAGGATGCCGTCGCGGAAGTCGATGCCGACGATACGCATGCCCTCCACCAGCGCCTCGGTGAGCACCTTGTAGGGCGCCCAGCCGCGCTCGAGCAGAATGTTCACGCCCTCCTCGACCTCTTCCTTGAGGCCGTCATAGAGATCGTCGTGCATCTGCTGGACGAGCTCTTCGTCGTTCAGGGACCGGAGATCGAGTTCCTCTTCGCTCATCACTGCTCTCCAACTGTACAGGCCGGCATCGGCGTCATGCGAAACCGGATCGTGAACCGCACGCTACGCGCAACTGCCCGAATTCCCCACCGCATCAGCGACGTGAACGGGTGCGAAATCGACATCAAGCCCCCTCCCCCGTGCCGGAACGACTGGTCCTGCACGTTTCCCGACAGGTCGATCAGTGAACGGAGACGATCCTAACCCGAAAAGATAGGAGGCTTGAACCCCCACCCTCCGGTTTCGGCCTCACCGTGCCGGCGAGCGCGCGGGGCGCCGCCTCCGACGCTCGCCGCCGGCGCGCGACGGCGGGGCCTCGCCGCGCGACAGGGCGGAGACCTCGCCGAGGCGTTCCACGACCGTCTCCACGCTCGGGCGCGGGCCGCGCTCATGGGCGCTGAGGGCCGCGTGCATGGCGGCGAGATGCTCCGGCGAGGTGCCGCAGCACCCGCCGATGATGCGCGCGCCGGCATCGAGGGCCAGCCGCGCATAGTCGGCCATCACCTCCGGCGTTCCCGTATAGTGGACATGGCCGTCCACATACCGGGGAATGCCGCAATTGCCCTTCGCCACGACCACCGCGCCGGGCGCGGCGGCGGCGATAGCGAGCACGGCGACGACGAGCTCGGCCGCCCCCGTCCCGCAATTGGCGCCGATGGCGGCGGGGGTGGGGTCTAGCCCCGAGGCGATCCCGGCGAAATCCTCCGGCGTGAGCCCCATCATGGTGCGCCCGTTGGTATCGAAGCTCATGGTGACGACGACCGGCAGCCCGGCCACCGCCGCGCCCGAGACCGCCGCGCGAAGCTCCTCGCACGAGGAGATCGTCTCGATCCACAAAAGGTCGGCGCCGCCATCGGCAAGCGCCTGCGCCTGCTCGGCAAAGGCGGCCGCGCCGTCGGCCTCGTCGAGCGGACCGACGGGCGCGTAGATCTCACCGGTCGGCCCCATGGAGCCCGCCACCAGCACCGGCCGGTCGACGGCATCGGCCTCCGCGCGGGCATTGCGGGCCGCAGCGCCGTTGAGCTCGGCCACGCGATCCTCCGCCGCATGGAGCTTGAGGCGGTAGCGGTTGCAGCCGAAGCTGTTGGTCAGGACGATGTCCGACCCCGCCGCGATGAAATCGCGATGGAGCGAGCGCACGCGGTCGGGATGGTCGATATTCCACAATTCCGGCGCATCGCCGGACTGAAGCCCCATGTGGAAATAATTCGTTCCCGTGGCCCCGTCGGCCAGGAGCCAGTCGCGTTCGGCAAGGAGTTCGTGGAATCTGGACATGGGGGCAGATCCGCCATTCATGGATGCCTGTTCGTCTCCTGCCCATATCATATCCCGCAGGCGGCGGCACGCGGGGATCGCTAGGCCCCCGCCTGGACTCACGGGAATGCCCAAGCTGCCCCTAGACCGCTCCCGGTTTTGGAGCTACCACGATGCCACGGGAGGCCGATGGAGCCGGGGCCTGCCGTACCTGGTGGGTTTCAGGAGACAAATCATGCTGATTGGGGTTCCCAAGGAAATCAAGACACACGAGTACCGTGTCGGTCTCACGCCGACGAGCGTGAGGGAGGCGACGGCCCATGGCCACGGGGTCATCGTGGAGACCCATGCCGGCGAAGGCATCGGGGCAAGCGACGAGGATTACCGGGCCGCCGGCGCGGAGATCGTGGGCTCCGCCGACGACGTGTTCGCGCGCGCGGAAATGGTGGTGAAGGTGAAGGAGCCGCAGGCGGTCGAGCGCAAGAAGCTCAGAGACGGCCAGATCCTCTTCACCTATCTGCATCTCGCGCCCGATCCCGACCAGACGCACGATCTCGTCGAGAGCGGCGCGGTCTGCATCGCCTACGAGACGGTCACCGGCCCCTATGGCGGGCTGCCGCTCCTGGCGCCGATGTCGCAGGTCGCCGGCCGCATGTCGGTGCAGGCGGGCGCGCATTGCCTGGAGAAGGAACAGGGCGGCCTCGGCCTGCTGCTCGGCGGCGTGCCGGGCGTTCCCCCGGCACGGGTCGTGATCGTCGGCGGCGGCGTGGTCGGCCAGCATGCCGCGGTGATCGCCACGGGCATGTGCGCGGAGGTCACCATACTGGAGAAGAACGACCACACCATGCAGATGCTCGACGCCCGGTTCGGGCCCCGGGTGAAGACGGTCTTCTCCACGCGCACGAGCGTGGAGGAGGAGATTGGCCTGGCCGATCTCGTGATCGGCGCGGTGCTGATCCCCGGTGCGGCGGCGCCGAAGCTGATCTCGCGCGAGATGGTCGCCGGCATGAAGCAGGGCTCGGTGATCGTCGATGTCGCCATCGACCAGGGCGGCTGCGCGGAGACCTCGCACGCCACGACCCATGCCGACCCGACCTATATCGTCGACGGCGTGGTCCATTACTGCGTCGCCAACATGCCCGGCGCGGTTGCGCGCACTTCCGCCATCGCGCTCAACAACGTCACGCTGCCCTACGTGCTCAAGCTCGCCGACAAGGGCTACAAGCAGGCGCTCGCGGAGGATCCCCATCTGCTCGCGGGCCTCAATGTCTATCGCGGCCGGATCACCTACAAGGCGGTCGCAGAGGGCCTCGGCTACGACTTCATCGAGCCGGGAACCGCGCTGGCGGCGTAGGCCCCTCACTCTTCCATTGCCTCAAGCAATGGGCGCCGGGTGAGAGGCGCGAGCGAGCCGCTTGCGCTTTCGCCCCGGCACGGCGAAGATGGGGCGGTTGCAACCGTTCCATCCACCTGGCTCCACCGGCGAGACATGCCCCATATCGACCTGCCTGACGGCGACAGGCTCCATTACGACGTGGACGGGTCCGGACCGCCGCTGCTGCTCGTCTCCGGCCTCGGCGGCATCGCCGACTTCTGGGCTCCCCATGTGGGCACGCTGGCCCGGCGCTTCACCGTCGTCACCCACGACCATCGCGGCACGGGCCGGTCCAGCCTGCCGCATTTCGACTATTCCGTGGAACAAATGGCCGGCGACGTGCTCGCCCTCATGGACGGGCTCGGCATCGCGCGCGCCGATCTCGTCGGCCATTCGACCGGCGGTGCCATCGGCCAGGTGATCGCCATCGAGCGGCCCGAACGGCTGAACAGACTGGTAATCTCGGCGAGCTGGCCGGGCTTCGACGCCTATTTCGACATGCTGTTCGACATGCGCTCGAAGGTGCTCAGGACGCTCGGCGCGGAGGACTATCTGCGCCAGTCCGCGCTGTTCATGAAGACGCCAGACTGGCTGTCCTCGCACCCGGAAGAGGCGCAGGCGCCCGCCCCCGACTTCGTCCGCCTCATGGTTCCCGATCCCGAATGCACGCTGAGGCGGATCGCCGCCATCCGCGCCTTCGACCGGCGGTCGGACCTCCACCGCATCGCCACGCCGACGCTCGTCGGCGGCGCGGAGTTCGACATGATCACACCGGTCCACCTGTCCCGCGAGCTTGCCAGCCTCATTCCCGGCGCCGAGCTCGACATCGTCCCCGGCGCGGGCCACTTCTATCCGCTGACCCACGGCCAGGCCTTCCTCGACCAGATCGACCGGTTTCTCGCGACCGGCTGATCCCGGCCGTCCGGGCGCCGCCTGAAACCTCACGAAGATGTGACGCGACGGTGATCCGGCGGGGCTTTTCGTCTCGGTTAGACTTGGCCGCGACATGAGACCCGCAAGGACACCGAGGCGATGACGATGCGGACAGACTGGTCGCAAGTGCCGCGCGAACGGCTGGAGGCGATGGAGGCCGCGGGCGCGGAGATCAAGGAGTGCTATCGCCTGCTGGAGAAGGCGGGCGCCAATGTGGTCGGCCAGTGCCTCGCCCATCAGGGCACGTTCTACGAGCTCGACCATTACCCCAAGGGCGACGTCTATGACGGCGAGTTCCACGCCCAGTACTACTACCACGCCCACCGCGCCGAGGCCGGCGAGCACGGCCATTTCCATACATTCCTGAGGGCCGCCGGCATGCCCGAGGGTGTCGCGCCAGTCGCCTATGACGGCGAGGCGGAGCGGCCGGAGGGCGAGGATGCGCTGGCCCATTTCGTGGCCATCTCGATGAACGCGCCGGGCTTTCCCGTCGGCCTGTTCACCACCAATCGCTGGGTGACCGACGAGACCTTCTATCCGGCCGGCGACGTGATCGCCATGCTCGACCGCTTCAGGGTCGACCACACCTATCCCTGCCTTGCGGTGAACCGGTGGATCACGGCCATGTTCGTGCTGTTCCGCCCGCAGATCGAGGCCTTGCTCAACGAGCGCGACCGCACGATTGCGGCCCATGCCGCGCGCCATCCCGACCGCGACGTCTACGAGGACCGCGCACTCGAGATCGCGTCGATCGCGGAGATCGATGTCGACCGGCAGATTGCGGATGTGCGCCGGGCGCTTGCCCGCCGCAACCGCGCGGCCTGACGCCCGCACCCTTTCACGCCAAAGTGAAGCCCGGCTGATCGCCAGTTGATTTGCCCAACCCCGCCTTGGACGCGCCTACTTGGGGCCTGGATTGCGGGCACCGCGACCGGTGCCCGTGGAAACCTGAACGACAAGCAGGAGGGTTTGTCATGAACATCGTGCAAGGCGCCTCGCTCGCCGCGGCCATCGGCCTTCTGGCCGGTGCCGCCGCCTTCGCCCCGGCCGGCGCGCAGGAGGCGAAGGTCATCACGCTCACCCAGACCGGCTGCCAGTTCCTGGAATCGGAGAACGGCGTCGACCGCGGCTACAAGCCGGAATCGGCTGAGGACTGCAAGAAGATCAACGCCGAAACCGGGGCGGAACGCCTCGAGGAGGCCGGCGCGCTCAAGCTGGAGCCCGGCAAGTACATCTTCCGCGTGACCAACAAGAACGTGCCCTACGAGCTCGGCTTCTGGCTGCGCGAGAGCGACTACAACCCCAGCAATCCGCTGCACAAGCTGTCGAAGACCAGCGTGTCCGGCGGCGGGCTGGAGCCGGGCGTGACACATGACTACGAGGTCACGCTCGAGGAGGGCACGGACTATGTCTATTCCTGCCCCCTCAACCCGACGCCGGACTACAGGATCGTCGTGCAGTAAGCGCGCGAGGGGGCGCCGTTCCCCCTCACAGCGAAGTGATGGGCCGGTGAGGCCCTTGTGACCCCCGCTCTTCGCGCCGCTTGCTAGGCTCGACGGCGTTGACCAAACCCCGGCGGGCCCGCCGGACAACAATGAGATCGCCGGGCCGCCGCCAGACCCCCGGGAGGGACATGATGAAGACCCGCAAGACCGCACTTCTCTCGACCGCCGCCGCGCTGCCGCTGGCTCTCGGGCTCGCGGCCGGCCCGGCCATCGCCGCCGTGCCCGCCGATACGGGCGCACCGGGCATCGCCCAGAACGCTCCGGCCAATCCGTCGGCGGAGCCGCGCATGCGCCTGGCCGCCTGCAACCCGTGCAATCCGTGTGCGGGCAACGCCGCGGCCAACCCGTGCAACCCCTGCGCGACCAAGAAGCCGTGCAACCCCTGCGCGGCGGCCAATCCCTGCAACCCGTGCAATCCTTGCGCGGCGAAGAACCCGTGCAACCCTTGCGCGACCAGCAACTGACGGTCTCCGCTCAAGACCGAGACAGGCAACAAGCCCTCCCCGGCCTCCCGGCCCGGGAGGGCTTTTTCCTTGCGGCCCGCCCCCGCAGACGCCCCTAGTCCTCGAGCGGCTGGCCCCGCGCGCCCTTGCGCCAGGCTTTCAGGCAGAGATAGTCGAGCGCGATCATGGCGGCGGCGTTGGCGGTGATCTCGCTCGTGTCGAAGGGCGGGGAGACCTCCACGATATCGGCGCCGACAATGTCGATCTCCGTCATGCGGCGCAGGATCGACAGGGCCTGATGGGTGGACAGCCCGCCCGGCACGGGCGTGCCCGTTCCCGGGGCGAAGGCCGGGTCGAGGCAGTCGATATCGAAGGTGAGATAGGCCTTGCCGCCGCCGACGGCCCGCGCGATCTCGCGCGCGACCTCCTCCGCCGACGCCTCGTGCACATGATCGGCATAGAGGATCGTCATGCCGTAGCGACGCTCGCCGCGATAGGTCGTGCGGATGCCGATCTGGACGGAGCGTTGCGGATCGATCACCCCCTCGCGGACGGCATGGCCGAACATGGTGCCGTGGTCGATGCGGTCGCCCTCGTCGGGTTCCACGTCGCGATGGGCGTCGAACTGGATGAGCGCGAGGGGGCCGTGGGTTTGCGCATGGGCGCGCAGCAGCGGATAGGTGACATAGTGGTCGCCGCCGATGGTGAGCATCTCCGCGCCCGCGTCGAGGATCGCGCGGGCATGGCGCTCGATGGCGTCCCCGATCGCGCCGGGCATGCCGTGGTCGAACCAGCAGTCGCCGTAATCGGCGACGGCGAGCGTGTCGAAGGGATCGAACATCCACGGCCAGACGGGGCCCCAGGCATGCTGCACGGAGGCCGCGCGCACGGCCTGCGGCCCGAGCCGCGTGCCCGGCCGGTTGGTCACCGCCAGATCGAAGGGGATGCCGGAGACGGCGATGTCCACGCCATCGAGATCGCGGGTGTATTTGCGCCGCATGAAGGACAACGCGCCCGCATAGCTCGGCTCGATCCCCGTGCCGCGCAAATCCGTCCGCCGGAACGCCTGGTCGCCCGGCCCGCCCGTATCGCTCATCGAAGGTCCCCGTGTCGTCCTGTCCGGTGGTGGGTCTATTCGGTCAGAAGGAGCGTATCCTCGCTCGCCCAGGATATCCATACGGTGTCGCCCGGCCTGAAGTCGCCCTCGATGCGCCGCGATCGGTTCTGCACATTGGCGGAGAGCTCGAAGCCCTCCGCGATCTCCACGAAGATGTGGCTGGCATTGCCATAATAGGCGACGTCGCGCACCCTGCCCTGCGCGCGGATCGGCGCGTCCGTCGGCTCGGCGCCCGAGACGGTGAGTTTCTCCGGCCGCACGGCGACGCACACCTTGCCGGAGACCGGCCCCTCATGGGCGACCGCGATGCGACCGAGCCCCCGCGTCTCCACCTCCACGGTGCCGTCGCGCGTGCCGGTCACCTCGCCGTCCAGCAGGTTGACGCGCCCGATGAAGTCGGCGACGAAACGGGAGGCCGGCTGTTCGTAAAGCTCCGTCGGGGTCGCGATCTGGCGCACGCGGCCCGCCTCCATGACCGCGATCCGGTCGGCCATGGACAGCGCCTCGTCCTGATCGTGGGTCACGATGATGAAGGTGATGCCGACGGCATGCTGGAGGCGTGTCAGCTCCAGCCGCATCTGGTCGCGCAGCTTGGCGTCGAGGGCGGAGAGCGGTTCGTCGAGCAGCAACACCTTGGGGCGCTTCACGAGCGCGCGGGCGAGCGCGACGCGCTGGCGCTGGCCGCCGGAGAGCTGGTCGGGCTTGCGCCTGGCGAGTTGCTCCAGCTGGACCATGCGCAGCGCCTCCCCGACCCGCGGGCCGATCTCCGCCTTCGGCGTGCCGACGACCTTCAGCCCGTAGGCGACATTCTCCTCCACCGTCATGTGCGGAAAGACGGCATAGGACTGGAAGACCATGTTGACCGGCCGGCGGTTGGCGGGGGTGAGCGCCATGTCCTGCCCGTCGATCGTGATCTCGCCGGAGGTCGGCATCTCCAGCCCCGCGATCATGCGCAGGAGCGTGGTCTTGCCGCAGCCCGACGGGCCCAGAAGGGCGAAGAACTCGTTCGGCCGGATGTCGAAGGACACCTCGTCGACGGCGGTCACGCCTGGAAACAGCTTCGTCAGTGCCCCGATCGAGATGATGGCGTCGTCGCTCACACTCATGTCCCCCTCGCGCCTCACTGCGCGCCCTGGCGGTCCGGCGCCTGCAGGCGCACGGCGAAGATGGTTGCGATGACCGTGATGACGATCAGCACGGTGGAGGCGGCATTGACCTCCGGCGTCACCGAGAAGCGGACCATGGAATAGACCTTCACCGGGAAGGTGACCGCCTCCGGCCCGGTCGTGAAGAAGGTGATCACGAAGTCGTCGAGCGACAGCGTGAAGGCGAGCAGCGCCCCGGCCACCAGCCCCGGCTTGAGGAATGGCACGATGACGTTGCGGAAGGTCTGCCACTCGCTGGCGCCGAGATCCTTCGAGGCCTCCTCCAGCTCCCGGTTGAAGCCGGCGAGCCGGGCACGCACGACAATCGCCACGAAGGGGAAGCTGAAGGAGATATGAGCGATGGTCACCGCCGACAGGTTGAAGGGCCAGCCGCCGCCCGACGGCCAGTCGACGCGCGCGAAGAACGCCATCATGGCCACGCCCATGCAGATCTCTGGGACCACGATGGGCAGCGCCATGAAGCCCTCGTATATGGCCTTGCCCGGAAAGCGGAAGCGCCACAGGGCGAGCGCCACCAGCGTGCCGATGATCGTGGAGACGATCGTGGAGAGGACCGCGATGGTCATGGAGTTCATGAAGGCCTCGAACAGCGAGGCGTTGTTCCAGGCGCGCACATAGTAATCGGTGGTGAAGCCCTGCCAGACGATGTTGCGCCGGGAATCGTTGAAGGAGAACGCCATCAGCGTGACGATCGGCGCATAGAGGAACAGGAAGGTCGCGGCGATGACGATCCGGAGCCAGAGCCGGCGGTGGAAGTCGAGCGGGCCGGCCACGTCGCGCCCGCGCGCGCGGCGGCCGGCGGGGGCCGGGGCCGTCAGGGCGGGGCGTGCGGTCTCGGTGCTCATGTCACACCTCCATGCCCTGCCGGCGCCCGGCGAACAGCGCGCGCAGCGCGAGCGCGCCGAAGGTGACATACATCAAGAGGAAGGAGAGCGCGGCCCCGAACGGCCAGTCATTGGCGGACTTGAACTGGCGCTCGATGACGTTTCCGATCATCTGCGCATTGGTCCCGCCAAGGAGATCGGGCGTCAGGAACGTGCCCAGGCACGGGATGAAGACGAGGATGATGCCGGAGACGACGCCCGGCATGGTCATCGGCACGGTGACGGAGAAGAAGGTCCGCGTCTGGCTCGCGCCGAGATCGAGGCTCGCCTCCAGATAGGACTTGTCGAGCCGCTCCACCGTCGCATAGAGCGGCAGAACCATGAACGGCATGTAGACATAGACGAGCCCGGCGATGACCGCGAAATTGTTGTAGAGCAGCGGCAGCGGCTCGAAGTCCTGGCCGATGAGGTGATACTGGCCGAGCCCCAGGAGTACGAGCGCGGCATTGGCCTTCTCCCACAGCCATTCCAGCCCGAAATTGACAAAGCCGCGGCGCCGGAACACCGCGATCAGCGCATAGGTGCGGATCAGCATGTTGATCCAGAAGGGCAGGATGATCGCCAGCAGAAGGAGGGCCTTCCAGCGCCCCGGGGCAAAGGAGATCAGGAAGGAGACCGGATAGGCGACCACGAGGCAGACAAGGGTCGCGACGGCGCTGATCCACACCGATTTCCAGACAATCTCCAGATAGATCGGCTGGAGCGCGCGGGCGTAGTTGTCGAGCGTCCAGGTGATCGCGATGTCGACGATGGACGTCTTCTCGCCGAAGCTCAGTACCCAGATGATGCCGAGCGGAACCAGGAAAAAGGCCGTGAGCCAGACCGTTCCGGGCAGGTTCAGGACCCAGAAGACCAGCCGATTTCTACTCCAGCTTTCCATCCCCGAGAACCCGCTAACGACGCCAGCGTCCACACGCGACGCGGTCCTGACATGTCATCCCGGACGCCGGCTTGCCCGGCATCGTCTATGTCGGCGGCAGGCCTGGCCATCCGGGATCCATCGGGCGGTCGCGTCAATCCCGGCACGCCCCATGGACCCGGAGCGCAAGTCTCGCGGCCGAAAACCAAAGGACCTTCGGCCTCGCCTGGCGTCCGGGATGACGAACCAGGGACCGGTCGGCATTCCGGCGCCCCTCAGGCCGCCTGGATGCGCGTCCAGGCCTCGTCGTAGAGCCTGGTCGCCTTCTCGCCCAGATAGACTGCGGGCTCGCACTTCTCCAGCACCGCGTCGGGCGGGAAGATCGCAGGGTTCTTGGTGTAGTCGTCGCTCATCATCGCCTTCGCCGCGGCATTCGGCGTGGCGTACTGGATGAAGTCCGCGATATCGGCGTTCACCGCCGGATCGTTGATGAAGTTGATGAATTTGTGGGCGTTGTCGGGATGCGGCGCGTCCTTGGGGATGCACAGGCAGTCCTGCCACAGGAGCGCACCCTCCTTGGGCACGACATAGGAGAGGTCGTCGTCCTCGGCCATGACCTGGAGGATGTCGCCGTTCCACTCCTGGCACAGGGCGACCTCGCCGGAGGCGAGCAGGTCCTGCCCGTTATCCTCCGCGAACACCTTGATATAGGGCTTCTGGGCGATCAGCAGCTCCTCGGCCTCCTTGATCTCCTTGGGATCGGTGGTGTTCAGGGAATAGCCGAGATATTTCGCCGCGATGCCGATCACGGTCGTCACCTCGCTCAGGAGCGAGAGCCGGCCGGCATATTTGTCGGACTGGTAGACCCATTTCCAGCTGTCCGGCACGCCGTCCACCTCGCTCTTGCGATAGCCGATGCCGATGGTGCCCCACATATAGGGCAGGCTGTATTTGCGGCCCGGGTCGAAATTCGCGTCGAGGAACGACTTCTCGATATTGTCCATGTTCGGGATCTTGTCGTGATCGAGAGGCTCCAGCATGCCGGCGGTGATCATGCGCTCCACATAGTCGTTCGTGGGCACGATCACGTCATAGCCGGGATTGCCTTCCTTCAGCTTGGCGAACAGTTCGTCATTGTCGGCGAACAGGTCCATCGTGACGTCGATGCCCGTCGCCTCGCGGAAGTCGGAGAGCGTGTCCGGGCCGATATAGGTGTCCCAGTTGTAGAAATTGAGCTGGGCCTCCTCCGCCGACAGCCCGGAGCGCGGCATGAAGGTCACGCCGGCGGCCACGGCGCCGGTGCCGGCGAGGAACGAACGCCGGCTGACCGGCAGTGGGGTCTTGTGCCTTCTCGTCATCTGTAACTCCCTCCGATGCGTGGTCTTGAAACGACTCTATCGCGATGGTTCGGTCACTCCTGCAACCGATTTTGACCGGGTCTTCCGTCACGTTCAACATCCCGGTCGCACGAGGCCGGCATCCGCGTTCCCCTTTGCGGAGTCCGGCCCCTTGCGGCTTCGTCAGGCGAGTTCCGCCTTCACATTCTCAAGCGTGCTGTCGAAGGCGGCGCGGGCCAGCCCGACCATCTCGTCGACTTCGTCCCGCGTGATCGGGAACGGCGGCGAGAGCACCATGGTGTCGCCGCACGACCGCATGATGAGACCGTTCTCGAAACAGTGGTCGCGGCAGACCAGCCCGACGCGCCCGACCGGATCGAAGCGCGCGCGGGTGGCCTTGTCCCTCACCAGCTCGCACGCTCCCAGGAGCCCGACGCTGCGCACCTCGCCCACCAGCGGATGATCGGCGAGCGTCATGAGCTTCTCGTGGAAATAGGGCGCGATGTCGGCCACATGCTCCACGAGCTTCTCGTCCTCCAGAATCCGGATGTTCTCCAGCGCGAGCGCGCAGGCCGCCGGATGGCCGGAATAGGTGTAGCCGTGGAAGAACTCGCCGCCATTCTCGATCACGAAATCGCAGATCTCGTCGGAGATCGCGACCGCGCCGATGGGCAGATAGCCCGACGACAGGCCCTTCGCCATGGGCACGATGTCCGGCTCGATGCCGTAGGTCTCGAAGCCGAACCACTTGCCGGTGCGCCCGAAGCCGCAAATGACCTCGTCGGCGATCAGCAGCACGCCGTATTTCCGGCAGATGCGATTGATCTCCGGCCAGTAGCTGTCCGGCGGGATGATCACGCCGCCCGCGCCCTGAACCGGCTCGCCGATGAAGGCGGCGACGTTCTCCGGCCCGAGCCTCAGGATCTCGTCCTCCACGGCCCTGGCCGCCTTGAGCCCGAACGCCTCCGGGTCGAGATCGCCGCCCTCGCCGAACCAGTAGGGCTGGTCGACATGGACGAAGCCCGGCAGCGGCAGGCCGCCCTGGCCGTGCATGGCCGCCATGCCGCCGAGGCTCGCCGAGGCCATCGTGGAGCCGTGATAGGCATTGCGCCTGGAGATGAAGACCGACTTCTCCGGCTGCCCCTTGAGCTGGAAATAGTGCCGCACGAGACGCACGATGGTGTCGTTCGCCTCCGAGCCGTCATTGACGAAGAACACCCGGTTGATGTGGTCCGGCATCAGCGAGGCGACCTTGTCGGCAAGCGCGATGGAGGGCACGGTCGCGGTCTTGAAGAAGGTGTTGTAGTAGGGCAGGTCGAGCATCTGCCGGTAGGCGGCTTCCGCCAGCTCGGAGCGCCCGTAGCCGATATTCACGCACCACAGCCCGGCCATGCCGTCGAGGATCTTCTTGCCGCTCGCATCCCACAGCCACGCGCCCCTGGCGTGGGTGATGATGCGCGTGCCGCCTTCCGCATGCAGGCTCTTGTGGTCGGTGAAGGGGTGGAGATGGTGCGCGGTGTCGCTCGCCACCAGCTCCACCGGATTGAGATTCTTGTCCAGAACAGTCATCGAAACATAGATCCTTTTTCTTCGAAACGTATCGCGGCGGGCCGGCCCCGCGACCGGTGCGGTCCGGGGCGGCGCCCTTCGGCAGGCGAAACGGCCAGGATCTATGGATTGTAATCGATGCGCGCGCACAGGATCATGATCTCGTCATGATCGGTGCGGCGGCCCATCGCAATCAGATGACCGGATCGTGTGATCCTCGAATACATGACAGTCCAGCATGCCCCTTTTTGCGCGCATTCCCGGATGAAAACGAGTTTCGATCAAGCCGTGCCGCCCGTCAACAGCGAGGGCGGGTGGGGCTTGCCGTTGCGCGCGTGGGCCATTAAGAGCGGTAGCGGGCACGCGCGGCGCTTGGCCCGGCGTACGGCATCTGGCAGGGTTCGCGAACCATGGACTACGAGGCGGAATACAACAATCGCGCGCGGGTGCCGGACCATCCGCAGGTGATGCAGGGCTGGGCGGAGGATGCCGCGGCCTATCGCGACGTCAGCGACGCCGAGCTCGCTCTCCCTTACGGCGAGAGCGCTCGCGCCGTCATGGACCTCTTCCCCGCCGGCGACGGGGACGAGCCCGTGGCGATGTTCGTGCATGGCGGATACTGGCAGGCGCTCGACAAGAGCTGGTTCAGCCACATGGCGCGCGGCCTCAATGCCCATGGGGTGACGGTGGCCGTCCCCTCCTACGATCTCTGCCCCGCCGTGTCGGTCTCCGACATCGTCGACCAGATTCGCGAGGCCTGCCTGTGGCTGTGGCGGCGCACGGGCCGCCGGATCGTCATGTCGGGGCACTCCGCCGGCGGCCATCTGACCGCGGCGATGCTCGCGACCGACTGGCAGGCCCTCGATCCCCAGGCCCCGCGCGATCTCGTGCCGGCGGGGCTTGCAATCAGCGGGCTGTTCGATCTCGTGCCGCTCGTGGGCACCAGCATCAACGACGCCCTGCGGCTCGATGCCGAGACGGCGCGCGCGGCAAGCCCGCTCTTCTGGGAGCCTCCCGCAGGACGTACGCTGATCGCCCGGGTGGGCGGTGCGGAAAGCGACGAGTATCTCCGCCAGAGCCGCACGATCTGCGAGGTCTGGGGCGAGGCGCGTATTCGCACCGAATATGGCGAGGCGCCGGGCGCAAACCATTTCACCGTGATCGGCGCCCTTGCCGACCCCGACAGCGAGATGACCGAGCGGCTCGCCCGGCTGGTCGCCGCGAGCACGCACGAAACCGAGCTCTGAGGCGGCGATGAGCGGGGCCCAAGGCGCCATCGAGACGCCCTCCGGCAAGGGCGCGGCCGACGAGAACTTTCCCGTCGGATCCTGGCTCCTGCCGCGCCGGCTGCGTCCGCATGTGGCCGTGTTCTACGCCTTTGCCCGCGCGATTGACGATATCGCCGACAACCCCGCGCTCGCCCCGGAGGACAAGGTCGCCCGGCTCGACCGCTTCGCCGACGCGCTCCGGCCTGGCCCTGGGGAGCCCGCGGCAGAGGTGCCGGGGCTCGCCAAGGCGCATGCCATGCGCGACACACTGGCGGCCACCGGCATCACCGCGCAGCACTGTCTCGACCTGATCTCCGCCTTCAAGCAGGACGCCGTCAAGACGCGCTATCGCGACTGGGCCGAGCTGATCGACTATTGCGACCGCTCGGCCGCCCCGGTCGGGCGGTTCCTGCTCGACCTCCATGGCGAGGACCCGGCCGGCTATCCCGCCTCCGACGCGCTGTGCAACGCGCTCCAGGTGATCAACCATCTCCAGGACTGCGCGGACGATTATGCCGGGCTCGACCGCGTCTACCTGCCGACCGAATGGCTGGAGGCGGAGGGGCTCGGCGTCGAGGCGCTGGGCGAACCCGCAATGGCCCCCGGCCTGCGCCGCGTCGTCGACCGCTGCCTTGAGGGAACGCGCGCGCTGCTCGCGACCGCCGACACCCTGCCCGGCGCCCTGAGGAGCCGTCGGCTCGCCATGGAATCGGCGGTCATCGTGAAGATCGCCCACGCCCTGTGCGGCGAGCTCGCCCTGCGCGATCCGCTCGCCGACCGCGTTGTCCTCACCCGCGGCCAGACCCTGCGCTGCGCCGTGACGGGCGTCATGGGCGCGGTGCTGCGATGACCGCGGCCGCATGGGCCATCGGGGGCCTCGCCAGTCTCGTCTGGCTCGGCCTCCTCCTCTTCTGGCACGGCTTCTGGCGCGCCGACCAGAGGCTGCGCGGGGACCGGGCCGGCGACGGGGGCGACTGGCCGTCCGTCACCGCGGTCATCCCCGCGCGCAACGAGGCCGACGTGATCGCGCAGACCGTCTCGGGGCTTCTCCGGCAGGACTATCCGGGGGTCCTCTCCATCGTCGTGGTGGACGATTCGAGCGAGGACGGAACGGCAGAGGCCGCGCGGGCCGCCCTTCCCGAAGGCGCCGGCCGCGTGATCTCCGCCCCGCCGCTGGAGGCCGGCTGGGCCGGCAAGCTGTGGGCGCTGCGCCATGGCATCGCGGCGGCACGAGCCGGCGGCGCGCCGGACTTCTTCTGGCTCACCGACGCCGATATCGTCCATGGCCCCCATGTGTTGCGCGGGCTCGTGGCCAAGGCGTGCGCCGACCGGCTCGCCCTTGTCTCGCTCATGGTGCGCCTGCCGGCCAGGGCGTTCTGGGAGGTGCTGCTCGTGCCCGCCTTCCTGTTTTTCTTCCAGCTCCTCTACCCCTTCCCCGCCGTCAACACGCCGTCGAGCCGAATCGCCGGGGCGGCGGGAGGTTGCGTGCTGCTGCGCGCCGACGCGCTCGCCGCCATCGGCGGGATCGCCGCGATCCGGAACCGGCTGATCGACGATTGCGCGCTCGGCCGCGCCGTCAAGGCGAGCGGTCGGCGCATCTGGCTCGGCCTTGCCGACGACAGCCGGAGCCAGCGCCGCTATACCGAGCTTTCGGAGTTCTGGCGGATGGTCGTGCGCTCCGCCTTCGTGCAGCTCCGCCACTCCACGGTTCTGCTGATCGTGTGCGTCCTCGGCATGGCGTTGACCTATCTGGCGCCGCCCCTTCTGGTCCTCTATTGGTTCGCCGCAGGCGAATCGGCAGGGTTAGGCGGTCTTGTCGCATGGGGACTGATGAGCATTGCCTATTGGCCCACGGTGCGCTACTGCGGGCTGTCGCCGCTCGTGGCCCTGAGCCTGCCGGTCGCCGCCGTCCTGTTCATGGCCATGACCGTGCACGCGGCAATCCGGCACTGGCTCGGTCGCGGGGAGGCCTGGAAGGGCCGCGATTATGGAACGGATACGTAACGACAGGGCATGAGGCTCGCTTTCGCCGGTGTCCGGGAAAGCCGTTGCCTGTGGCGCGGCGAATGTTAAAGTGGTTCCAGATTGAGGATTGGTGCACTAAGAGTGCTTGCCAAAATGAGCTTTGCGCGTCTGCATTGAGCCATGCAGAGCCAATCTGCGCGAATGTAATCGAGGGCCGCTGTCTCCATGACTGTCTCCACCCCGCTGCTTGACAAGGTGAATTCGCCGGGCGACCTGCGCACGCTTGATCGCGAGCAGCTCCGCCAGCTCGCCGACGAGTTGCGCGCAGAGACCATCGACGCGGCATCCGAGACCGGCGGGCATTTCGGCGCCGGGTTGGGTGTGGTGGAGCTGACCGTTGCGCTCCATTATGTCTTCAACACGCCTGACGACCGCCTGATCTGGGATGTCAGCCACCAGGCCTATCCCCACAAGATCCTGACGGAACGGCGCGACCGGATTCGCACGATCCGCCAGAAGGACGGCCTCTACGGCTTCACCAAGCGGACCGAGAGCGAGTACGACCCGTTCGGCGCCGCCCACAGCTCCACCTCCATTTCCGCCGGCCTCGGCATGGCCGTGGCGCGCGACCTGAAGCATATCGACGGCAATGTTATCTGCGTGATCGGCGACGGTGCGATGAGCGCCGGCATGGCCTATGAGGCGATGAACAATGCGGGCGCGCTCGATTCGCGCCTCATCGTCGTCCTCAACGACAACGGCATGTCCATCGCGCCGGCGGTCGGCGCGCTCACCAACTATCTCTCCTGGCTGATCTCCTCGCGCCCCTTCCTGTCGCTGCGCGATATCGGCAAGCAGCTCGCCAAGCGCTTTCCGAAGGGCGTCCAGAAGGCGGCCGCGCGGGCCGACGAATATGCCCGCGGCATGGTGTTCGGCGGAACGCTGTTCGAGGAGCTGGGCTTCTACTATGTCGGCCCGGTGAACGGCCACGACGTGGAGACGCTCGTGCCCATCCTGCAGAATGTGCGCGATGCCGACACGGTCGGGCCGATCCTCCTCCATGTGGTCACCGAGAAGGGCAAGGGCCATCCCTTCGAACAGCCCCACAAGGAGAAGTACCACGCCGTCGGCAAGTTCGATCCCGAGACCGGCGAGAGCTTCAAGGGCAAGTCGAACGCGCCGAGCTACACCTCCGTCTTCGCCCGGTCGCTGATCCGCGAGGCGGAGAAGGACGAGCGCGTTGTCGCCATCACCGCGGCCATGCCGTCGGGCACGGGCATCGACAAGTTCGCCGAGCGCTTTCCGGAACGCTCCTACGATGTCGGCATCGCCGAGCAGCACGCGGTGACCTTCGCCGCCGGGCTCGCGAGCGAGGGCATGAAGCCCTTCGCGACCATCTATTCCACCTTCCTGCAGCGCGGCTACGACCAGATCGTGCACGACGTGGCGCTCCAGCACCTGCCGGTGCGCTTCGCCATCGACCGGGCCGGACTAGTCGGCCAGGACGGCCCGACGCATGCGGGAAGCTTTGATATCGCCTATCTCGGCTGCCTGCCTGGCTTCGTGCTCATGGCGGCCGCCGACGAGGCGGAGCTCGTCCACATGGTGGCGACCGCGGCGTCCATCGACGACGGCCCCTGCGCGCTGCGCTATCCGCGCGGCGAGGGCTCCGGCGTGGAGCTTTCCGAGGACGGCGTGGCGCTCCAGATCGGCAAGGGCCGCATCGTGGAGGAAGGCACCAAGATCGCGCTCCTGTCCTATGGCGCGCGCCTCGGGGAGTGCCTGAAGGCGGCGGAGGAGCTGAAGGTCCTCGGTCTGTCGACCACGGTCGCCGACGCCCGCTTCGCCAAGCCGCTCGACCACGACCTCATCCGCCGGCTGGTGCTCAACCACGAGGTGCTCATCACCATCGAGGAAGGCTCCGTCGGGGGCTTCGGCTCGTTCGTCCTGCACTATCTCGCCACCAACAACCTGCTCGACAAGGGCGCGCGCGTGCGCCCCATGTGCCTGCCGGACCGCTTCATCGCCCATGGCGCGCCGAAGGAGCAGTACCAGGATGCGGGCCTCATGGCGGGCGACATCGTGGCGGAGGTCTTCAAGGCGCTCGACCAGGAGCACAAGGTTCTCGAGCTGAAGGCGAAGGCCTGAGGCCCGCCCAGGGCTTCGGGGTCCCGGTTCCCGCCGATGACGATTGCCGGCCATCTCACGACAGACCGACCCGCCGTCACGGCGGAGGAACGCGGGCGCGTGGACGCCATGGTGCGCCAGGCCTCCACATCCTTCTACTGGGCCATGCGGCTTCTGCCGGGCGAGAAGCGCCGGGCGATCTTCGCCGTCTACGCCTTCTGCCGCAATGTCGACGACATCGCCGACGACGAGGGCTGGACGCTTGGCGAGAAGCGCCACGCGCTCAAGGACTGGGAGGACGCGCTCGACACGCTCTATGAGGGCGGCCTGCCGGAGGGGCTCGTGGCGCGCGCCCTGAAGGAGCCAATCGCCCGCTTCGGGCTCGCGCGGGCCGATTTCCAGGCCGTGATCGACGGTATGGAGATGGATGCCGGCGAGCCCATCGTCGCCCCGCCGCGCGCCGAGCTCGACCTCTATTGCGACCGGGTGGCCGCCGCTGTCGGGCGGCTGTGCGTGTGCATCTTCGGCGAGCCCGGCGAGGCGGGCCGCCGCGTCGCCGACGCGCTCGGCCGGGCGCTGCAGCTCACCAACATCCTGCGCGACGTCCACGAGGATGCCGAGCGCGGCCGGCTCTACCTGCCGCGCGAGCTGATCGAGGCGGAAGGCCTGCCCTGCGACGACATCCCGGCGATCCTCTCTTCGCCCCGCTATCCCGCGGTCTGGCGCGCCCTTGCCGGCGAGGCCGAGCGCGCCTTCTCGGACGCGGAGACCGCGCTTGCCGCCTGCGACCGCACCAGGATGCGGCCCGCCCGCATCATGATGGAGGTCTATCGCCGCAACCTCGCCCGCATGCAGGCCCTCTCCGACACCGACATCGCCGACCCGGCGGTGCCGAAGCGCCTAGTCGGAAAGGCCGAGAAGCTGGCCATCGCGCTGCGCTACGGGATCCTGTGAGGCAACACGCGCCCCCGGGGGGACCTGAGACCATGACACAAGCGCGCGACGACACGGCGGCCGGGATAACCGGGCGATGCTATTGCGGGGCGACGACGATCAGGGCGACCAGGCCGCCGCAGATTGTCGCCTACTGCCATTGCGCCGACTGCCGGCGGGTAACGGGCGCGCCCGTCGCGGCGTTTGCGGCCTTCGACGAGGCGGCGGTGACGATCTCGCCGAACGAAGGCCGCGAAGTGTCCGCCAATCCGGGCGCGACGCGCACCTTCTGCCCGGCTTGCGGGTCTCCGATAGCCAGCCGCTTCGACTATCTCCCCGGACAGGTCTATATCCCCGTTGGCCTTCTCGACCAGGCCGACAGCCTCGCCCCCCAGCTTCACGCCCACGAATCCCAACGCCTCCCATGGCTCCATATCGATGACGACGCCAAACGCTTCGCGACGACCTCGCGCTCGACCCTCGGCAAGGCGGCGGAATAGGACTGCCTGCGACTGCACGGCACCGTCCTCCCCCTTTGCACCTGCGCGCGGTCGGGCGAATATGCGCGAAAGCCGGATATGCCGTGTCGCGCGCTACTGAGCCTGTCTGCCGATGATTGACGCTGTCTCGATCCTTGCCGTTCTGGGGCTCGCCGCGTGGCTGTTCCATCCGGGCATGCTGCGGTCCGACCTCTGGCGCGCGGTCGGGACACCGCTCGCCTCCATCATCGGCAGCGGCTTCCTGGTCTCCGTGCCGATCCTGCGCGATCTCTATGGCGGCTGGGCGGTTCTGGCCATGGCGGGGCTTCTGGCGGTGGCCTATCTCGTCGGCGGCGCGGTGCGCGAGAACATCCTCCATGTGGAGCCGCTGCTCGCCGACCATGAGGGCGGGCGCGTCCTCGCATCGCTGGAGCGGCTGTCCCATCTGGTGCTCGCCTTCGCCTATTTCGTCTCCGTCGCCTATTATCTGGTGCTGTTCGCGAGCTTCCTGCTGAAGCCCTTCGGCATCGCCGATGACGGGACGGCGGTGAAGACGGTCGTGACCGCGCTCCTTGCGGTGATCGGCGGTGTCGGGCTGTGGCGCGGCTTCCGCGCCGTGGAGGGGCTGGAGATCTATGCGGTATCGGCCAAACTCGCCGTCATCGGCGGGCTGGTGGCGGGGCTGGCGCTCCATGACTGGCACATCATGGGGGAAACCGGGACGCTTCTGCCCGCGGGCCATTTCGAGGAGAGCAGCCTGCCGGTGCTCCTGGGCCTCCTCATCCTCGTGCAGGGCTTCGAGACCTCGCGCTTCCTGGGCGACACCTATTCGCCGGGCTTGCGCGTGCGCACCATGAAGCTCGCCCAGCTTCTGTCCACCGCGATCTATCTCGTCTTCTTCGCCCTCATGACGCCGCTCTTTGCCGTGGAGACGCCCGCCGGAGGGGTCGCCGCCATCGTCGACATGTTGGCCCCGGTCTCCATCGCGCTGCCCCTGCTCGTCCTGTTCGGCGCACTCGCCAGCCAGTCGAGCGCGGCCATCGCCGATACGCTCGGCGCGGGCGGCCTGCTCCACGACATCGCCGGACAGCGCATCGCACTGCGCCATATCTATCCGCTGATCGCCGTCGTCGCGGGGATCGTCACCTGGCAGACCGACGTCTACAGCCTGATCACCTTCGCTTCGCGCTGCTTCGCCGTCTATTACGCGCTGCAATGCATGGTGGCGGCGCTGAGCGCGGCGAGGCGCGGCAGCAAGGCCCGCGCCGCGAGTTTTGCCGCTCTCACGCTCGTGTGCACCGCCATCGTCGTCTTCGGCACGCCCGTGGAAGGCGGATAGGCCGGACGGACGCCTGCCGCCCACAGCCGCACCGGCACGCGCCCTGCAATGGGGATATCAGACGGGTTGGGGCTCGCCGGCCTCGTAGAGCGCGAGATTGCGGTCGGTTATGCCGAGCTCCGGCCAGGCCGACCGCCAGGCCGCCATATGCCCGGATGCGAAATGCGCGTCGAGGGCCTCCCGGTTCGTCCACACCTCCACGACATGAACGAGGCCCGGCTCGAGAACATCCTCCGCATAGGAATATTCGACGCAGCCCTCCTCGGCACGACTGGCCCGCACCATCCGCTCCATCGCGGGGCGGGCCTCGGCCATCTTTTCCGGCGGCAGCCGCACCGTTCCGACAATCAGCAGCATTCTCTCACCCCCTTCCAAACCGCCCATGAGGCCGTCCAAGACTACGCCATGTCCGCCCGGCCGTGCACCCGACATTTCCGAACGCCCCGCCCCGTATCGGATTGGGCGAGAGCTCGCTCTGGCCACGCCCCTCTCGCCGGAGTAAACACGGCCTCCATGAACAGGGCACACATCATCGGCGCCGGGCTGGCCGGCCTGTCTTGCGCGGTGCGGCTGGCGGAAGCCGGCGTGCCGGCCGTGCTCTACGAGCAGGCCGCGCGCGCGGGCGGGCGCTGCCGGTCGTTCCACGACGCGGCACTCGACCGCGTGATCGACAATGGCAACCACCTGCTGCTCTCCGGAAACCGCTCCGCGCTCGGCTTCCTCGAGACCGTCGGCGCGCGTGCCCGCCTCGTCGGGCCGGAGGAGGCGCGCTTCCCCTTCCTCGACCTCGCGACGGGCGAACGCTGGACGGTCGCGCCCAATCGCGGTCCCCTGCCCTGGTGGGTGCTCTCGCCTTCGCGGCGCGCGCCGGGCACGGGCCTCGGCGACCATCTCGCCGGGCTGAAACTCCTCATGGCCGGCCCCGGCGCGACCGTCGGCGACGCGCTGTCCGGCGTCGGTCCGGCGGCACTCGCCCGCTTCTGGGAGCCGCTGATCGTCGCGGTGCTCAACATGCCGGTGGAGACGGGAGCGGCGCGGCTGATGCGGCCCGTCCTCCTGGAGACCTTCGCGAAGGGGGCCGACGCCTGCCGCCCGCTGATCGCGCGCGACAGCCTGTCGGACAGCTTCGTCGACCCCGCCCTCGCCTGGCTCGAGGCACGCGGGACGACGCTTCGCCCCGGCACCCGGGTCATGGGGCTCGATACGGCCGGCGGGCGGGTCCGCGCCTTGCGGCTTGCGCGCGAGGAGATCGCCGTCGGCCCGGACGAGGCGGTGATCGTGGCGGTGCCCGCATGGCTTGCCGACAGCCTCGTGGCGGGGATCGAGACACCGGGCGGCGGCGAGCCCATCGTCAATGTGCATTACAGGCTCCCAAACCCTGTCGACACCTCCGGCGGCGGGCCGGTCCTGGGGCTCGTCGGCGGGCTCGCGCAATGGTTGTTCGTGCGCGGCGACGTCGCCTCCGTCACCATCTCGGCTGCCGCGGAGACGGCGGACCGGCCGGCCGACGCCATCGCCGGGGAGGTGTGGCGCGAGGTCGCGCAGGCCCTGTCCATCGCCAGCAAGCCCGTGCCCCGCTGGCGGGTCGTCAAGGAGCGGCGTGCGACATTCGGCCAGACGCCGGAGGCCGCCTCGAGACGGCCACAATGCCGTACGACCCTCGCCAATGTCTTCCTGGCCGGCGACTGGACGGATACCGGCCTTCCCGCCACCATCGAAAGCGCCATACGCTCCGGCGAGGTTGCAGCGCGCGCGGCCCTCGACCGCCGCGCTTGACAATCCGGCCGCGCCGGGACACCTACCAGTGCTTGGGCAGCACACGAAACGGTTCTGAACAGCTGGAGTTGACATGGTTTCGATTGCGGAGACCTTCCGGGGAGCCTTCGGCGGCCGGCGCAAGCGCGCCACGGCCGGTGAGACGCCTGCGCGGCCCGCACCGGCGGTCGAGGAGGCATCGCGCCCGAAGAGCCTTCTGGACGAGGTGGAGGCCACGGTGGAAGAGACCTCCAGGGCGCTGGCCGGACGCCAGAAGGACGACGGCCACATCGTCTACGAGCTCGAGGCGGACGCCACGATTCCGGCCGAATACATCTTCCTCAACCATTTCCTCGGCGAGCCGGAACCGGAACTCGAGGCCGAGCTCGGCGAGTATCTGCGCTCCATCCAGTCCGACCGCCATGGCGGCTGGCCGCTGTTCCATGACGGCGACTTCAACATCTCCGCCAGCGTGAAGGCCTATTACGCGCTGAAGATCGTCGGCGACGACCCGGACGCGCCGCACATGAAGCGCGCGAGGGAGGCGATCCTCGCCCATGGCGGGGCGGAGACGTCCAATGTCTTCACCCGCTATGCGCTGGCGCTGTTCGGCGAGGTGCCGTGGCGCGCCGTGCCGGTGATGCCGGCGGAACTCATGCTGATGCCGCGCTGGTTCCCGGTGAACATGTGGCGGTTCTCCTACTGGTCACGCACGGTCATCGCGCCGCTGCTCATCCTCGCCGCCCTTAAACCCCGCGCGAAGAATCCGACCGGCGCGCACTGCCAGGAGATCTTCCGCACGCCGCCGGAGAAGATCCGCAAATGGCTCACCAACCCCACGGGCAGCCGATGGGGCAGCTTCTTCCTGGCGCTCGACAAGGTGCTGCAACCGACGGAGAAGCACATCTTCCCGCGCCTGCCGACACGGGCGAAGTCCATCCGGGCTGCGCTCGACTTCATCAAGCCGCGCCTCAATGGCGAGGACGGCCTCGGCGCGATCTTCCCGGCCATGGCGAACTCCGTCATGGCCTTCACGGCGCTCGGCTACCCCAAGGACGATCCGGACCTCGTCACCGCCAGGCAGTCGATCGCGAATCTGCTGGTGGCCGCGCGCGAGGAGCGCGACGGCAAGCCGCGCTATTGCCAGCCCTGCGTCTCGCCCGTCTGGGACACCGCCCTTGCCGCCCATGCCCTGAGCGAGAGCGGCGAGGACAGCACGCCCTCCGTGAAGGCGGCCTGCGACTGGCTGGTCGACCGCCAGATCACCGACGTGAAGGGCGACTGGGCGATCAACGCGCCCGATCTGGAGCCCGGCGGCTGGGCCTTCCAGTACAATAACGACCACTACCCGGATGTCGACGACACCGCCGTGGTCGGCATGCTGCTCCACCGGACCGATCCGGAGGGCTACAAGGACCGCATCGACCGTGCGGCGCGCTGGATCGAGGGCATGCAGAGCGCCAATGGCGGCTGGGGCGCCTTCGACATCGACAACAATGCCGATTTCCTGAACTCCATCCCCTTTGCCGATCACGGTGCGCTGCTCGACCCGCCGACGTCGGACGTCGCCGCGCGTTGCCTGAGCTTCCTCGCCCAGATCGGCTACAGCCGCACCCATCCGACCGTGGCGCGCGGCGTCCATTTCCTGAAGACCGAGCAGGAGGAGGACGGCTCCTGGTTCGGCCGCTGGGGCACGAACTACATTTACGGCACCTGGTCGGTCCTGTGCGCGCTCAACGCCGTCGGCGAGGACATGTCGGCGCCCTATGTGCGCAAGGCCGTGGACTGGCTCCATTCGCGCCAGCGCGAGGACGGTGGCTGGGGCGAGGACGGCGCGACCTACTGGCAGGAGCGCCGCGACGAGGCGAAGGCCTCCACCCCCTCCCAGACCGCCTGGGCCGTGCTGGCCCTGATGGCCGCCGGCGAGGTCGACAGCGAGCCGGTCGAGCGCGGCATCCGCTATCTCCTCTCGCAGCCGCGCAAGAACGAGAAGTGGGAGGAGCCGTGGTTCACCGCGGTCGGTTTCCCGCGCGTCTTCTATCTGCGCTATCACGGCTATTCCGCATTCTTCCCTGTCTGGGCGCTGTCGCGCTACCGTAACCTCAAGCGCGGCAACAGCCGCGAGGTCGCCTGGGGAATGTGAGGGGCTGGACGCCCGCCCCACGCACAGGGCTGGGACCGAAATGAGCCGGATCGGCATCGTCACGGGCTTGCAGATGGAGGCGCGCCTCGTTCGCCCCGGGCGGAGCGTGGACGAGGATCCTCTCCTTGTGGCCTGCGACGGGCCGGGGCCCCGGAGAGCCTATGAGGCCGCGCGGCGGCTCGTCGAGGCAGGCGCGGACGGTCTCGTGAGCTTCGGGCTTGCGGGCGGGCTCGACCCGGAGCTCGCACCCGGCACCGCGATTCTTCCCGCAGCGATCCTCGACGAGGACGGGACCCGCTTCGACTGCGCGGGCGACTGGCGCGACGGGCTGGCCTCGCGAGATCCCGCCCTGCAATGTGTGGATGCTCTCGCGACAGTCTCTCGCCCCCTCGCCTCGGTCGAGGCCAAGGCCGCGTTACGCGCGCGGACAGGCGCATCGGCCGCCGACATGGAGAGCGCGGCCGTCGCGCGCGCGGCCATGGAGGCGGGTCTGCCCTTCCTGGCGATTCGCGCGATCTCGGACCGGGCGGGCGACACGATTCCCGGCGCCGCGCTTGAGGGAATGCGGGCCGACGGCCATACCGCCGCCCTGCCCGTTCTGGTATATCTCGCCGCACATCCCGGCGAGCTGGGCGCGCTCATTCGCCTCGCCCGCCAGACGGGACGGGCGAAACGCGCGCTGGCCGCGCTCGCGCACCGGCTTGGCCAGGTCAGCGGACCGTCAATCGGCCCCGATTGAAGGTTCAAAAGCCGATCGCTTCCAATTTTCGCTAGCCCGCGCGGCGTTCCTGCGTCTCGGTCTTGTCCAGAAGGGTCACCGACGCCTTTTTCGCCCCCGGCGCGCCGGCCTCGTTGGCGGGCTCGTGGATCTCGGCCATGAACTCGTCCACATGGCGGTCGAAGACGTAGGCTGCGGGCCGCTGGTTGTCGAGCGAGATCTCCGGGGCCATGGGCTTCTCGGTCTCCACCCCGCTGAGCCACACTTTCAGCGCCTTGAAGGGATTGGCCACCGTGTCGGACACCGCCGTCGGCTCGAAACCGCAATGCACCATGCAGTTGGCGCACTTCTCGTATTTCCCGGTGCCGTAGGAGTCCCAGTCCGTGGTCTCCATGAGCTCCTTGAAGCTCTTAGCGAAGCCCTCGCCGATCAGATAGCAGGGCCGCTGCCAGCCGAAGACGTTTCGCGTCGGGTTGCCCCAGGGCGTGCAGGAATATTCCTGATTGCCGGCGAGGAAATCGAGATAGAGCGAGGACTGGTTGAAGATCCAGCCGCGCCCGTTCGACTTGCCGAGCCGGAAGAGGTCGCGGAACAGCGTCTTGGTCTGCCGGCGCGACAGGAAATGGTCCTGCGCCGGGGCGCGCTCATAGGCATAGCCGGGCGAGACGGTGATGCTTTCCACGCCGAGCGTCATGACGAAGTCGAAGAACTCCGCCACCTTGTCGGGCTCGGCATTGTTGAACAGCGTGCAGTTGACGGTCACGCGGAAGCCGCGCGCGACGGCCTCGCGGATCGCCTCGACCGCCTTGTCGAACACGCCCTCCTGGTCGACCGCCTTGTCGTGCTCCTCCTTCAGCCCGTCGAGATGGACGGAGAAGGTGAGATAGGGGCTCGGTTCGAACAGGTCGAGCTTCTTCTTCAGGAGCAGCGCGTTGGTGCACAGATAGACGAACTTCTTGCGGTCCACGATCGCCTTGACGATCTGGTCCATCTCGCGATGGATCAGCGGCTCGCCGCCGGGGATCGAGACGATGGGCGCGCCGCACTCGTCGACCGCCTCGAGGCACTCCTCCACCGACAGGCGCTGGTCGAGGATCGGCTTGGGATAGTCGATCTTGCCGCAGCCCGGACAGGCCAGGTTGCAGCGGAACAGCGGCTCGAGCATGAGCACGAGCGGGTAGCGCTTGTTGCCCTTCAGCTTCTGCTTGAGGATGTAAGCGCCGACACGCGCCTGCTGGATAAGTGGAACCGCCACGATGATTACCCCGATGATTGGCTTCAGTCGCAGGTCATGAACGGCGGCGTCTGCCGGACGATAGCCCAGCGCCTGTCCGCCTGTGCGAAACCCTGTTCCTGCGACATCCTTTGGCTGAAGAACCCGACCGCCGTCAACCCGTTGAGACAAAATAGCATTCTATCACGAAATATACGAGCACCAGAAGATCGCCCCGATTGTGCCGGTTTTGTGGCGAGTTGGCACCGTCAGCCCTTCCGCCTCCGCAAGGCCCGTGCCGACCAGTCCACGAGCGTCGGCAGGACGACCAGGGTGCACACCAGGGTGAGCGCGATGGCGATCATCAGGAGCTCGCCCATGCTGGCCGTGCCCCGATGGGCCGACAAAGCGAGCGTGCCGAACGAGGAGACGGTGGTCAGCGCCGACAGGAAGACCGCGCGCGGCGTCGACGAGGCGAGGACATGGCCGGCGGGCTCGCCCGCGCTCCCTTCCGTCTCCTCGCGCGCCCTCATGACGAGGTGGATGCCGCTGTCCACACCGAGGCCGATCAGCAGGGGCAGCACGATCACATTGGCAAAGTTGAACGGAATGTCGAGCAGCACCGTCGCCGCCACGAGGATCGTCCCGGCAAGCGTGATCGGCAGGAGCACCAGCACCACGTCGAGCACGCGCGAGAGCATCGCGAAGAGGACGAGCGCGATCAGCCCCGCCGCCAGCACGGTCGCGAACAGCATGGATTCGGAGACGACGCCCGCCGCCCCGACGATCTCCACCGGGCTTCCCGTCACGTTCCACGACACGGTGCGCACCGCCTGGACGAAGCGCTCCATGGCACCGGGATCGGCGAGGTCGGCGCGCGGCAGGATCTCGATGCGATAGCGTCCCTCCGGGCTGACGAAGCGCGAGCGGAGCGCGGCCTCGAGCCCGGCGACGTCCACCTCGCCCGCCCCCACAATGGTATTGAGCCGGGCGACCGCGCCCGGCAGTCCGTGGAAGACGGCCCGCTCCAGCCGGGCGGGCGCGCCCGCCTCGCGCCCGGGGCCGTCGAGAAACGCCGCGATGCGCCCGCGCAGGCTCTCCGCGGCCTGCCGCGTATCCTCCGCGACGTCCTGCGCCCCGGCGATCCGGCCGAGGGCTGATTCCATCCGCGTCAGCGCCGCGCGGCGGGCCTCGCCGGCAAGGCCCGGATCGTCCGTGCTCACCGAGCGGGGCAGGCTGGAGGATAGCGACGAGAGCCGGGCGAGCCGGTCCGCCTGCCCCTCCGGAACGAAGGTGTCGATGGTGACGACGCCGGCGACCTCCGGCAGGGCCTCGAACCGCCTGGCGAACGCCTCGGCCTCGTCGCGGGTATCGGCGAGGATTTCCGCGGTATAGACCGGCGCGTCGGTATCCGCGAGCAGGTCCCTGAAGGCGGTGACGGCCGGCTCGCCGGGGGCCTTCAGGTTGAGCGGGTCGCCGTCGAAGCGCGCCATGGGCACGGCGGCGAGGCTGGCGAGCGCGGCGAGGATGACCGTCACCGTCACGCCGAACCGGAACCGACGCCCGGACAGGAGCCTCAGGAGAGGCTCGGAGACGGCGGAGAGCGCGCCGTGGCGGCGCGGGGGCTGCGGCGGCAGGAGGGTCAGGAGCGCCGGCAGGAACGTCGTCGCGCAGACGAGCGCGACCAGCATACCCGCCGACGAGATGAGCCCGAGCTGGGCCATGCCGACGAAGTCGGTCGGCGTGAAGGCGAGGAAGCCGATGGCCGTCGTCGCGGTGCACAGGAGAAGGGCGGAGCCGACGCCGTGCGCGGTCTGCCGCAGGGCCTCCTCATGGGCATGGCCCACACGCCGTTCCTCCTCGTAACGCAGGCCGAAATGGATCGCATAGTCGATGCCGAGCCCGACGAAGAGCACCGCGAAGGCGACCGAGATGAGATTGAGATAGCCGACCGTCACGGTCGCCGCGGTCGCTGTGAGCACGAGTCCCACCGCGAGCATGGAGAGCGCGGCGATCACCTGCCGGCCGGACCGGATGCCGAAGGCGAGGATGAGGCCGACAAGGACGAAGGAGACGATGCCGGCGAGCGTCGCCCCGCGCATCACCGTCTCCATCTCCTCCGCATTGAGCGCGGCCTCGCCGGTCAGCCGGATGCGGACCTCGCCGGAGAAGGTCACCTCCGGATCGGCGACGATCCGCCGGGCCTCATCGAGCGCGGGCCCCGCCGGATCGAGGCGCGAATAGTCGAGGGCGGGCTTCACGAAGACATACCAGCGCCTCTGCTCCGGCCCCGTGCCGCCCGCGAAGAGGCCCGTCCAGTCAAGCGCCACGGGCGTTGCATCCATCTGGCCGTCCACCACGCGCGCCAGGCTGGCGAAGAAGGCGCCCGCCTCCTCCGGCAGGCGCCCCGCGCCGGCCCCGGCGGCGAGCCGGTCGGTCAGGCCCGCGAGGCCCGCAAGGTCCGGCCGCGCGGCGAGCGCGCCGAGAATGGGCGCCGACGAGGCGATGCGGTCGGCCACCCGCGCAAAGGATTGCTGGTCGAGATAGAGCAGGCCGTGGGTGTCGAAAAAATCGCCGACGCCCGGCGCATAGACGCCGTCGAAGAGGTCAGGATGCGCCCCGAAGGACTGGACCAGCGAGCGCGCCGCCTCGCGTGCCCTGTCCGGGTCGTCTGCCTCCACCACCGCCACGATATTGTTGTCGAGCGCCGGGAAGGTGGCGATCAGCTCCATGAAGGACTGCCGGAAGGGCAGTTCCGAGGAGATCATGCGGCTCGTATCGGTATTGACGCCGAGCCTCGTCGCGGTGAGCGCGCCGCCGAGCACGGTCAGGACCAGGAAGCCGGCGACAACGGCCGCCGCATGGCGCGACGACCACATCACGCAGGCGGCGAGCGCGCCCACGAGCTTCTGCCCAAGCCTGTCTCGCAACGCCATCTGGACCTTAGCCGCCTTCCCCGGGGATCCGCTACCTGCCGGCGGCAGTCAGCCTGCCGCGGCCCGCCGCCCATTGCCGCTCGACACGGAATTCTTCGCGATGCGGAACAGGCTTTCCCAGAGCGGGCCGGGAAACTTGTGGAGCTGGGCCATGACCGCATCGAAGCCTTCCAGGAACCAGCCGACATCCGATTCGTCGATCACCAGCGGCGGAATGAGCTTGATGGTGGTCAGGTGATGGCCCGCCACCTGGGTGAGGATGCCGTGATCCTCAAGGAGCGGGATGGTGACGCCCTGGCAGAAGAGATCCGGATTGAGCCGGGTGATCGTGCTCCAGCCGGTCTTGAGCGAGAAGGACTTCGGACGGCCGAACTCGATGGCGAGCATCAGCCCGCGCCAGCGCACATCGTGGATGAACTCGTAGCGCCCGGCCATCTCGGCGAGCCCGCGGCCCAGAATGTCGCCCATGCGGGTGGCGTTCTCCATGAGCCGCTCGTCGTCCAGCACCGCAAGGCTCGCGAGCCCCGCGACCATGGCGAGGCTGCCCTGGCCGAAGGTGGAGGAATGCACCACGGCGCGGTCGAGCGTGGAGAACACCTTGTCGTAGATCTCCCGGCGGGTGAGCACCGCGCCGACCGGCACATAGCCGCCCGAGAGCGCCTTGGAGAGCACGACGATGTCGGGCTCCGCCCCCTCCTCGTGATGGATCGCGAGGAAGCGACCGGTGCGCCCCATGCCGCACTGCACCTCGTCGGCAACGAACAGCGCGCCATATTTGCGGCAGAGCCTGGAGGCCTCCGCCAGGTAGCCCTCCGGCGGGATGTTCACACCCTTGCCCTGGACGGGCTCCACGATGAAGGCGGCGACGTTGCCGGCCCTGAGCGCCTCCTCGAGCGCCGCGATGTCGCCGAAGGGGACCATGCCGGTATCCGGCAGGAGCGGGTCGAAGCCGGCCCGGAAGTCCTGTCCGCCATTGACCGACAGCGCGCCGTTGGTGAGGCCGTGAAAGGCGGAGCTCGCAAAGAGGATATGGGGCTTGCCGGTGGCGCAGCGCGCGAACTTGATGGCGGTCTCGTTGCCTTCCGCCCCGGTGCTCGTGAAATAGACCGTGTCGAGCCCGTAGCCGACGCGCGTCTTGAGCTCCTCGGCCAGAACGCCGGACAGGAGCGGCGCCTCCATCTGGACGAGCGAGGGATAGTCCGCCGCCATGAACTCGGTGAGCGCGCGGCGGATCTCGGGATGGTTGCGCCCGGCATGGAACACGCCGTAGCCCGCCAGCATGTCGAGATACTGACGCCCGTGATCGTCCCACAGATGGGGGCCGCTCGCACGGACATAGCAGCGGTCGAAGCCAATCAGCTTCAGCACCTTGGCGAAACGCGGATTCACATGGGCCTCGTGGAGCGCGTAGTTGCGCCCCTGATGCTCGGCCAGAAGGGTCGTGATATCGAACGGCATGCTCGCCTGCCTCGTACCCAAATCTACCACAGGGACGGGAATAGGACAGAAACGCGCCCCCAAAGCAACAATCGCGGCGCTCGCGCGGCATTTGCACACATGGGGGCCGTGCCGGGCCGGCGTGCGCTCGCACCCGCGGGGAGCACCTGTCTTCTTGTCGTCGCATGGCGACCTGTTGTAAACCCCAAGTCGCATTGGCCGCATATCGCCTGCGGATGGATCTCATCCCGAAGGACGCGGCCGGGCGTTCCTGTCGCATCGGCGTCCGGCGCACAGGCATGCCGTCCCGAGGGTCGGGAGGGACGGCGAGAGATACGCCGAGGACCGCCATTCTCCGGCCGGACGGCCGAAACGGGGAACCGAACCCATGCGGCGTTCTTATATCTGGGCGGGACTGGTAACCGTCGTGATCGCGGGCTGGCTGGCCTCCGGCTATCTGCTGCCCTCGCCACCCGCCCCGTCGGCGGACGGCCCTGGCAAGGCAGAAGCCGGCAAGGCGGAGGCCGGCAAGGACACCGGCCAGGCCTTCCGCGTGCGCACGGCCACGCTCAGCGCGCAGGAACACACCGAAGAGCTCGTCCTGCCCGGCCAGACCGAGGCCGACCAGCGCGTGGAAGTGCGCGCACGCACCGGCGGCATCGTGGAGAAGGTACCCCACAGGGAGGGCGACCGGGTGGAAGCCGGAGCCGTCCTCTGTCAGCTCGACATCGCCGAGCGCAAGGCCGCCCTCGCCCAGGCGCGCGCCCAGCTCGCCAGCGCCCAGCGCGATTTCGAGGCCGCCCAGCAGCTCGCAAGCAAGAAATACACCTCAGAAAGCCAGCTCGCCTCCGCCCGCGCGGCCTTCGACGCCGCGCAGGCCGAGGTCGACAGGATCGAGCGCGACATCGCCTATACGACCGTCACCTCCCCCATTGCCGGCATCGTGGAGAGCCGCCCGGCCGATCTCGGCTCCTTCCTGCAGGTCGGACAGGCCTGTGCGACCGTGACGGTGCTCGACCCCATCGTGGTGAGCGCGCAGGTCAGCGAGCGCGACGTGGAGGCGCTCTCCCTCGGCATGGCCGGCAGCGCAAGGCTCGTCGACGGGCAGACCGTGGAGGGCCGCCTCGCCTTCATCTCGCCGCGCGCCGACAGCGAGACGCGGACCTTCCGCATCGAGCTCGACGCGCCGAACCGGGACGGGAGGATCCGCGCCGGCATCACCGCCCGTCTCGTCCTGCCGCTCAAGCCCCGGTCCGCCCACAGGATTCCCTCCTCCGCCCTGACGCTCGACGAGCGCGGGAGGGTCGGTGTCATGACGGTCGACGCGGGCGGCACGGCCCGCTTCATGCCCCTGGAGATCCTCGCGGAGACGCGCGAGGGCCTGTGGGTCGCCGGCCTGCCGGAAACGGTGACGCTCATCACGGTCGGCCAGGACTATGTGCTCGACGGCCAGCCCGTGGAGACCGTGCCGTCGGTCCTCGGTGCCAATACGACGCCGGCCGGCGGGCTGGTGGAGGCCAACTGAGATGATGTCCGCCCTCGATGCGATCCTGTCGCGGCCGCGCACCGTGCTGTCGCTGATGGTGGTCATGGTGATCGCCGGCATCGTGAGCTACGTCACGATCCCCAAGGAGGCGCGGCCCGATATCCAGATCCCCGCCTTCTATATCTCCATCGCGCTCCAGGGCGTATCGCCCGAGGACGGCGAGCGGCTCCTGGTGAAGCCGATGGAGGCGGAGCTGCGCGGGCTTTCGGGGCTGAAGGAAATCACCTCCATCGCCACGCAGGGCCATGCTTCCATCATCGTGGAGTTCGAGCCGGAGGTCGATCTCGACGTCGCCAGCCAGAAGGTGCGCGAGAAGGTCGATATCGCCAAGGCCGAGCTGCCAACGAGCGCGGAAGAGCCGGTCGTCAACGAGATCAATCTGAGCCTCTTCCCCACCATCATCGTGGCGCTGTCGGGCAATGTGCCCGAGCGCACGCTCTACAGGCTGGCGCGCAGCCTGCAGGACGAGATCGAGACGGTGCCCTCCGTGCTGGAGGCCAATCTCGCCGGCCAGCGCGAGGAGCTGCTGGAGGTCGTGATCGACCGGCTGGCGCTCCAGTCCTACGGCATACTCCAGCAGGAGCTCATCGCCGCGGTCACGCAGAACAACCAGCTTGTCGCGGCCGGCGACATCGACACCGGAGAGGGCCGGTTCAGCATCAAGGTGCCGGGGCTCTTCGAGACCGCGCGCGACGTCTACGCCATTCCCGTCAAGGTCTCCGACGGCACGGTCGTGACGCTCGGCCAGGTGGCCGAGATCCGCCGCACCTTCAAGGACGCGACGAGCTATGCCCGGTTCAACGGCGAACCGGCCATCACCATCTCCGTCGTGAAGCGGATCGGCGAGAACATCATCGAGACCAACCAGGCCGTCCGCGACGCGGTCGATGCGGCGACCGCCGACTGGCCGTCGAACGTCCATGTCGACTACGCGCTCGACGAGTCGGAGGTCATCTACCAGATGCTCGGCTCGCTCCAGTCGGCGATCATGACGGCCATGGCATTGGTGCTGATCATCGTGGTGGCCGCGCTCGGCATCCGCTCCGGCCTGCTCGTCGGCCTCGCCATCCCGACCTCCTTCATGGTCAGCTTCCTGATCGTGGAGATGGCCGGGCTCACCATCAACAACATGCTGCTCTTCGGCATGGTGCTGACCGTCGGCATGCTGGTCGACGGCGCCATCGTGATCACCGAATATGCCGACCGCAAGATGGCGGAGGGGCTTGTGCGCGGCGAGGCCTACCGGCTTGCCGCAAAGCGCATGTTCTGGCCCGTCGCCTCGTCGACGGCGACGACGCTCGCCGCCTTCCTGCCCATGCTCTTCTGGCCCGGCGTGACGGGCAAGTTCATGGCCAACCTGCCGATCACGGTGGTGGTGGTGCTGACCGCCTCGCTCATCACCGCGATGATCTTCCTGCCCGTTCTCGGGTCGCTCATCGGCAAGAGCGAGCAGGCCGACGACGTCACGCTGAAGCGGCTTGCGGGCCAGGACTCCGGCGATCTCGGCACGCTTCCGGGCTTCACCGGCGCCTATATCCGCCTGCTTCAACGGCTCGTGCGCCATCCCGGCCCCGTGCTCGTCGCGGCCTTCCTCATCCTCGGCGGCATCTTCGCGGGCTACGGCGCGTTCAACAACGGCGTCACCTTCTTCGTGGAGACCGAGCCGCAGCAGGCGAGCATCTATGTCCGCGCGCGCGGCAACCTCTCCGCCGCCGAACAGCTCGCCCTCACCCGCGAGGTGGAGGATGTGGTGCGCGCCATGGACGGTATCGAGACCATCGCGACATCGGCGGGAAACGGCGGGCGCAGCATGGGCTTCGGCGACAATGGCGGCGACACGCCGCTCGACGTGATCGGCAAGCTGCTGATCGAGCTCGGCCCCTATGAGGAACGCCGGCCGGGCCAGGAGATCCTCCAGGACATTCGCGAGCGGACGGCCGAAATTCCCGGCATCATCGTGGAGGTTCGCGCCCAGGAGGACGGTCCGCCCACCGGCAAGGACATCCAGGTGGAGGTCCGCTCGCAGGAGCGCGCCAAGGTCGCCGCAGCCGCCAAGCGCGTGCGCGAGCACATGGAAGACGCCATGACCGGGCTCACCGATATCGAGGACGATTCCTCGCTGCCCGGGATCGACTGGGCGCTGGCCATCGACCGCGAGGAGGCCGGCCGCTTCGGTGCCGATATCGCCTCGGTGGGCGCGCTCGTGCAGCTCGTTACCAATGGCGTCCTGGTCAGCACCTACCGGCCCGACGACGCCCGCGACGAGGTCGACATCCGCGTGCGGCTGCCGGAGGGCGAGCGCTCCGTCGCCCGGCTCGACGAGCTGCGCCTGCAGACACCGAACGGCCTCGTCCCGATCGCCAATTTCGTCGAGCGCACGCCCCAGCCCGCCGTCGACACGCTGTTCCGGCGCGACGGCAAGCCCTCCATCGTGGTGAAGGCCAATGCCGCCGCAGGGGTCCTTGCCGACGACAAGGTCCGCGAGATCAGGGCCTGGATGGACACGCAGGACTGGCCCGCCGGCGTCCAGTTCTCCTTCGGCGGTGCAGACGAGGGCCAGAAGGAGAGCCAGGCCTTCCTGGTGAAGGCGCTGCTCGTCTCCATCTTCATGATGTTCCTGATCCTCGTCACCCAGTTCAACAGCTTCTACCACACCGCCCTCACGCTCTCGACCGTGGTCATGTCGGTGGCCGGCGTCCTGCTCGGCATGCTGGTGACGGGCCAGCCCTTCTCCGTGATCATGACGGGCACGGGCATCGTCGCGCTCGCCGGCATCGTGGTGAACAACGCCATCGTGCTGATCGACACCTATCAGCGGCTGCTGGAGGCGGGCTACGAGACGCTCGACGCGGTGGTGCGCACCTGCGCCCAGCGCCTGAGGCCGGTGCTCCTGACCACGGTCACCACCATTTTCGGCCTCCTGCCGATGGCGCTGCAGGTCGATGTGGACTTCGTGAACCGGTCGGTCGATATCGGCTCGATCAGCTCGAGCTGGTGGGTGCAGCTCGCCACCGCGATCATTTCGGGGCTGGCCTTCGCGACCCTGCTGACGCTGCTCCTGATCCCCGTTCTTCTCGCCGCACCGACCGTGTGGCGGCGCAGCCTCGCCGACCGGCGCGCGCGCCGGCGCGGGGGAACCCCGGACACGGCGGTGGGTCCCGCCTCCTGAGCGGGAGCTCGCCCGGTCCGCGAACCTGTCCGCGCGTGTCATTCTTGCGACACCGGAAGGCTGAATCCTGCGCGGTGGCGCCGTTTTCTTTGACAAGAATGTGGCAAGCCGCACAATCGGGCGCTCGTTCAAGATCGCCGAGGGGGTGATGGGCTATCCGGATTCGCTACGCGCCGTTGCGCTCGCCGCCACAGCCGCGGCCATGGCGCTCGCCCCGGGACCGGGACGGGCCCAGGAGCTCAAGCCCTCTACCGTCCCCTATTGCTGGGAGGTCTATTCGGTCTGCGTGGAGGCGGCCTATGGCTTCCAGTCCTGGCGGACGGGCTGCTACAGCGATCTCACGGCCTGCCTGGCCGACAAGCCGGTGCCCGCCTGCAGCGCGGCCTCGCGCGAGACCTGCTCCTCCTATCTCGCATCCTGCCGGGAGCATGCCGGCACCAACCAGCTCCTGCGCGAGGACTGCCTGGCCGACGAGGATGCCTGCCTGATGGCCTTCGGCTGCTGAGGCCTCATTCCGCCTCGTCGCCCCTGGCAACATCGGCAGCGGCCTCCGGGGCCGGCGCCTTGCCGTGGCGCATCGCAAAGCGCCGGGCCTGCCGGCGATAGGAGCGGAACCCCAGCGGCAGGCAGACGAGATAGCCGACCGCAATGGCCGTCAGCATGTGCCAGGGGAAGCTCAGCAGCAGGGCCGCGCCGAGCACCATGATCAGCAGGATCGGCAGCACCATGTCGCGGCGCACGCGCTGGCCGAGCGCCTTGCCGGAGAATGTGGGAAGCTGGCTCACCATCAACAGGCCCACGCAGGCCGTATAGGGCAGCACGAACAGCGCGACCACCTCGCCATGGGGAACGAGCCCCAGAAACCCCAGATACATGGGCAGGAGCGCCAGCCCCGCCCCCGCCGGCGCCGGCACGCCGGTGAAGAAGTTCATCATGAAGGCGGGGCGGTCCGGATCGTCGAGCGCCACATTGAACCGGGCGAGCCGCAGCGCGCAGCAGATGGCGAGACCGAGCGCGACGATCCAGCCGAGGCTCTTCAGCTCGTTGAGCGACCACAGATAGACGAGGACGGCCGGCGCGACTCCGAAATTGACGAAATCGGCAAGCGAATCGAGCTCCGCCCCGAAACGCGACGTGCCCTTGAGCAGGCGCGCGACGCGTCCGTCGAGCGCATCGAGCACGATGGCCAGGATGACCGCGGCGACCGCCAGCTCGTAGCGCCCCTCCACCCCCATGCGGATGGCGGTCACGCCGGAGCACAGCGCCAGAAGCGTGATGAGGTTGGGCAGGAGGAAGCGCACCGGCACGCGCTTGAAGCGGCGCAGGCGCTGCTCGCGCGCGCGCTGAGCGGGATCGAAGGATTCGAATTCCGGCCAGGACATGGTCCGCGCCCTCCTGGAGCCCTTCTCAGCCAAGGCGCGCCTCGCGCTCCGCCTCGTCGGAGGCGAGGTCCGCAAGCACCGTCTCGCCGGCAATGGCGCGCTGGCCGATGGCCACGAGCGGATTGTGCCCGCTGGGCAGGTAGACGTCCACTCTGCTGCCGAAGCGGATCATGCCGACGCGCTCGCCGGGCCCCACCCGGTCGCCCTCCTTGGCGAAGCGCACGATGCGCCGCGCGACGAGACCGGCGATCTGGACCATGCCGATGGCGGTGCCGTCGGCCATCTCGATCCGGAAGCCCTGCCGCTCGTTCTCGTCGCTCGCCTTGTCGAGCTCGGCATTGAGGAACTTGCCCGGAATATAGCTCATCGCCGCGATCCGGCCGGCGACGGGGGACCGGTTCACATGGACGTCGAAGACGTTCATGAAGATGGAGACGCGCACGCGCCGTTCGCCGTCGAGCCCCGTCTCCGGCGGCGAGACGACCTCCTCAATGGCGGAGACCCGCCCGTCGGCGGGGCTGATCACCAGTCCCTCGCGCAAGGGGGTCACGCGGTCCGGGTCGCGGAAGAAATAGGCGCACCAGATGGTGAGCACGACGCCGATCCAGCCGAGCCAGTCCGCCACGAACACGAACAGGGCCAGTGTCACGATCGCGAAGATCGCGACGAAGCGATAGCCCTCGCGGTGAACCGGTGCGAGCGTCGAGCGGATTGTGTCCAGAAGGCCGTTCACGTCTCGTCCCCTTCCTTGTCTGGCATGGCTGCCCTGTTTTCCTATTTCGCGGTCAGGCTGGCAAGCGCCTGTTCCTCCGCCGTCGGACCGCGATCCTCGCCCGTCTGCGCAAGGCGCTCGCGCGCCTCGTCGGCCTCGCGCTGGCGGTTCCACATGCTCGAATAGACGCCGCCGGCGGCCAGAAGCTCGTCGTGGCGGCCGCGTTCTGCGATCCGGCCCGCCTCCAGAACGATGATCTCGTCGGCATCGACCACCGTCGACAGGCGGTGCGCGATGACGAGCGTCGTGCGGTCGCGCGAGACCTGGCCGAGCGCGGACTGGATCTCGCGCTCGGTATGGGTGTCGAGCGCGGAGGTCGCCTCGTCGAGAACGAGGATGGGCGGTCCCTTGAGAATGGTGCGCGCGATGGAGACGCGCTGCTTCTCGCCGCCCGACAGCTTGAGGCCACGCTCGCCGACGATCGTGTCGTAGCCGCCCGGCAGTGCCATGACGAAGTCGTGGATCTGGGCGAGCTTCGCCGCCGCCTCCACCTCCTCGTCGCTCGCATCGGGGCGACCGTAGCGGATGTTGTAGCGGATCGTGTCGTTGAACAGCACGGTGTCCTGGGGAACCATGCCGATGGCGGCGCGCAGGGAAGCCTGCGTCACCTCGGCGACATTCTGCCCGTCGATCCGGATCGCCCCGTCGGACACCTCGTAGAAGCGGAAGAGCAGCCGCGAGATGGTCGACTTGCCGGCCCCGCTCGGGCCCACGATGGCGAGCGTATGGCCCGGCCTGATGGTGAAGCTCACATCGCGCAGGATCGGACGCGCCCTGTCATAGGCGAAGGAGACACCGTCGAAGACGATCTCGCCCTCGCCGACCTTCAGCTCCGTCGCGCCGGGCCGGTCCCAGATCTCCGGCTCGACCTCCAGCAGATCGAACATCGCCTCGATATCGATCAATCCCTGCTTGATGTCGCGATAGGTCGAGCCGAGGAAATTGAGCGGCATGTAGAGCTGGATCAGGAAGGAATTGACCAGCACGAAGTCGCCGACCGTCATCGCGCCCTGCGCCACGCCGCGCGCGGCCATGAGCATGATCGCGGTGAGGCCTATGGAGAAGATGACGATCTGGCCGCTGTTGAGCGCCGCCAGCGAGGTGAAGGTGCGCGTCGCCGCCTTTTCGTAGCGCGCCATGGACCGGTCGAAGCGGCGGGCCTCATGCTCCTCGTTGGCGAAATACTTCACCGTCTCGAAATTGAGCAGGCTGTCGATGGCCTTGGTGTTGGCCTCGGTGTCGGCATCGTTCATCTGGCGGCGGATTTCCATCCGCCATTCCGTCGCGCGATAGGTGAACCAGATGTAGAACAGCACCGTCACGCCCGTGATGGCGGCGAACGGCCAGCCGAAGTTCCACGCGAGGATGCCGCAGACGAGCGCCAGTTCCACAAGGGTCGGGAAGGTGTTGAACAGCGAATAGCGCAGGATCACCTCGATGCCCTTGGTGCCGCGCTCGATGACCCGGCTGAGGCCGCCCGTGCGCCGTTCCAGATGGAAGCGCAGGGACAGGGCGTGGAGGTGGCGGAAGGTCCGGTCGGCGAGCCGGCGCACCGCATTCTGGCCGACGCTTGCGAACAGCCCCTCGCGCAGCTGGGCGAACACCACCATGAACACCCGCCCCGCGCCATAGGCCAGGATGAGCGCCACCGGCACCGCCACGATGGCGGCGGCGGTCGTGGCCGCGGGCCCCTCCTCGCTGACGGGCGCGAGCGCGTCGACTGCGGCCTTGTAGGCGAAGGGCGTGGCGACCGTGACGACCTTGGCGACCACCAGTGCCAGCATGGCGAGCACGACGCGCCAGCGCAGGTCGCTGCGCCCCTGCGGCCACAGATAGGGCAGGATGCCCCTCAGCGTCTCCATGTGGCCGCCGTCGCGCGGGGGCTCGCGGTCGGGCGTCGTGTCTGCAGGCTGGTCGACCATAGGGTGCTTTGTACGCCTTGCCGATGAACTGAAAATCCCGGACCCGCCGTCCTCTCGGCGGCGGTCCGGGGGCCTCCCGGAATGTAGGAACAGCGGGCCGTGCGATCAAACCGCAGGCGCCCGCGCGGGTCATTGCGTCTCGGCGGGCTCTGCGTCCCCGTCGAGCGGCTCGCGCCGTTCGGGCGGAATGTAGTTGGGCGGCGCGACGCCGGGTGTCGCGAAGACCTGGCCCGGATAGATGAGATCGGGGTCGCGAATCTGGTTCTTGTTGGCCTCGTAGATCACGGTGTACTCGGTTCCCCGGCCATAGACCACCCGCGCGATGCGCCACAGATTGTTGCCCGGCTGAATGATGACATAGCCCTGACCGCCAATGGTGGCCCCGGGCGCGGTCTCCGGCTTGTCCTCCGCCCCGGTGGCAGCGGTGCCCGGCTCTTGTGCCGGCTGGCCGGCGGCTTCCGCCTCAGTGCGGTCCGTCACGTCCGGCGATCCTTGCGGCCTCGCGGCGGCAGGCTCCTCCACGATCCCGGCATTCTCTCCGGTCTGATCCCCCGCCGCCGGGGGCGTCCCGTCATCCGAAGGCGCACGGCTGGCAATGGCGGTGCCGGAGGCCCGTCCCGTCTCGCCGCCGGCGGTTTCGGTTGGCTGTCCGGCCTCTCCGGTTGTCCTCTCCGTCCCGCCGGTCCCGGCCGGAGACGTCCGCGACGCCGTTTCTTCAGGCGCGCGTCCGGTCTCCTTGACGCTATCTTCGACCGGCGACACATCCGGCGCCTTCCGGCGGTCCGATGCGGCGGTCCTGGGCTGCGCCGAGCCCGCCCGGGGCTCCGTCCAGGAGAGTGCCGTGCCCGGCTGTGCGGCGCTGGCCGTCCGGCTTTCCCCGCCGCCCGTCGCCTGCTCGGTCTTGCCAGTCCCGGGGGGCCCGGACACCTCTTCGTCCCGTGGCGCGCCCGCGGACGGCTCCGCGCCCTGCGGCGCGCCGGACGCCTCGGCGGAGGGCGAAGCCTCGGCAGTCTGACGAGGCGGCGTGCCGCCGTCTTCCCCGGCCTTGGCTGTGCGGCTCTCCACGTCCGCCGGACGGGGGGCCTGCGCACCCGCCTTCGCCTCGGCGGTCTGCCGGCGGGCCTGCGCCAGCCGGGCGATCGCGTCGGGTTCGGCGCGCACGAAGGGCAGCTCGACACGGCTCACGACCTTGCCGTCCGGATTGATCTGGTCGAGACGCAGGGAATGCGCCCCCGGCGCGATTTCCTTGCGCCCGGCATAGTGCCAGGTGCCGTCCGCGCCGGCCTCGGCATCGGCGACGAGCCTGTTGTCCACATAGAGCCTGACCGTCGCGCCCGCCGGTGCACGACCGGAGAAGATGATGTCGCCCGCATCGTTGTAGTCGACCGTGTCGAGCATCAGGGGCAGGCCGGTCTGGGCGACGGGGGTCTCCACGGACGCCGCCGCGTCCTGCCCGCCCGCCTTGCCGGACGCCGCATCCCGTTCCGCCGGAGCCGTCTGCTCCGCCGACGCGGTCCGTTCGGGCTCGCCGGACGCGGCCGGCATCTGCTGCCCGCCGGCGCCTTCAGGCATCCGCGACGGCTTCTGCAGCACCTTGCTCGGCGCGCCGGGCTCCTTGGCCACGATCAGCGGCTCGTCGCGGCTGTGCTCCGGCAGGGCGAGCGCGACGGTCTGGCTCGATCTCACCTCCGGGCCCTTGCCCCGCACCGCCCTGGCGGAGAGCTGATGGTCGCCGGGCCTGATCGGCCGCTCGACCAGCACCACCCATTCGCCGCGCTCATTGGCGATCGCCTTGCCGATTTCCTTGTCGTCGAGCATGACGGACACGCTCGCGCCGGGCGCAGCGCGCCCGGCGATCACCGCCGTGCCGTCCTCCTCGACGCGGACGATGTCGAAGGACGGCGGCTGGACGGCTCCGTCCTCCTCCTTCTGCGGGGCAGCCGACGGCGTCTCCTCATCCGGCTGTGCGGGCGGCTCGCCGGCGGCTTCCCCCGAAGGCTGCCCGGCCGTTGTCTCCCGGGACTTCTCGGCCGTCATGGCCGGCGTGTCCGCAGTCTCGCCGTCGCCGTCGGGTTCGGACATTTCGGGGGCTGTAGCCGTTTCGGCGGGCCGTTCGCCATCGGTCCCGCGCGTCGTCGTCCGGTCCTCGGATGTGCCGCCGGAGGCTCCGGTTTCCGGCGCGGGCGCGCTTTCGTCCGCCTTGTCGGCGACACGGGGCTGCGTACCGGTCTCCGGGGCTGCCGGCAACCGCGCCGTCTCGCGCCACCGCAACAGATCGTCGCCTCTCGCATACAGCAGGACGCCCAGAGCGGTCAGGGCGAGTATGACGCCGATAACAAGCGGATTCTTCATCGATCACCGATCCGCAACCCTTTACCGTTCCCGACCGGCCCCAAGGCCGGGAACGAGGCAGGCTGCTGCCCCGTTTATCATTTACGCAGGCACCGCCGGCTCAGCCGACCGCCTCGAGCCCCACCCATCTTCTGGGTTCATTTGCCACGAACATAGGGACTGGGGCAAGCTCGCGCAAAGGAATCAGGCTGTTGCGGGCATGGTGGAGTTGCGCGACAGGCTGTCGCTTACCATCTTTCCAGTTCGTCCCGTCGGTCCCCTTGACCCTCTCAATCTCGCGATATGTGATCGGACAATGAGCAAGATCGATTCTGTTTGCGTCTATTGCGGATCGGGCTCCGGCCGCAGCCCCATCTATGCGGAAACCGCGCACGCATTGGGCAGCGATCTCGCGGCCAACGGCGTCGAGCTGATCTATGGCGGGGGCGGGCTCGGCCTGATGGGCGAGGTGGCGCGCTCCGTGCTCGCCGGCGGGGGGCGCGTGACGGGCGTGATCCCGGAATTCCTGGTCCGGCGCGAGCGCATGCTCACCGACGTGCAGGAGCTGGTCGTGACGCAGAACATGCACGAGCGCAAGATGACCATGTTCGAGCGCGCCGACGCCTTCGTCGCCCTGCCGGGCGGCATCGGCACGCTGGAGGAGCTGGTCGAGATCTCGACCTGGGCCCAGCTCGGCCAGCACTCAAAGCCCATCGTCATCGTCAATGTGAACGGCTTCTGGACGCCCTTCCTGGACCTCCTGTCCCATATGAGGACCGAGGAATTCATCCGCGCAGGCCTCGACATGCATATCGACGTGGCCGAGAGCGCGGAGGAGGTTCTGCCGCTGATCCTCGAGCGCGCGGAGAAGACCGCGGAGGAACACGCGCCGATCCAGCCGGCCCGCAAGCACATGTGAGCCGGCTGCCCGCCCTCTAGATCAGCCGCTACCGGCCGATTCCCTCAAGGCCCGCCGCGCCGCCCGGTCCTGCCTGACCGCAGACCACGAGAAGAGCGCAAGCGCCATCCAGATCAGCACGAAGGTGAGCAGCCGTGCGGGCTCCAGCGGCTCGCCGAAGAAGAAGATCGCGGACAGGAACACCAGCGACGGCGCGAGATACTGCATAAGCCCGATGGTAGAGAGCTTCAGCCGGCGCGCGCCCGCGGCGAACAGCATGAGCGGCGTGGCCGTCAGCACCGCGGCGCCGAGCAGCATCGCGGTGACCGTCCCCTCCGAGAAGAAGCGCCCCGTCCCCTCGCTTTCCGCATAGACGATATAGGCAATCGCCAGCGGCGACAGCAGCAGGCTTTCCACGAAGAAGCCCTGGGCGGGCCCGATCGCCACCGTCTTGCGGATATAACCGTAGATGGCGAAGGAGATGGCGAGCGTGAAGGCGACCCAGGGCACGACGCCGAGCATCACGGTCTGGAGTGTCACGGCGAGGGCGGCGATACCGACCGCGACCATCTGGACCCGGGTCAGCCGCTCGGAGAGCAATACGCAGCCGATCACCACGCTGACCAGCGGATTGATGTAGTAGCCGAGGCTCGTCTCCAGCATGTGGCCGTGGGTGACCGCCCAGATGAAGACGCCCCAGTTGGTGCCGGCCAGGGCCGCGGTCAGCGACAGGGTGGCGATGATGCGCCCGTTGGAGAAGGCGCGCGGAATGTCGCCGGTGCGCCTGAGCGCGACGAGCACCAGGGCGGCGAAGGGCACGGCCCACACGATGCGGTGGGCGAGCACCTCGGCGGGATCGATGCCTTCGGTGAACCGGAAATAGGACGCCGAGAACCCCCAGACGAGATAGGCTCCGAGCGCGAAGAGAACGCCCTTGCGGGTCTCGTCCGCTGCCGCGTCCGCCGCGGACCCGGGGACGCCGTCTTCATCGCAAGCCGCCATGTCGCACCTGCCCCTTTGCGCGATCCGCCGGACCGCCACAGGTCAAGACAGCGTTCTTCTCACGGACATGGTGGAGCTGGCAATGATCCCCGTGGCGCCGGATGGGAGCCATTCGCGCAGCGCATGGCTCAGCGCCGGCCGGCGGCTATGGCGCGCCCGCCGGCGCTCCCGCCTTCAGGAGCTTGTAGGTGATCGAATCGATGAGCGCCTGGAAGGAGGCGTCGACGATATTGGGCGAGACGCCGACGGTGAACCAGCGTTCGCCCGTCTCGTCGCCCGATTCGACGAGCACGCGCGTGGTCGCCGCCGTGGTGCAGTTGAGGATGCGCACCTTGAAGTCGACGAGCTCCAGCCCCGAGAGATAGGGCGAGTAACGGCCGAGATCCTTGCGCAGCGCCATGTCGAGCGCGTTGACCGGCCCGTTGCCCTCGCCGACCGACATGAGAAGCTCGCCATCCACGCGCACCTTCACCGTCGCCTCCGATATGGTGACGAGATCGCCCACCGCATTGTGCCGGCGCTCGACCATGACGCGGAAGCTGTCGACATCGAAGAAATGCGGCACCGAGCCCAGCGCGCGCCGGGCGAGCAGCTCGAAGGAGGCGTCCGCCCCCTCATAGGCATAGCCCTCCGCCTCGCGCCGCTTGACCTCGCGCAGCAGGCCGTCGAGGCGGGTATCGGCCTTGTCCACCTCCAGGCCGATGCGGTGAAGCTCCGCGATCAGGTTGGAGCGTCCGCCCTGGTCGGAGACCATCACCCGGCGGCGGTTGCCGACCGTTTCCGGCGGCACGTGCTCGTAAGTCTCCGGCTCCTTGACGATGGCGGAGGCGTGGATGCCGGCCTTGGTGGCGAACGCGCTGTCGCCGACATAGGGCGCCTGACGGTCCGGCGCGCGGTTCAGGATCTCGTCGAAGCCGCGCGACAGGTGCGTGAGGCCGGCGAGCGCCTCGTCCGTCACCCCCGTCTCGAAGCGCGACGCGAACTCCTCCTTCAGAAGCAGCGTCGGTATCAGCGTGACCAGATTGGCATTGCCGCAGCGCTCGCCGATGCCGTTCAGCGTGCCCTGGATCTGGCGGGCGCCCGCGCGCACGGCGGCGAGCGAGTTGGCCACCGCATTGCCGGTGTCGTCATGGGCATGAATGCCGAGCCGCTCGCCCGGCACATGGCGGGCGACCTCCGCGACGATCGCCGAGATCTCGTGGGGCAGCGTGCCGCCATTGGTGTCGCACAGGACGATCCAGCGCGCGCCCGCCTCCAGCGCCGCCTTCGCGCAGGCGAGCGCATAGTCCGGATTGGCCTTGTAGCCGTCGAAGAAATGCTCGCAGTCGAGCAGCGCCTCCTTGCCCGCCGCGCAGGCCGCGGCGACCGACTGGGCGATGCCTTCCAGGTTCTCCTCGTTGGTGGTCGCGAGCGCGACGCGCACATGGTAGTCCCAGGACTTCGCCACGAAGCAGATCGCGTCCGCATCCGCCTCCAGAAGGGCGCGCAGGCCCGGATCGTTGTCGGCGGAGCGCCCGGCGCGCTTGGTCATGCCGAAGGCGGTGAAGCGGGCATCGAGCGCCGGCGCGTCCGCGAAGAACGCCGTGTCGGTGGGGTTCGCGCCGGGATAGCCGCCCTCCACATAGTCGATGCCGAGCCCGTCGAGCATCGCCGCGACATGCCGCTTGTCCTCCAGCGAGAAGTCGATCCCCGGCGTCTGCGCCCCGTCGCGCAGCGTCGTGTCGAAGAGATAGAGGCGTTCTGCGGTCATCGGTTCTCTCTCAAGGCTTCGGCGATGACGGTGAGCGCACCGTCCAGATTGTCGAGCACGTCGTTGTTCCAGAGCCGGAGCACGCGGAACCCGTTGGCGGAGAGCCAGCGGTCGCGCTCCACGTCGTAAGCGCTGCCGGCATGGTGTCCACCGTCGACCTCCACGACGAGCCGACGGTCATAGGCCAGGACGTCCGCGACATAGGGCCCGACCGGCACCTGTCGGCGAAACTTCACGGCTTGAAACTGCCGTGAGCGCAAGGCACGCCAGAGCTTGCGCTCGGCATCCGTCATATGCCGCCGCAAGCTGCGGGCCCGTGCCACCTCCCCCTCACCCGGCGCGCCTTGCGCGCCACCCTCTCCCGCGAGGGGAGAGGGTCCTCCCGCTGCGCCGCTGTCGCTTTTCCCTCTCCCCTCGCGGGAGAGGGAGGGGCCCAGCGCGTCAGCGCTGGGAGGGTGAGGGGGTCTGCCCATCATCTTGCAGGCTCCCATGTGGTGCCTTCGGGCGAGTCCTTGAGGACGATGCCCATGTCCGCCAGCTCGTCGCGGATGCGGTCGGCGGTGGCGAAGTCCTTGCGCTTGCGCGCGGCATTGCGCTCCGCGATCAGGCCGTCGACATCGATATCGACCGGCCCGGCGCGCGAGATCGCCTCGCGCCGGCCGGAGAAGCCGAGGAACCGCAGGGCGGCGAGGAGATCGCCGTGCCGGTCCGCCTCGTGGAGCGCGTGGAGCTCCGCATAGGCCTTCGGCGTGTTGAGATCGTCGGCGAGCGCGTCCGTCACCTTGTCCGGCACGGCTCCGGCGGGCTCGGTGCCCTCGACGTCGCCCGACCATTTCCACAAGGCCTTGTGCGCCTCATCGAGCCCCTTGAGGGTCCAGTCTATGGGCTGGCGGTACTGAGTCTTGAGCATGTTCAGGCGGATCGCCTCGCCCGGCCAATCCTTCAGGAGATCGCGGATGGTGACGAAGTTGCCGAGCGATTTCGACATCTTCTCGCCCTCCACCATCAGGAAGCCGTTATGCATCCAGACATTGGCCATGCGCCCGGTGCCGAAGGCGCAGCAGGACTGGGCGCGCTCGTTCTCGTGATGGGGGAAGGCCAGATCGATGCCGCCGCCATGGATGTCGAAATGCTCGCCGAGATGCGTCCACGACATGGCGGAGCATTCCAGATGCCAGCCCGGGCGCCCCTCCGCCGATATGCTGGCGGGTGACGGCCAGGCCGGCTCGCCGGGCTTCGACGGCTTCCAGAGCACGAAATCCATCGGGCTCTTCTTGTAGGGCGCGACCTCGACGCGCGCGCCCGCCTCCATCTCGTCGAGCGAGCGGCGCGACAGCGAGCCATAGGCCGGGTCGGAGGAGACGTCGAACAGCACGTGGTCGGCCGCCACATAGGCATGGCCGCGCTCGATCAGCCGCTCGATCAGCGCCTTCATCTCCGCGATATAGTCGGTCGCGCGCGGCTCGTGCGTCGGCGGCAGGCAACCGAGCGCCGCCACATCCTCGTGGAACTGCCTCACCGTGCGCTCGGTGAGCTCGCGGATCGCCACGCCCTCCTGCGCCGCGCGCGCATTGATCTTGTCGTCCACGTCGGTGATGTTGCGAACATAGGTGACGCGGTCCTCGCCATAGGTGTGGCGCAGCAGACGGAACAGCACGTCGAACACGATGATCGGCCGGGCATTGCCGATATGCGCGAGGTCGTAGACCGTGGGCCCACAGACATACATGCGCACATTGTCCGGGTCGATGGGCCGGAACGGCTCCTTCTTCCGCGTCAGCGTGTTGTAAAGCGTGAGCGTCATCGAACGATCCCGTCTCCGGCGCCGGCCGGGACGTTCGCTCGGATGATTTCAGGAGGGTGAACGGCCGCGCGCCAGCGCTGTTGAAGCTAGCTGGTGATAATAATGCCGCAGCAGATGTCGCGCCGCGCTATGGCCGTATCGGTCGTCATGGCGCGCACAATGAGACAAGTGCGCGCCGCCCGTCAAGTGGGGATTGGCGGGAGGTCCCGCAGCTCAGGACTCCCGTCGCTCCCGCGCAGGCGCAACGCGATTGCGAAGCCGACGATATGGATCCCCGCTTGCGCGGGGATGACGGGTACGATGCGGACCTCCCCTCGCCGTCACGCCGCCAGCGCCTTCGGCTCGTCGACGCCGTGGGCGCGGCAGGCGGCGGTGACGGTGTTGGCGAGCAGGCAGGCGATGGTCATCGGCCCGACACCGCCGGGCACCGGCGTGATGGCGCCTGCGACCTCCTTCGCCTCCTCGAAGGCGACATCGCCGACGAGCCGGTGCTTGCCCTCGCCGCGCTCCGGCGCCGGGATGCGGTTGATGCCGACATCGATCACGGTGGCGCCGGGCTTCACCCAGTCGCCCCGCACCATTTCCGACCGGCCGACGGCGGCGACGAGGATATCGGCCCGGCGGCAGACGCCCGGCAGGTCGCGCGTCCTGGAATGGGCGACGGTCACGGTGCAATTGGCCTGGAGGAGAAGCTGCGCCATGGGCTTGCCGACAATGTTTGAGCGGCCGACCACCACCGCCTCGAGGCCGGAGAGATCGCCGATCCGCTCCTTGAGCAGCATGTAGCAGCCAAGCGGAGTGCACGGCACCATGGCCTTCTGGCCGGTCGCCAGCAGCCCGGCATTGATCACATGGAAGCCGTCGACATCCTTCGCCGGATCGATGGCGTCGAGGACCTTCGCGGTGTCGATCTGGTCGGGCAGCGGAAGCTGGACGAGGATGCCGTGGACCTCCGGGTCCCTGTTGAGCCGCTCGACGAGGGCGAGGAGCTCCGCCTGCGGCGTGGTGACGTCCAGCCGGTGCTCGAAGGAGGCCATGCCGACTTCGACGGTCTGGCGCGCCTTGTTGCGCACATAGACCTGGCTCGCGGGATCCTCGCCCACCAGCACCACGGCGAGGCCCGGCTTGAGTCCGTGGCGCGCCTTCAGCGCGGCGACCTCCTCGGCGACCTGCGCGCGCAGGCCTGCGGCAAAGGCTTTCCCATCGATGATTTCAGCGGTCATTGCGCTCTCCTCAGAACAGTCCGACGATCTCGCCGTTCTCGTCGAGCCCGATATGCTCCGCCGCTGGGGTGCGTGGCAAGCCCGGCATGGTCATGATCTCCCCGCAGATGGCCACGATGAACTCCGCCCCGGCCGACAGCCGCGCCTCGCGCACCGGCACCACATGGTCGCTCGGCGCCCCCTTGAGATTGGGGTCGGTGGAAAAGGAATACTGCGTCTTGGCCACGCAGACGGGGAAGTGGCCGTAGCCCGCGGCCTCGTAATCGGCGAATTGCTGGCGCACCTTCTTGTCGCCGATGGCGTCCTCCGCGCCGTAGATCTCGCGGCAGACGGTGCGCAGCTTCTCCCACAGCGGCATGGAATCCTCGTAGAGGGTGCGGAACTGGGCATGGCCATCGTCGGCGAGCGCGGCCACCTTGTGCGCCAGCTCCTCGACGCCGGCGGAGCCCTTCGCCCAGTGCTCGCACAGCACCGCCTCCACGCCGAACTCGGCGCAATAATCCTTCACCGCCTGGATCTCGGCCTCCGTATCTGAGAGGAAGCGGTTGATGCCCACCACCGCCGGCACGCCGAACTTGGCGACGTTGCGCAGATGCCGGCCGAGATTGGCCAGCCCCTTGTCCAGCGCCTCCAGATTCTCGGTATTGAGATCCTCCTTCGCCACGCCGCCATGGTGCTTGATGGCGCGGATCGTGGCGACGATCACGGCAGCGTCGGGGTGGAGACCCGCCTTGCGGCATTTGATGTCGAAGAACTTCTCCGCCCCGAGATCGGCCCCGAAGCCGGCTTCCGTCACCACATAGTCGGCGAGCTTGAGCGCGGTCTTCGTGGCGATCACGGAATTGCAGCCATGGGCGATATTGGCGAAGGGGCCGCCATGGATGAAGGCGGGATTGTTCTCGAGCGTCTGGACGAGATTGGGCTGCAGCGCCTGGTCGAGCAGCACCGTCATCGCGCCGTCGGCCTTGATCTCGCGCGCGGTGACGGGCGAGCGGTCGCGGCGGTAGCCGACGACGATGTTGCCGAGCCGGCGGCGCAAATCCTCCCGGTCGGTCGCAAGGCACAGGATCGCCATGACCTCCGAGGCCACGGTGATGTCGAATCCGCCCTCGCGCGGGAAGCCGTTGGACACACCGCCCAGCGAGCACACGATCTCGCGCAGGGCCCGGTCGTTCATGTCCATGACGCGGCGCCAGACGATGCGGCGCATGTCGAATTCGAGCCCGTTGCCCCAGTAGACATGGTTGTCGACCATTGCCGACAGGAGGTTGTTGGCGGAGGTGATGGCATGGAAATCGCCGGTGAAATGGAGGTTGATGTCCTCCATGGGGATCACCTGGGCATAGCCGCCGCCGGCCGCCCCGCCCTTCATGCCGAAGCAGGGGCCGAGCGAGGGCTCGCGGATGCAGATCGCCGCCTTCTTGCCAATCCGGTTGAGCCCGTCGCCCAGGCCCACGGTCGTCGTCGTCTTGCCCTCGCCCGCAGGCGTCGGCGAAATGGCGGTGACGAGGATCAGCTTGCCGTCCGGGCGGCCATTGATCCCGGAGATGTAATCGGCCGACAGCTTCGCCTTGTCGTGGCCGAACGGCACAAGGCTCTCCGGCGGGATTGCGAGCTTCTCGCCGATCTCCTGTATCGGCCGCGGCGATGCGGCACGGGCGATTTCGATATCGCTCTTCACTTCGGCCATCGGGGCATTCCTCCTGCTTTTCGCGTCTGCGCGCCTGCGTTTCCAGACCTCCTGTGACACGGCTTCGCGCGCCGGTGCAGCGTCCGCGCGACCAAAAATCGGCCACGACCGACAAGCAGGCGATCTGTGCGCATGGGGCGGGCGACGCCCCGTCCCGCCCATGATCGGCGTCAGGCCTCCTGGCGGGCGTCCACGAGGGCCTTGTGCATCTCCACGGTCATCACCTCGCCCTCATAGGCGAGATCGGGGAAACGGCGCGCCTCGGAGAAGCCGCGATGGCGGTAGAAGCGCTGAGCGGGTTCGTTGAAGTCGTCGGTATTGAGGCGGACGGTTGCGTGGCCGCGCCGGGCGACATCGGTTTCCGCCCGGTCCATGAGGCAACTGCCGATGCCGCGGCGCTTCCAGTCCGGATCGACATGGAGGGCGGAGACGAAATCGGCCTCGCTGTGCACCAACCCGACGAGCCGGCCGCTCTGCTCAACGACCACGATCTCGCGCCGGCGGGTCTCCACGAACCATTCCGCGACGCGATGGGAATAATAGCGCTCGCTCACATGGGCGGGCACGAACGGCGCCCATGCGGTCTCCCAGGAGCGGTGCAGCAGGCGCACCAGCCCACCCGTGTCGGACGCCACCGCGAGACGGAGATGATAGCCGGCCATATCCTCCTGAAATCCCCCTAACCCGGCCCCTCCCCCGGGGTTTCCCCGCGCGCGGAGGCCACATAGCGCCCGGGGCTTGCGCCCAGCTCCCGGCGGAAGGCGGCGATGAAGGCGCTGACGCTGTCATAGCCGCAGTCCAGTGCGACTGTGGTCACAGGCAGGCCGGCGGTCAATGCGGTCAGCGCGTGCATGAGGCGCGCACGGCGCCGCCAGGCTCCGAAGCTCAGCCCCGTTTCGCGCAGAAACAGGCGGGCGAGCGTGCGTTCCCCCGCGCCCGCCACGGCGGCCCAGCCGGCGAGGCTGCGGCGGTCGTCGGGGGCCGCCCGCAGGGCGTCGGCAACAGTACGGGCGCGCGAATCACGCGGCACGGGCAGATGGAGCGGCGCGGGGACAAGCCGTGCCAGCTCGTCCATCAGCACCTCCAGCAGGCGCCCGTCGGGGCCTGCCTCGTCATAGAGCCTCGGCAATGTGACCGCGCGCAGGAGCAGCGAGCGCATGAGCGGCGTCACCTCCAATACGCGGCACGAGCGCCACAGGCCGGGGAGATGGCGGGCCGCGACGAAGACGGAGACGATGCGGACGGCCCCGTGCATCGCGACCGAATGCGCCGTGCCCGACGGGATCCAGACGGCGAATTGCGGCGGCACGACCCAGGACCCGGCATCGCTGTCGACCGTCATCACCCCGCTTGCCGCATAGAGGAGATGGTCGCGGGCGTGGCGGTGGCGCGCGACGAGGTGGCCCGGCGCATGGTCCGCCGAATGGGCGAACACCGGCCGCATCATCTCGACCCCTTCGTCGTGGAAGGGCGTCGCCATATGTCCGTCTTGCGACATCGTTGGACAGAATAGCGCAAGTCAGCCGGACCGGCGAGCGCCAGACTGGCGCGACGGTACCGACACCGCCTGCCGCCTGGACCGCATTCCTCGGGGAGGACAATCCATGCCCGCCACCGGGTTCCGCTTCCTGATCCTCAATCTGGGGCATTTCTACACCCATCTCTTCATGCTGCTTCACCCGACCGTGGTGCTCGCGCTTGAGAAGGAGTTCGCAGGCTCCTACGGCACGCTGCTCCTGCCCTCCACGGCCGCCTTCGCCGCGTTCGGGGCCGGCACGCTGCCCGCCGGCTGGCTCGGCGACCGGATGCGGCGGGAGACGCTGCTCGCCATCTTCTTCATCGGCCTCGGGGCCGGCGCGGGGCTTGCCGCGGCGGCGACCGGCACCGTCATGCTCACCGCGGGGCTTGCCCTTCTCGGCCTCGCCGCCTCGATCTATCACCCCGTCGGCATCGCCATGGTGGTGGAGGGGCGGGCGAGCGTGGGCCGCGCGCTCGGCATCAACGGGGTCTGGGGCAATATGGGCGTGGCCGCCGCGCCGCTCGTCGCCGGCGGCCTGTCGGCGGCCATCGGATGGCGCGCGGCCTTCGCCGTGCCCGCCGCGGTGGCCGTGGCGACGGGGCTCGTCTATCTCGCCGTCCTGATGCGCGAACCGGGAACTGCGCGCGCCGCCCCGTCCTCAGCCCGGCAGAAGGCGCCCGAGCCGCTATCCGGCACGGCGCTCTGGCGGCTCGTCGCGGCGCTCGCCATCGCCGCCTTCTGCGGCGGCCTCATCTTCCACGGAACAACGGTGGTGCTGCCGAAGCTCTTCGAGGAGCGGCTCGGCGGGGTTGTCGGCGGCCTCGCGGGCGTCGGCGGGCTGGCGAGCCTCGTCCTGGCGCTCGCCGCCTTCACGCAGATCGGCGTCGGCACGCTGATCGACCGCAAGCCCATCCGGCCCGTCCTCGTCGCCATCGCGCTCGCCCAGATCCCGCTGCTCCTGGCCGTGGGGCTTGCCGATGGCCTGGTGGTCGCCGTCGCGAGCCTCGCGATGATGGCGGCCGTCTTCGGCGAGCTGCCGATCCACGACGCGCTCGTCGCGCGCCATGCAGCACCGGCGTGGCGCGCGCGGCTCTACTCGGTCACCTATGTGCTGTCGCTCGGCGTGAGCGCGCTGGCGGTGCCGCTGGTCGCGGAGCTCTACGAGCGCGGCGGCTTCCCTGTCATGTTCGCCGTCTTCGCGGTCTTCGCCGCCCTGGTCGTCATTGCCGCCCTCATCCTGCCGCGCCCCGCCCCCGCGAGGATCGCCGCGGGGCACCGCCGCGGGGCGGCCTGAGGCGCGGGGGCCTCTTGCCGGCGCCTCACAGGTCGAGCGCCCAGTATTCGCCGACGAGATCGTGCCCGAAGCTGCGGTGGGGCTCGGTCTCCACGAGCCTGAAGCCCGCCTGCCGGTAGAGCTCGCGCGCGGCGGACAGGATGTCGTTGGTCCACAGCGTCATCCGCCTGTAGCCTCTGGCGCGCGCGAAGCGGATGCACTCCTCCACGAGGCGCCGGCCGATGCCGAGCCCGCGCGCCTTCGGATCCACCAACAGCATGCGCAGCTTTGCCACCTCCTCCGACTGCCTGACGACGAACACGCAGCCGACATTCTCCCCGTCCTTCTCCGCGATCCAGCAGCGTTCCCACGCCGGATCGAAGGTCTTGAGGAACCCGCCGGCGATCTCCGCGACCATCGCCTCGAAGCTGTCGTCCCAGCCATATTCACGGGCATAGAGGGATCCGTGGCGCGACACGACCCAGCCGATATCGCCCGGCTCGTGGGGCCTGAGAATGTAGGGCGCCTGCCGAGCATCGCCGCGCTCGCCCAAGAGCGTCTCGATGACGCCCATGGCCTCCACCAGCCGCGTCCGGTCGTTCTCCGGCAACGGCTCCAGCATGGCGGCGACCTCCTTCGCGGAGCGCTCGTTCACCGCCGCGAAGGCCCCCCGCCCCTCCTCGGTAAGCGAGATCACGGACTGGCGGCCATCGGTTTCGCAGGGCGTGCGCGCGATCAGCCCGCGCCCGTCGAAGCCCTTGAGGATGCGGCTCAGATATCCCTGATCGAGATTGAGCTCCCTGGCCAGCGCCCCCGCCGTCGTCGGCTCGCCATGGGCGATCTCGTAGAGCACGCGACTCTCGGCAAGGGAGAACGGGCTGCCCAGAAGCCCCTCATGGAGCACTCCGAGCGTCTTGGTATAGAAGCGTGTGAAGCGGCGCACCGCGTCCACATGCTGCGGCTGGCTGGAACTGGACATGGGCGACGGTCCCGGATATTTGAAAATATATGCCAAAGTCCAGCATATATTTGACTATGTCAAATATCATGACGGAAAGACGCCGCCTCCCGTCACGGGGAGGCGGCGCCGGATCGAGCGGCCTGCGCAGTCTGTGCGTCAGTCGAGGCTCGGCGCGTAACCGAAGGCGATGGCCGGGTCGACCGCCGTCTCCACCCACACGCTCTTGGTCTGGGTGTATTCCCTGAGCGCGTCCAGCCCGGAGGAGCGGCCATAGCCGCTCAGGCCGTAGCCGCCGAAGGGCGAGCTCACATGGATCGTCTTGTAGGAGTTGATCCAGACCGTTCCGGCGCGCACGGCGGCGGCGACCCTGTGGGCGCGCGCGACGTCGCCCGTCCACACCGCGCCGGCCAGCCCGAACGCCGTGTCGTTGGCGATCGCCACGGCTTCCTCCTCGTCCCTGAAGGGGATCGCCATGACGACGGGGCCGAAAATCTCCTCGCGCGCGGCGGCCATGGCGTTGTGCCCCTTCAGCACGGTCGGGCGCACGAAATAGCCCTCGTCGCCCGGATAGGGATCGAAGCCGTCGAGCGCATAGGCGCCGCCCTCATCAAGCGCCCCGGCGATCATCTCGCGCACATGGCCGAACTGGCGGGCATTGTTGATGGGGCCGACCTGGGTCTCCTCGTCGAGCGGCGCGCCGACGCGGATCCGGGCGGCGGCCTGCGCCACGGCCTCCACGAAGCGGTCGTAGACGCTCTCCTGGACGAGGAGGCGCGAGCCCGCGACGCAGCTCTGTCCGGCGGCGGCGAAGATCGCGGCCTGCGCGCCCACCGCGGCGCGGCCGAGATCGGCATCCGCGAACACGATATTGGCCGACTTGCCGCCGAGCTCCAGAACGCTGGGGATGACGCGCGCCGCCGCGGTCGCGGCGATCTTCGCGCCCGTCGCCGGCGAGCCGACGAAGACGACCTTGGCGATCTCCGGGGCCTCAAGCGCGGCCTGCCCTGTCGTGTGGCCGAAGCCCGCCAGCACGTTGACGAGCCCTGTCGGCGTGCCGGCCCTCTCCACGAGAACGCCAAGCGCGATGGAGGTCAGCGGCGTGAGCTCCGACGGTTTCAGGACGACGGCGTTGCCCGCCGCGATCGCCGGCGCGATCTGCCAGCCGGCGGTGAAGACGGGGGCGTTCCACGGCGTCACCTGAAGGACGGCGCCGAAGGGCTCGTGGCGCGTATAGTTCAGATGGCTCGTGGGCACGGGAATGACGTCGCCATGGAGCTTGTCGCACCAGCCGGCGTAATACTCGAACATCTCCACGACCTTGGCGACCTCGACGCGCGTGTCGCGGATCGGCTTGCCGGCGGCGATGGCCTCGATGCGGGCGAGCGTGTCCGCCTCCGCCTCGACAGCCCGTGCGGCCTTCTGCATGATCCGCCCGCGCGCGGCATGGGTCATCGCCCACCAGTGCGGCCAGGCCTCATGGGCCGCGGCCGCCGCGCGCGCGGCGACCGAGGCGCCCGCATCGCGGAAGCGCATCGCCGGCTTGCCGGTCGCGGGATCGGCGACCTCCACCGGCTCGCCCTCCCCGGCCAGGAACTCGCCGGCGACATAGCTCGCCGCCTCGTCGCGCTCGCCCCAGAACGGGGCCATCAGGGCTTTCAGCTCGTCATTGGCAAACATGGGCATCACTCTGAATAAAGGGCCTTGTCGATACGGCAGACAATGCGGTTGAAATCCTCGCCATCGGCGAGCGTCTGCGCGCTCTCGCGCCAGATCTCCGCCGTGGCCATGGAAATCGGGAGATCGAGGCCATGCTCCTTGGCGAGCGCGACAGCGAGGCCGACATCCTTGCGCATGAGCCCCATGGTGAAGCCGGAATCGTAGGCCCCCGACAGCACCCAGCGCGGGAAGTTCACCTGGCTCACCCCGCTGCGGCCGGAGCCGGCATTGACCGCCTCGAGCACGGCTTCCGGCCTGGCACCGGCGCGCGCGGCGAGGCTCATGGCCTCGGCCGTGGTGAGGAGATGGGCGGCGCAGAGAAGGTTGTTGGCGATCTTGGCGATATTGCCATCGCCCGATCCGCCCACATGGACGACGGTCGCCGTCATGATGTCGAGCACCGGGCGCGCGCGGTCCAGCGCGTCCCCGTCGCCACCGACCATCATGGTCATGCCGCCCGAGGCCGCCCCCGACGGCCCGCCGGAGACCGGCGCGTCGAGCATGGCCATGCCGCGGCCGGCAAGCGCGGCGGCGACCCGGCGGGAGACGTCCGGCATGGAGGTCGTGGTGTCGACCACGATCTGGCCGGCGCGGCCTACCTCCGCGAGCCCGCCCGCGCCGAGGCATACCGCCTCCACATGCTCCGCCTTCGGCAGGGACAGCACGATGACGTCCACGGCCTCAGCGAGGGCCGCGAGCGTGCCGTGAACGGTTACGCCCTTGTCCTCGAGGCGCGTGCGCGCCTCCTCGCTCAGATCGAAACCGTGGGTCTCGGCACCGCTTTCAGCCAGATGCGCGGCCATGCCGCCGCCCATGGCGCCGAGACCGACGACGCCGACGGACAGGGGGGATCGTTGCGTCATGATGTCCTTTCAACGAATTCGAGAATGACGTTTCCACAAAAGTCCGGCGCGACGAGAACCCGGCGCTCCGCATCCGTGTGGGGCACCTCGCCGGCCTCCAGCGAGGCCCGCAATTGCCGCAGGCTCTCCACGGCGACAGTGATCGCCACAACGTGGGGCCGGTCGGCGGCGAACCGGGGGAGGTCGGCGCCGCCGAACCGGCCGGCCGCCTCCTGGGCGGCAACCACATTGATGACGCCGCAGCCCGTGTCGAAGACACCGCCCGCGCCATCCGTGCCATAGAGCGTGGCGAAGCGCTTCGCGAGCGTCCCCGCCGCGTCGTCCACATAGGTGACCGCCGCGATGGCCACCGCGCCATTGGGGTGGTCCTGCCATTCCGGCACCCAGATGAGCTCCGGACGGTGCTGGTGGCAGATGAAGTTGGAGGCCTCCGGCAGATCCTCGTCGATGAGCATGACGAGCGAGACGACCGCCTCGTCGGGCGTGCCGTCGGGCTTCTTCATGGCGCGGCGGAAATCGATGATGCCCTGCGTCTTGAGCCCCTTCTCCACGACCGCGCGGTGATCGGCGCGCGCGTCCTTCGAATGGAGCGCGACGAGCGAGACGCCCTCCTGGCTGTCCAGGAAGCCGCCGAGGAAGCGGCCGAAGCAGAAACCGTTCACCGAATTGGTGCCGAATTTCGATGGATCCTCGACACCAATGAGCTCGATGAAATTGTCCGGGAACATGACGAGCGAAGTGACCGTGCCCCAGGGATGGTGGCTTACCGGCGAGGGCTGAAAACCCATCCGGCGATAGCGGTCGAGCGTCGCGGCATGATCGGCGACCGTGACGAGCGGATGATCGATGCCGAGCGTGGTCTGGTTGTGGGCCATGGGCGCGCTTTCCTCCGTTGCGCCGCCCACTATGGCCGCCCGCGAGCCATGCCTTCAATATCGACACATGACAAAATCGTTGCATTGACCGCAACACTGTGATGAAGCACCCCCATGAAGCTCAACGAACAGCGCATGCGCTATTTCTACGAGGCCGTCCGGCACGGCAGCATCCGCTCCGCCGCCGACTTCATGGATGTCGCGCCCTCCGCCGTCAGCCGCCAGATCGCGCAGCTCGAGCGCGAGACCATGATCCCCCTGATCGAACGCCACCGCAGGGGCGTGAAGCCGACCGAGGCGGGCGAGCGCGTGCTCGCCTATTTCCGCGAGAGGCTGGCGCGCGAGGATACGCTCATCAGCGAGCTCGAGGCGTTGCAGGGCCTGCGCGGCGGCCATATCCGGCTCGCGGTCGGCGAAGGCTTCGTGGGCGATCTGGTGGCGGGCCCGCTCGCCTCCTTCATGGACCGCTATCCGGATGTGGAACTGTCCGCCAACGTCGTCGGCACCAACGAGGTGATCCGCGAGGTTCTGGAGGACGAGGCGCATCTGGGACTGGTGTTCCATCCGCCCGCCGAACCGCGCCTGCGCTCGCATGCCCGCAAGCGCCAGCCGATCTCGGCCGTCATGGCGCCCGATCACGCGCTCGCCGGCCAGACGGGGCCGCTCACCTTCCAGAGGGTTGCGCAGGAGCGCATCGCGCTGACCGAGATCTCCTACGGGCTGCGTCAGATCGTGCGCGAGGCCGAGCGCGCCGAGCATCTCCAGATCGCGCCGGTCCTGGTGACCAATTCCATCGCCATGCTGAAACAGTTCGCGCGCTCGGGTCACGGTCTGGCCCTGTTGCCGGCCTTCGCGGTCGCCCGCGAGATCCATGACGGTCAGCTTCTGGCCGTGGAGATCGACCAGCCCGATCTCCAGCGCGCCGAGGCGCATATCGTCACCCGCCTTGGCCGGCGCCTCAGCGTCGGCGCCAACCGGCTCCTGCAGCATCTGCTGGGGACGATGACCGCGTTTCGCGAAGATGGGAACGTGAAGGAAGCAAAGGAAAAATCCCCCTCACCCGGCGCCTGACGGCGCCCCCTCTCCCGCGAGGGGAGAGGGAGAGGCCCATCGCGTCGGCGATGGGCGGGTGAGAGGGCTTGTCGCGTTTTTGCCGTTACTCGGCCGCCTGGAGCTTGCCGGCGTCGGCGGCGAGCGCCTCGGCACGGTCGGTCTTCTCCCAGGTGAAGCCGTCGCCGGTGCGGCCGAAATGGCCGTTGGTGGCGGTCGGCCGGAAGATCGGCCGCAGGAGATCGAGATCGCGAATGATCGCCTTCGGGCGCAGGTCGAAATGCGTCCGGATCAGCTCCTCGATGCGCGATTCCGGCAGGCGGCCCGTGCCGAAGGTGTTGATGTGGATCGACACCGGCTCGGCCACGCCGATGGCATAGGCGATCTGCACCTCGGCGATGTCGGCGAGACCCGCGGCGACCACGTTCTTGGCCACGTAGCGCGCGGCATAGGCCGCCGAGCGGTCGACCTTGGAGGGATCCTTGCCGGAGAACGCGCCGCCGCCGTGGCGGCCCATGCCGCCATAGGTGTCGACGATGATCTTGCGGCCGGTGAGGCCGCAGTCGCCGACCGGCCCGCCGATCACGAAACGCCCTGTCGGATTGACGAGATAGCGCGTCTTGTCCGACAGCATCTCCGCCGGGATGGTCGGCTTGATAATCTCCTCGACGACGGCCTCCTCGATGTCCTTGTAGTCGACATCGGGGTCGTGCTGGGTCGACAGCACCACCGTCTCCACGCGCTTGGGCGCATTGTCCTCATAGGCGACCGAGACCTGCGACTTCACGTCGGGACGCAGCCAGGGGAGCTTGCCGGAGCGGCGCAGCTCGTCCTGCTTAGCGGTCAGCCTGTGGGAAAGCTGGATCGGCATGGGCATCAGCTCGTCGGTCTCCCGGCAGGCGAAGCCGAACATGAGGCCCTGGTCGCCGGCGCCCTGGTCGAGATGCAGCCCGTCGCCCTCGTCGACGCCCTGGGCGATGTCGCGGCTCTGTTCGTCGATGGCGACGAGCACGGCGCAGCTATTGCCGTCATAGCCGAGATCGGAGCTGTTGTAGCCGATATCGAGGATCGTCTCGCGCGCGACCTTGGTGTAGTCGACATTGGCGCTCGTCGTGATCTCGCCGGAGATCACGCACAGGCCGGTGTTGAGCAGCGTCTCGCAGGCCACCCGCGCCTTGGGATCCTGCGTGAAGATCGCGTCCAGAATGGCGTCGGAGATGTTGTCGGCCATCTTGTCGGGATGGCCGGCTCCGACCGATTCGGAGGAGAAGATATATTCTCTCGGCATGAGTAGTAGTCCCTTGTCAATCTTGAAAGTCAGTCTTGAAGGCCGGTTCCGGGGAACCGGCAGAGGGAACGGCCGCCCGCATGGAAAGCCGCGGACGGCCGCATGCTAGCGTCTATTGGGGCTTGACCGCCAGAAAGAACTCCCAGCCGATCTTGCCCTGGTTTCCGCCGTCGACCCAGAATTTGAGCGCGTTGGACGTGCGGTCCACCGTCGACTTGCCGATGCGGCGCTCGAACTCGCCGCGGCGCGTCTCGAGCTGGTCGCGCACCCAGCCATAGGTGGGCGCGACATTGGTCGACCAGTCGGCGTGGTCGGCAAGTGCGAAGCCGGCCTTCTTCAGCGCGGCCTTGTAGTCCTTGGTGTCCCACATATCCGGCGACTTCACCCGCTCGTAGATCCTCTCGCGGTCGGCCTCCGGCGTCCCCTCGCGCACCAGGAGATCGGTGAAGACGAGCGTTCCGCCGGGCTTGAGCACGCGGAAGGCCTCCTTCAGGACCTGCGTCTTGTCGCAGGCGTGGAGGAAGGCCTCCTGCGAGGAATAGCAGTCGAAGCTCGCATCATCAAACTGGAGGTCGTGGAAGTCCGCCCACTCGAACGACACCCGGTCGTCGAGACCGGCCTCCTCGGTGAGCTTGCGCCCCCAGGCGAGTTCGCGATCGGAAATGTTGGTGGCGAGCACCTGGCAGCCGAAGCGCTCCGCCAGGAAGCGGGCGAAGGCGCCGTAGCCGCAGCCCACATCGAGCACCCTGTCGCGGGCCCCGAGCGAGAGCCGCTCCGCCACACGCTCATTGGAGCGCACCATGGCGGACGGCAGGTCCTCGCCCGGCGTCTCGAAGATGCCGAGATGGATGTTCTCGCCCCAGATGTCGCGATAGATGTGATCCGCGGCACCGTCGTAATATTCCTTGGTCTCGCGGACAATCGACTGAACGTCGGAGGTCATCGGTCAGTGCCTCCCATTGCCATTCGCGGCCTTGGGCTTGAAGGCGACCTGCTGGAAGAAGTCCACGTCGTCGGCGTCGAAGTTCTCCTCGAAATCGCCGTAGCAGATGACCGGCCGGAAGCCGACCTCGCGCATGAGACCGCTCAGATATTCGCGCCGCAGCGGGAACATCGTGAGGTAGTGCTTGGCGCCGTCCGGGTAGGAATATTCGAAGCGGACCTTGTCCTCGCTGAGTTCGACGGGGCGCGCCTCCACGCCGTCGCCGGTGTAGTAGTGCTTGTGCTTGCTCGAATAGCCTTCCTCGAGCATGGCGTCGTAGTTGCGCTGGTCGATCACCAGGACGCCGCCAGGCTTCAGGGCCCGGTACATGGCCTTGAGCGCGTCGACGCGCTCGTCGTGGTCGAACAGGTGGGTGAAGGCATTGCCGAGGCAGACCATGGCGTCGAAGGCTTCCGCGCCGAAGGTCTTGTCGAGGTTCTGCCACTCGCACATCTTGGCGCCGGCGAGCTTCACGCCGAGGCGCTCCGCATTGGCCTTTGTCTGCTCGATCATGTTCGCGGACCCGTCCGCGGCGACGGCATCGAAGCCCGCCTCCGCCAGCGTGATCGCGTGATAGCCCGTGCCAGCGGCGACATCGGCGACGCTGCGGCAGTTATTCTCCTCCAGCAGCTGCTCGAAGAAGCCGTTCTCGCCCTCCCGGCGACCTTCCCAGCCGATCAGATCATCCCAGCGCGAGACGAATTCCTTCGTGTACTCGCGCCTGTAGAGATCGTCTTGCATGGATTAGTTCTCCTTTCCCTCTTTGGCGATTGGCACTCCGCCGAGCGGCGTCTGGGGTGAAACCGGGCGAGCGCCACAAAAAACGGGGCTCCCGGCCGGCATTTCCGTGCCGTCCGTACAGATGAGCCCACGTCGATAGCCCGTTAGTTAAAATTGAAATCGGGCGATAGAATCCCATTTCCGAGACTTGATTCCCGGATCATCATTCTGCCAGTCCCCTGTTTCTTGCAGCGACGCCGCACCTCGACGAGGCGCAGATATGTTATTGCTTGGCTATGTCGCTTTTGCGACACGAAATGTCGCAAATAATCTACTACAATCTTTACCCCCCTGGTTTCAACCCCTGACCGGGATTTTTCCTCAGAGTCGGGCCCGCGCCGGATCGCCCGTATCGGGCCTGTCGCGCGACGGTCGGCTCTTGCTCCAATGATTGGGCGGCCAGTGCTTTCCGGGGCCTGGAGGCATATAACGACCGGGTCGACGCGCAGCTCGACAAGGCCAGGGACCAGCTCGGCATCTCGGCCACCTAGGTCCGCGCCGCCTTGACGGGCATGCGCCCCTGTGCGATCAAAACCGTCAGGCGGTTCCCTCATTCTGCGTGACCGGCAGGAGGGGATGCAAAAGGGAATCCGGTGAGGCGTACCCATCAGGGACCGAATCCGGGGCTGCCCCCGCAACTGTGAACGGCGAGGCTCGCGCGACAAGAGCCACTGGACGGGACCGTCCGGGAAGGCGCGCGACGCTCTGAGACCCGTGAGCCAGGAGACCTGCCGCCCGGCGCTTGACGAGGCATGAGGCCCCAAGCGGAATCGTAAAGCGAGCCAGCACGGAGGGTGTCATGCTCACACAGTCACAGTCTGTTTCACCGTCGGTCTCCCTGGGCATCCAGGAGAGAATCAAGGTCGCCGCGGCGGCTCTGGCACTCGGTCTCGTCCTTCTCGGCGGGGTCGGCTTCGCCGGGTCGAGCGTGCTTCACAACGCGGCACACGACACGCGCCACGCGGTCGGCTTTCCCTGCCACTGACGCGTCGGACGCATCATGATGGGCCGCGCCCTGCTCGCGGCAATTCTGGCTGGCGTTGCGGCCGGATTGTTGCTGACTGTCGTTCAGATGTGGCGGGTGACACCGCTGATCCTCGAAGCGGAGACCTACGAGACGGGCGCCGCGCCCGACCATGCCGGCTGGACTCTACCCGGCGGAGGGCGGCTGATTCTCGCCCATGCCGGCCATGACGAGGAGGGCCACGAGGCCTGGGCGCCCGCCGACGGCATCGAGCGCACCGCCTATACCGCGCTCGCCAATATTCTCACCGGCACCGCCTATTCGCTGATCCTGCTGGCCGGCATGATGGCCTCCGGCCGCCCCGTGACCGCCGCGACCGGCCTTGTCTGGGGAGGACTGGGTTTCCTCGTCTTCCAGCTCGCCCCCGCCGCGGGGCTCGCGCCCGAACTGCCGGGCATGCCGGCCGCCGACCTCTTCGCCCGGCAGGTCTGGTGGTGGGCGACCGTGGCCGCGACCGCCGGCGGCATCGCCTGCATCGCGCTTGCCAGACCCGTCGCGGTCAAGGCGCTCGGCGCGGTCCTCATCGCCCTGCCGCACATTGTCGGGGCGCCGCATCCCGAAAGCCACGCCTCCGACGTGCCGGCGGGCCTTGCCGCCAGCTTCGCGGCCAACTCGCTCGCCGCCTCCGCGCTCTTCTGGATCGTGCTCGGCGGGCTTCTCGGCTGGGCCGTCGCACGGCAGATGTCGGAGACGACAAAGACGGCGGAGGCCTGACCCCATGGCAATCGGACAGGCAAAGATCCCGGCCACCGTCGTCACGGGCTTCCTCGGCGCCGGCAAGACGACGGTCATCCGCAACCTGCTTGAGAATGCCGGTGGCCGGCGCATCGCGCTCATCGTCAACGAGTTCGGCTCGGTGGGCGTCGACGGCGAGGTGCTGAAGGGCTGCGGCGACGCGCTGTGCGGCGAGGACGACCTCATCGAGCTCGCCAATGGCTGTATCTGCTGCACGGTGGCCGACGACTTCATCCCCACCATGACCGCGCTCCTGGAGCGCGAGACGCCGCCCGACCACATCGTGATCGAGACCTCGGGCCTCGCACTGCCCCAGCCGCTCGTGCACGCCTTCAACTGGCCGGAGATCCGCTCGCGCGTCACCGTCGACGGCATCGTCGCGGTGGTCGACGGGGCGGCGCTTGCCGACGGCCATCTGGCCTTCGACGAGGCCGCCGTGGAGGCGCAGCGCGCCGAGGACGAGGCGCTCGACCACGAAAGCCCGCTTGAGGAACTGTTCGAGGACCAGCTCAACTGCGCCGACATCGTGCTCGTCAACAAGGCCGACCTGGTCGCGGACGCGGCTCTGGAAAACATCGAGGCCGGCCTCAAGGCGCGAGTGCGCGACGGCGTCACGCTCTTGCGCTCGCGCGAGGGCGTGGTGCCGGCCTCCGTCCTCATCGGGCTCGGCGCGGCGGTCGAGGCCGACATGGCGGCGCGCAAGTCCCACCACGAGATGGAGGGCCACGAGGATCACGACCACGACGATTTCGATTCGTTCGTCGTCGAGATCGATGCGGAGACGGACCGCGAGGCGCTGCTCGAGCGCGTGGCGCGGGCCGTGAGCGCCCATCCGATCCTCCGGCTGAAGGGCTTCGCCGCCGTGGCCGGCGCCGACGCCCGGCTCGTCGTCCAGGCCGTCGGGCCACGCGTCAACGCCTATTTCGACCGGCCGTGGAAGCCGGGCGAGGCGCGCCGCTCGTCTCTGGTGGTGATCGGCGAGACCGGCCATCTCGACGCGGACGGGATCGTCCGGACGCTCCAAGGCTGAGCCCATGCATATCCTGGCGGCACAGACGGGGACGATCGACGACGGGACCGAGGCCATAGACCTCGCGCAAGCCCCCGCCGAGATCGTCGTCCTGTCCGCCGCCGATTCCGAGCTCGCCGCGCTCGCACGCGCCCATGACGGGCTCGGCGGCGGCGCGCCCTCCCTGCGCGTCGCCAATCTCATGCAGCTTGGCCACAACTATTCGGTCGATCTCTATATCGAGCGCACGCTCGCCCACGCCCGGCTCGTGGTGCTGAGGCTGCTCGGCGGCGCGGCCTACTGGCCCTACGGGCTGGAACAGGTGGAGGCGGTCGCGCGCGAGCGCGGCATCATGCTCGCCGTGCTGCCCGGCGACGCGCAGCCCGACGAGGCGCTCACGGCACGCTCCACCATGGCTGTGGAGGACGCGGAGACGCTCAGGCGCTATCTGGTCGAGGGCGGGCCGGAGAACATCTCCAATGCCCTGCGGTTCTGCGCGCACAGGCTGGGCCGCGCCGAAGCCCCGGCCGCCCCCGCACCGCTCGCGCGCGCCGGCGTCTACTGGCCGGGCGAAGGCGCGGTGACGCTCGACACCGTCACCGCGCATCGCGAGGCGGGCGCGCCGGTCGCCGCCATCGCCTTCTACCGCGCGCTGATCGAGGGCGGGAACACCGCGCCCGTCGACGCGCTGGTCGAGGCGCTCGCGAGGGAAGGCATGGCCGCGCTCCCCGTCTTCGTGTCGAGCCTCAAGGAGGAGGCGGCCCACGACGTCCTCGCGGACGCCTTCGCCGCCGCCCGGCCCTCTGTCGTGCTCAACGCCACGGGCTTCGCCATCGCCTCCACGTCGGGCGCGCGCGACCCGTTCGCCGCGCTCGACTGCCCGGTGCTGCAGGTGGTCTTCTCCGGTTCGAGCCGGGAGGGCTGGCGCGAGAACGTCCAGGGACTGAGTGCCCGCGACCTCGCCATGAATGTGGTGCTGCCCGAACTCGACGGGCGCGTGCTCGCCCGCGCGGTCTCCTTCAAGTCGAGCGCGGAACGCCACGAGGCCACGCAATGCCATATCGTGACCTATGCGCCCGAGCCTGACCGCATCGCCTTCACCGCAAGGCTCGCCGCCAACTGGGCGCGATTGCGCGAAACGCCGGAGGCGGAGCGCCGGATCGGCATCGTGCTGGCCAACTACCCCAACAAGGACGGCCGCATCGGCAACGGCGTCGGCTACGACACGCCGGAGAGCACGGTGGCGCTGCTGCGCGCGCTGAAGGCGGACGGCTACGAGGTCGGCGATATCCCCGCCGACGGCACCGCGCTCATGGCCTGGCTCATCGAGGGGCAGACCAATGCCCCCTCACCCTCCCATCGCCTTGCGGCGACGGGCCCCTCCCTCTCCCTCGACGCCTATCGCGCCCATTTCGCTCAGCTTCCCGCCAAGGTGCGCGAGGAGGTGACTGCCCGCTGGGGTAAACCGGAGGACGATCCCTTCGTGTCCGGCGACGCCTTCCACCTGCCCGTCCGGCTCATCGGCAATGTCGCCGTCGCGATCCAGCCGGCGCGCGGCTACAATATCGACCCGGCGGAGACCTATCACGACCCGGCGCTCGTGCCGCCGCACGGCTATCTCGCCTTCCATGTCTGGCTGCGCGAGGTCTTCGGCGCGCAGGCCGTCCTCCACAACGGCAAGCACGGCAATCTCGAATGGCTGCCGGGCAAGGCCCTGGCGCTGACGCAGGAGTGCTACCCGGAAGCCGCCCTCGGGCCCCTCCCCAACATCTATCCCTTCATCGTCAACGATCCCGGCGAGGGCACCCAGGCCAAGCGCCGCACCGGCGCCGTCATCGTCGATCACCTCACACCGCCGCTCACCCGCGCGGAGAGCTACGGCCCGATGAGGGATCTGGAAGCGCTGATCGACGAATACTATCTCGCCTCCGGTCTCGATCCGAAGCGGCGCGATTTCCTCGCCCGCGAGATCCTCGCGCTCACCCGCGAAAGCGGTCTCGACAAGGATGCGGGCATCGCGGAGACGGCGGACGAGCTTGCCGCGTTGCAGGCGCTCGACGCCTATATCTGCGAGCTGAAGGAGGCGCAGATCCGCGACGGCCTCCACATTCTCGGGCAGGCGCCGGAGGGGCGGCTGGAGACGGACCTGCTTGTCGCGCTCACCCGCGTGCCGCGCGGCGAGGACGAGGGCGCGGACCGCTCGCTGGTGCGCGCGCTCGCCGCCGATCTGGGGCTTGCCGGTTTCGACCCGCTCGACTGCGCCATGGCGGAGAGCTGGACGGGCGCGAGGCCGGAGGCCCTTGCCGGTATCGATCCGGGCCCCTGGCGCACCATGGGCGACACGGTGGAGCGGCTGGAGCTCCTCGCCGCCGCCCTCGTCTCCGGCGAGATAGCTTGCGATCCGGCGTGGGAGGCGACCCGCGCCGTGCTCGACGGGATCGCGGCGACGGTGCGCCCGGCGCTTCGCCTCGGCGCCCACAAGGAGATCGTCAACAGCCTGCGCGCGCTCGCCGGGCGCTTCGTGGAGCCCGGCCCCTCCGGCGCGCCCACGCGCGGGCGGCTCGACGTGCTGCCCACGGGGCGCAACTTCTACTCCATCGACAATCGCACGCTCCCCACGCCGGCCGCCTGGACGCTGGGGCAGGCCTCCGCCGACCGGCTGGTGGAGCGCCATCTCCAGGATCACGGGCGCTGGCCGCGCGCCATGGCGCTCACCGCCTGGGGCACCTCCAACATGCGCACCGGCGGCGACGACATCGCCCAGGCGCTGGCCCTGATCGGCGCCAAGCCCAAATGGGACACGCGGAGCTGGCGGGTCACGGGCTTCGAGATCGTTCCGCTGGCGAAGCTCGGCCGGCCGCGCGTCGACGTGACCTTGCGCATCTCCGGCTTCTTCCGCGATGCCTTCCCGGCGCAGATCGACCTGTTCGACAGCGCCGTGCGCGCCATCGCCCGGCTCGAGGAGGACGAGGCCGACAATCCCGTCGCCGCGCGCATGGCCCGCGAGCAGGACACGCTGGAAGCCTCCGGCGTGGAGCGCCAGGAGGCCGAGCGCCGCGCGGGCTTCCGCGTCTTCGGCTCCAGGCCCGGCGCCTACGGGGCGGGCCTTCAGGCGCTGATCGACGAGCGGCTGTGGGACGAGCGCGGCGATCTGGCGGAGAGCTTCATCGGCTGGGGCGGCTACGCCTATGGGTCGGGGAGCGCCGGCGAGGCGCGGCACGAGGACTTTACCCGGCGGCTGGGGCAGGTCGAGGCCGTGGTCCACAATCAGGACAATCGCGAGCACGACCTTCTCGATTCTGACGACTACTACCAGTTCGAGGGCGGCATGACGGCGGCAGTGGAGCATGTCTCCGGCGCCCGCCCCGCCGTCTATCACAACGATCATTCCCGGCCCGAGCGCCCGGTCGTGCGGACGCTGGAGGAGGAGATCGGCCGGGTGGTGCGCTCCCGCGTCGTCAATCCGAAGTGGATCGCCGGCGTCATGCGCCATGGCTACAAGGGCGCCTTCGAGATCGCCGCGACGGTCGACTACATGTTCGCCTTCGCCGCGACGACCGGGGCGGTGAAGCCGCATCATTTCGAGCTCGCCTACGAGGCCTATCTCGCCGACGAGACGGTGCGCGACTTCATCGAGGCGCATAACCCGGACGCGCTCGCCGAGATCGCGGCGCGGTTCGAGGAGGCCATCCAGCGCGGGCTCTGGCAACCGCGGTCGAATTCTGCGCAAGATGTGCTGAGGGCGGCGCGGGGCCCGGCAAACAAAGGGGAGACGGTGGAATGACCGAGAAGATCACCGCGACCATGAGCGAGGAGGAGCTCAACGAGCGCCATGCGGAGAAGATGCGCCGCAAGAAGGCCGCCCGCGAGAAGATCCTCGCCACCAAGACCATCGAGAAGGGCCTTCTGATCGTCCATACCGGCAAGGGCAAGGGCAAGTCGACGGCCGCCTTCGGCCTGATCTTCCGCGCGCTCGGCCACGGCTTCAAGGTCGGCATCGTGCAGTTCGTCAAGGGCGCGTGGGACACCGGCGAGCGCGTCGTGCTCGACAAGTTCCCCGATCAGGTGACGGTCAAGGTCATGGGCGACGGCTTCACCTGGGACACCCAGGACCGCGCGCGCGACATCGCCAGCGCCCGGGCCGCCTGGGACGCGGCCAAGGAGATGATCGCCGACCCGTCCTACCGGATGATCCTGCTCGACGAGCTCAACATCGTGCTGCGCTACGGCTATCTGCCACTCGAGGAGGTGATCGAGACGCTGAAGGCCAAGCCGGACGACACCCATGTCATCGTGACGGGGCGCAACGCCAAGGACGAGCTCGTCGAGATCGCCGACCTCGTCACCGACATGACCCAGATCAAGCACCCCTTCCGCGCCGGCGTGAAGGCACAGGTGGGGGTGGAGTTCTAGAGTACGCGACAACCTTGGCCATTATACCCGTCATCCCCGCGAAAGCGGGGATCCACATGCGGCCTCTGCAATGGATCCCCGCTTTCGCGGGGATGACGAAACAGAAGCGCGAGGATGACGAAGCCGGGACGCGGGCGGGCAGGAATGGCCGGACAGGCAGCGAGCCCGCGCATATGGGTTCACACCGAACGACACACTGAGGAGCCGACAACACACCACGTTTCAAACACGCAGCGTTCCTGGAGGAACTGAAAGCGATTCCGGTGCGGTCGACCAAAGGCGGGACCAAGTCCGGAGCTGCGGGATATCTCTGGCGCGAGAGACACGCTCTCAAGCCGGCGACCTCCTGACGTTGCATCCGTTCAATCACCCAAGGAGGTTGCCATGAAGACGATACTTGCCACCCTTTTCACCCTCTCCGCGACCACGGCCGCGCTCGCCCATCCGGGCCATCTCGCCGACGAGGGCCACGGCCACAGCCACTATATCGCGCTCGCCATCTTCCTCGGCGTCGCCGCCATCGGTGCCGGCCTCATCCTGCGCCGCGCATTGCGCAAGCGCGCCGAGCGCCGCGCCATGGACGGAGCGGAGACATGAGCGAGCGCCTCGGCATCATGGTCTGCGGCCACGGCAGCCGCGACGAGAACGCGGTGGACGAGTTCCGCCGCGCAGCGGAAGCCTTGCGCGCGCGCATGCCCGACTATCCGGTCGAATACGGCTATCTGGAGTTCGCCACCCCGATCATCCGCACCGGCCTCGACAAGTTGCGCGAGCAGGGCGTCAATCGCGTGCTCGCCGTGCCGGGAATGCTGTTCGCCGCCGGTCATGCCAAGAACGACATCCCGTCGGTGCTCAACACCTATGCGGCGAACCACGACGGCTTCCGCATCGACTACGCCAAGGAGGCCGGGATCGACGCGAAGATGATCCGCGCCGCCGGCGAGCGCATCAGGCAAGCGCTCGACGCGGCGGGACCGTCCGTGCCGGTGGAGGAGACGCTGCTGGTCGTCGTCGGGCGCGGCGCGTCGGACCCGGACGCCAACTCCAATGTCGCCAAGGTCATGCGCATGCTGTGGGAAGGCTTCGGCTTCGGCTGGGGCGAGACGGCCTATTCGGGCGTCACCTTCCCGCTGGTCCGCCCCGCGCTGGAGCATGCCGCGCGGCTCGGCTTCAAACGCATCGTCGTCTTCCCGTATTTCCTGTTCACCGGCATCCTGGTGAAGCGGATCTACGACCAGACCGACGAGGCCGCCGCGAAGTTCCCCGACATCGAGTTCGTCAAGGCGCCCTATCTCAACGACCACCCGCTGGTGCTCGACACGCTGCAGGAGCGCGTGGAGCAGATCCTCGAAGGCGAGACGGCCATGAACTGCGCGCTGTGCAAGTACCGCACGCAGATCCTCGGCTTCGAGGCGGAGGTCGGCCTGCCGCAGGAGAGCCACCACCACCATGTGGAGGGCGCCGGCACGGGCGAGGCGCACAGCCACGATCATGGCCACGGCGACGGTCATCATCACCACCACCACGATCACGGACATGACCACCATCACGGCCATGGCCACGATCACGGGCATCACCACCATCCCTACCCCCATGCCGACCATCCGCTGGGGCCGAAGACGCTGGGATCGGGTTGACGCCTGTCGGGCGCGGACACGGCGTCAGAGGTTAGAGAGACGAGGATCGAACTCGATGGACTATCTGCGCGATCCGGCGGCGATCTATGAGCGCTCCTTCGCGACGGTCAGGCGGGAAGCGGATCTCGCCGCCCTGCCGGAGGACCTCGAGGCGGTGGCGGTGCGGCTCGTCCATGCCTGCGGCATGCCGGATATCGTGGCCGATCTGCGCTTCGACCCGTCGGTGGCCGCCGCCACGCGGAAGGCGCTCGCGACCGGCGCGCCGATCCTCGCCGACTGCCGCATGGTCGAGGCCGCCATCATCGCAAGCCGGCTACGGGAAGGAACGCGGGTGCACTGCACGCTGAACGACGAGCGCACGCCGGGGCTCGCCCGCGCGCAAGCCACGACGCGTTCGGCGGCCGCGGTCTCGCTCTGGCTGCCCCATCTGGAGGGCGCTGTCGTCGCGATCGGCAATGCGCCCACGGCGCTCTTCGCCCTTCTGGAGGCGCTCGATGCGGGCGCGCCGAAACCCGCCGCCATCCTCGCCTTCCCGGTGGGCTTCGTCGGCGCGGCGGAATCGAAGGCGGCGCTGTCGCAAGCCCCGCGCGGCGTGCCCTATCTCACGCTTCTCGGCCGGCGCGGCGGCAGCGCCATGGCCGGCGCTGCCGTGAACGCCCTCAGCCCGCAGGCCGCCCCATGACGGCGTGGCTTACCATTGTCGGCATCGGCGACGACGGGCTTGCCGGCCTCCCGCCCGCCTCGCGCGCGCTCGTCGAGCGGGCGGACATCGTGCTGGGCCCCGAACGGGTCCTCGCGGGCGCCGACCTCCCCGATGCGGAGATCCACCACTGGCAGAGCCCGCTCACCGGCATGATCGAGACGATCAAGGGCTGGCGCAGGCGCCGCGTCGTCGTGCTGGCGACCGGCGACCCGATGCATTTCGGCATCGGCGCCACCATGGCGCGCCACCTCCCCTTCGAGGAGATGGCGGTCATCCCCGCACCCTCCGCCTTCAGCCTCGCCGCGGCGCGCCTCGGCTGGCCGCTGGCGGAGACGGAATGCCTGTCGCTCCACGGCCGCGCGCTCGACCGGCTCGCAGCGTTCCTCAGGCCCGGCGCGCGCCTCGTCGCGCTCACCAGCGGCGCGGAAACCGTGCGCGAGGCGGCAAGGCTGCTTGTCGCGCGCGGCTACGGGCCGAGCCCGGTCGCCGTTCTGGAGCATATGGGCGGCGAGGCCGAGCGGGTCGTGCACATGACGGCGGCCGAGGCCACGGACGGCCGCTTCGCGGACTTCAACACGCTCGCCATCGACTGCGTGGCCGAGCCGGGGGCTGTCCTCCTGCCGCTCGTTCCGGGCCTGCCCGACGAGGCCTTCGAGCACGATGGCCAGCTCACCAAGCGCGAGGTGCGCGCGGTGACGCTTGCCGCGCTCGGCCCGACGCCTCGCGCACTCCTGTGGGACATCGGGGCGGGGTGCGGCTCGGTCGCCATCGAATGGCTGCGCGCGGAGCGCACCGCACACGCCATCGCCTTCGAGCGCGACGAAGGCCGCCTCGCCATGATCGCCCGCAATGCCGCGGGCCTCGGCGTCCCCGCCCTCGAGACGGTCGCCGGCGCCGTGCCGGGCAGGCTGAAGGGCGCGCGAGCCCCCGACGCGGTGTTCCTCGGCGGTGCGGTGGCCGATGAAGAGGTGTTCATAACCGCCTGGGAGGCCCTTCGCCCCGGGGGCCGACTCGTGGCCAATACGGTGACGCTGGAGGCGGAGGCCGCGCTGATCGACCGGCAGGCCCGCTTCGGCGGCGAGCTCGTGCGCCTCGACATCGCCCATATGGCGCCGGTCGGCGCGAAGCGGGCGCTGCGCCCGCGCATGAGCGTGCTCCAGTGGCGCGCGATGAAGGCTTGAGAGCGATGGCGGATCAGGGAACCTTCTATGGCCTCGGCGTCGGCCCCGGCGATCCGGAGCTCCTGACGCTCCGGGCGCACCGCCTCATCGGGCAGGCGGGGCTTGTCGCCTATCCGGCCGCCGGGGACGGGGCGAGCCTTGCCCGCCGCATCGCCGCGGGCGCCATCGTTCCCGGCACGGAGGAGCTCGCCATCGCCGTGCCCATGTGCACCGAGCGCGCGCCCGCCCGCACCGCCTATGACGAGGCCGCACGCACCATCGCCCGGCACCTGGCGGATGGGCGCGACGTCGTCTTCCTGTGCGAGGGCGACCCGTTCCTCTATGGCAGCTTCATGTATCTGTTCGAGCGGCTGTCGGCGGCGCACCGTTGCGAGGCCGTGCCGGGCGTCACCTCGCTCACCGCCTGCGCGGCCGCGCTCGGCCGTCCGCTCGCCGCGCGCAACGACGTGCTGACCGTCATTCCCGCCACGCTACCCGAGGAGCGCCTGCGCGCAGCCCTCGATGCGACGGACGCCGCCGCCATCGTCAAGGTCGGCCGGCATTTCGACAAGGTGCGCTCGGCGCTCGACGCCACCGGGCTCGCCGGCTGCGCCATGATCGTCGAGGCGGCCACCACGGAGGACGAGAAGATCACCGCACTGACCGACATGCCCGAGGGCGAACGCCCCTATTTCTCCACCATCCTCGTCTATCGCGGAGGCGAGGCATGGTAGCGGTACCGGCCATCGTCACGCTCACCCCGTCCGGTGCGGCGACCGCGCGGCGGATCGCGGAGGCGATGGAGTCCGCCGAGGTCCACGGACGCGGGGCCGCCGCCTCGCAGGCCGATGTGGCCTTTACCGACACGGGCGCCCATCTGCGCGCGCTGTTCGCCGCCGGACGCCCCATTATCGGCGTATGCGCGGCGGCCATTCTCGTGCGCACGCTCGGCGGCATTGCACAGGACAAGCACAGTGAACCACCCATATTGGCGGTTTCGGAGGATGGGGCGACCATCGTGCCCCTGCTCGGCGGCCATCACGGCGCCAACGAATTGGCGCGCACGCTCGCCGAGGCGCTGGGCGGCGTGGCCGCGGTGACGACGGCAAGCGATATCCATTTCGGGGTCGCGCTCGACGACCCGCCGCCCGGCTGGACGCTCGCCAATCCCGACCATGCGAAGGCCGCCGTGGCGGCGCTCCTTGCCGGCGGGACCGCCCGCATCGAGGGCGCGGCGCCATGGCTTCGCGCCTCCGCCCTGCCGCTTGCCGAGGACGGTGAGGCGGTGACGCTCACCGTCACCGACGAGGCCGTTGCGGGCGGGGAGACGCGGCTCGTCTACCACCCCGCGACGCTCGTGCTCGGCGTCGGCTGCGTGCGCAATTGCGCGCCGAAGGAGCTCATCGCCCTTGCCGAGGACACGCTGGAGGCGCACGGACTCGCGCCGCAATCGGTCGCGCTCGTCGCCTCCATCGACGTGAAGGCCGACGAGGCCGCCGTCCATGCGCTGGCCCGCCATCTGGGCATCCCGGCGCGGTTCTTCTCGGCGGAAACGCTTGCCGGCGAGGAGGCGCGGCTCGCCAATCCGTCGGAGACGGTGCGCACGGAGGTCGGCTGTCCGGGCGTCGCGGAGGGCGCAAGCCTCGCCGCGGCGGGCCCCGAGGCCCGGCTCGCCGTGGAGAAGACCCGTTCGGCCAATGCCACATGCGCCGTTGCCCGGGCGCCTCACGCCATCGCCGATCCCGCCGCCATCGGGCGCGCGCGCGGACGGCTGTCGGTCATCGGCATCGGCCCCGGCGCGCAAGGCTGGCGCAGCCCGGAAGCCGACACCCTGCTTCTGGAGGCGACCGACTGGGTCGGCTACGGTCTCTATCTCAACCTGCTCGAGCCGCTCTCGAGGGGCAAGAGACAGCACCGGTTCAAGCTCGGCGAGGAGGAGGCGCGCGTGCGCCATGCGCTGGAGCTCGCCGGCGAGGGGCTCGACGTGGCGCTCGTCTCGTCGGGCGATGCCGGCATCTACGCCATGGCGGCGCTGGTCTTCGAACTGGTCGACGGGGCGGCGGGCCCGCGCGCGGTTTCCGAGGCCGCACGGCGCGCGGAGATCGTCGTCTCCCCCGGCATCTCCGCCCTCCAGGCCGCCGCCGCCAAGGCCGGCGCGCCACTCGGCCACGATTTCTGCGCCATCTCCCTGTCGGACCTCCTGACGCCGTGGGAGGTCATCGAGCGGCGTGTCGAGGCGGCCGCGCGCGGTGACTTCGTTACCTGCTTCTACAATCCGCGCTCGCAGAGGCGGACCGACCAGCTCGCCCGCGCCATGCGCATCCTCGCCCGCCACCGGCCCGACGACACGCCCGTCATCGTGGCGGCGAGCCTGGGCCGGCCGGCGGAGACGGTGACCGTGACGACGCTCGCCGGCTTCGACCCGGAGATCGTCGACATGCTGACCCTCGTCGTCGTCGGCGCCTCGACCACCCGCGCGCTGGCGCTCAGCGACGGTTCGCAATGGGTCTACACGCCGCGCGGCTACCACCGGAAGAAAGGGCCATCATGACCGTCCACTTCATCGGCGCCGGCCCCGGCGCGCCGGACCTCATCACGGTGCGGGGCCTGAAGCTCATCGAACGGTGCCCCGTCTGCCTCTATGCGGGCTCCCTCGTCCCGCGCGAGGTGGTGGAGGCCGCTCCGCAGGGCGCCCGCGTCGTCGACACCGCGCCCATGACGCTCGACGAGATCGTCGCGGAGATCGAACGCGCCCACGAGGCGGGGCTCGACGTGGCGCGCGTCCATTCCGGCGACCCCTCGCTCTACGGGGCCATCGCGGAGCAGATCCGGCGGCTCGATGCGCTCGCCATTCCCTACGACATCACGCCCGGCGTGCCGGCCTTCGCCGCCGCCGCCGCGACGCTCAAGGCGGAGCTCACCGTGCCGGAGATCGCGCAGACCGTGATCCTCACGCGCACGACCATGAAGGCCTCCGCCATGCCGCCCGGCGAGACGCTCGACACGCTGGCGCGCTCGCGCGCGACGCTCGCCATCCATCTCTCCATCCGCAATCTGCGCGAGGTGGAGCGCGTGCTCGTTCCCCATTACGGCGCGAACTGCCCGGTCGCCGTCGTCTATCGCGCGAGCTGGCCCGACGAACTGGTGATCCGCGGCACGCTGTCGGACATTGCCGGCAAGGTGCGCGCGGCCAAGATCACCCGCACCGCGCTGGTCCTCGTCGGCCCGGCGCTCGCGCCCGAGGATTTCCGCGATTCCGCCCTCTATGACGGGGCGCACGAGCACATATTGCGCAACCGGAAGACGGCAGCGAGGGGGTGAGCATGGCGCGCTCGTGTCTCCGCACCCGCTCTCCTCTCGTCGTCCCCGCGCAGGCGGGGCGCTACCCCAGCGTGCGGTCGATGAGCGCCAGCATCTCCGCGACCGTCTCCGCGGACGGTGCGGGCGGCTTCTGCGGCCGTGCGATCATGAGGACGGGTACTCCGAGCCCACGGGCGGCCTCGAGCTTCGCGGCCGTCGCCGCGCCGCCGGAATTCTTCGTCACCAGCATGCCGATGGCGCGCTCGCGCATGAGCGCCGTCTCACCCGAAATCGTGAAGGGCGGACGGGCAAGCAGGATCTCGCAATGGGCGGGAACCGGGCTCGCCGGCGGCTCGATCATCCGTGCGACGAAGGCGACGTCGCCTCGCTCGAGGAACGGCGCGATCTCGCCACCGCCGACCGTCAGCAGCACCCGGGCGCCCGCCGGTATGGCGCGGGCCGCCTCGCGGGCATCGGCGACCATGCGCCAGTCGTCGCCCGGCCCGGCCCGCCAGGGCGGACGCTCGAGCCTCACGAGCGGCAGGCCGAGTTCGGAGCAGGCCGCCGCGGCGTTCTCCGACATGCGCGCCGCGAAGGGGTGGGTCGCATCGACGACCAGCGCGACCTCCTCGTCACACAGATACGCGGCAAGCCCTTCAACGCCCCCGAAGCCGCCCCGGCGCACCGCGCCGTCCGGAAGGAGCGGGGCCGCCGTGCGCCCGGCAAGCGAGGAGACGATGCGGTATCGCGCGTCGCCGGCAAGATCGGAGGCCAGCGCCCTCGCCTCGCCGGTGCCGCCGAGAACGAGGATGGTCGGTCTATCCGGCACGGGCGATCATCTCCCCCTTGCGGTCGAAGACCAGCACCTCGATGGCGACCGGCGCGCCGCGCAGCGTGGCAAGCGCGGTCGCGCGCGCGGCCTCGGCGACGGCGGCCGCCAGGTCGACGCCCTCCGCGCCGGCAAGCGCCAGGGCCTCCGCCGCCGTGTTGGCGCCGCGGATGCGGGCCTTGAGGGCCTCGCTGCCGCCGCGCTCGCCGGCCCGGGCGGCAAGCCAGTCGAAATCGACCTGCGAGCGGCCGGAATGAAGGTCCAGCATGCCCTGGCCGAGCTTGGCGAGCTTGCCGAAGCCGCCGGCAATCGTGACGCGTTCGACGGGATGGGCGCGCAGGTGCTTCAGCATGCCGCCGACGAAATCGCCCATATCGATGAGGGCATGGTCGGGCAGGCCGTACAGCGCCCTGACGGCGGCCTCCGAGGTGGACCCCGTCGCACCGGCGACATGGGCAAGGCCCGCCGCGCGCGCCACGTCGATGCCCTCGCGGATGCCGTGGATCCAGGCGGAGCAGGAGAACGGCCTGACGATTCCGGTCGTGCCGAGGATCGAGATGCCGCCCAGAATGCCGAGTCGCGGATTGAGCGTCCTTTGCGCGAGCGCCTCGCCGCCGGGCACGGATATCTCGATCTCCACGTCGCCCGTCCCGCCATGGCGGCGCGCGGTCTCCGCGACGGTCTCGGCCATCATGCGGCGCGGCACGGGATTGATGGCGGGCTCCCCCGGCGGCACGGGAAGGCCGGCGCGCGTCACCTCGCCCACCCCCTCGCCCGCCCGGAACACGACGCCCGCGCCCGGCGCGAGGCGCGTCACCTGCGAGACGATGAGCGCGCCATGGGTCACATCCGGGTCGTCGCCCGCATCCTTCACGATGCCGGCGCGCGCGACATCCTCCCCAAGCTCCTCCAGCGCCAGGGCGAAGGCGGGCCGCTCGCCGCGCGGCAGCACGATCTCCACAGGGTCGGGAAAGGCGCCGGTGAGCAGCGCCTCATAGGCCGCACGCGTCGCGGCGGTGGCGCAGGCGCCGGTCGTCCAGCCCCGCCTGAGCGCGGTCGCGTGTGTGTCGCTCGTCTCGCCCATGGTCCTTTCCGCCGCAGCCCGTCCGGGAGCGCACGATGACGCCGGAGCCCCACGACTTTCCCGATTTCGAGCCCGGCACGGTATGGCTCGTCGGCGCGGGCCCCGGCGCGCCGGGGCTCATGACGCTCATCGGCCACCATGCCGTCACGACGGCCGACGCCATCGTCTACGACGCGCTCGTCAACAAGGCAATCCTCCGCTGGGCGAGGCCCGACGCCCTGGTCGAGTATGCCGGCAAGCGCGGCGGCAAGCCGTCCAGCCAACAGCGCGACATCTCGCTGAGACTCGTGGAGCTCGCCCGCGCGGGCAAGAAGGTCCTGAGGCTCAAGGGCGGCGACCCCTTCATCTTCGGGCGCGGCGGCGAAGAATGCCAGACGCTTGCCAGGGCCGGCATCGCCTTCCGCATCGTGCCGGGCATTTCCGCCGGCGTCGGCGGGCTCGCCTATGCCGGCATCCCCGCGACCCATCGCGACACCAACCAGTCCGTCATGTTCCTCACCGGCCACGACACGACGGGCGCCGTTCCCGCCGGTGTCGACTGGCGCGCCGTGGCGACCGCCTCGCCGGTCATCGTCATCTACATGGCGGTGAAGAACCTCCGCGCCATCGCGACGCGGCTCGTGGAGGGCGGGCGCGCGCCGGACGACCCGGTCGCCGTCGTCTCCAACGCCTCGCTGCCCGACCAGACCGTGTTCGAGACGACGCTCGGCGATGTCGTGGCCGGCCGCGGCGAGGACCTTCCGACGCCGGCCATCGTCGTCATCGGCCGGGTCGTCTCCTTCCGCGAGACGCTCGACTGGTATGTGGCGGGCCTGAGGGAGAACGGGATTGGCTGAGATGCAGTCCACCCCCCGCGGCCTCGTCATCGCCGCCCCGTCGTCCGGCGCGGGCAAGACGCTCGTGACGCTCGGACTCCTGCGCGCACTGTCGAGAGGGGGCCATGACGTCGCCGGCGCCAAGGCGGGGCCGGACTATATCGACCCGCGCTTCCACGAGGCGGCCTGCGGATACCCGTCCGTCAATCTCGACCCCTGGGCGATGCGCCCCGGCCTCCTCGCCAGGCTCGCCCGGCAGGATGCGGACCTCCTGCTCGTGGAGGGCGTGATGGGGCTGTTCGACGGCGCGGAGACCGGGGCTGGATCGACAGCCGACCTCGCCTCCCGGCTCGGCCTGCCGGTCGTGCTGGTGGTCGACGCCAAGGCGCAGGCGCAGTCGGCGGCAGCCCTCGTCCAGGGCTTCGCGGGCTTCCGCGAGGACTGCACGGTGGCGGGCGTGATCCTCAACCGTGTCGGCAGCGCGCGCCATGCCGACCTCATCCGCGCCGCGCTCGGGCCCTCCGGACTTCCCGTCCTCGGCGCGCTGCCGCATGCGCCGGACATCGCCATGCCGTCGCGCCATCTGGGTCTGGTGCAGGCCGGCGAGCACCCGGAAATCGAGACGCTGATGGCGCACGCCGGCGCTCTTGCCGCCCGCACCGTCGATCTCGATGCGCTCGTCGCCCTCGCCCGGCCGCTCAAGAGCGCCAGCAAGGTCGCTCCTGACCTGCCGCCCCCCGGCCAGCGCATCGCCCTTGCGCGCGACGAGGCCTTCGCCTTCGCCTATCCGCATCTTCTTGCCGGCTGGCGCGCGGCGGGCGCGGAAATCATGCCCTTCTCCCCTCTTGCCGATGAGGGGCCGGACAAGGCAGCCGACGCCGTGGTGCTGCCCGGCGGTTATCCGGAGCTTCACGCGGGCCGGCTCGCCGCCAGCGCCGCCTTCCTCGACGGCCTCAGGCAGGCGGCGGCGCGCGGCGCGCTGGTCTATGGCGAGTGCGGCGGCTACATGGTGCTGGGCGAGGGCCTGGTCGATGCCGACGGCACGCGTCATGAAATGGCGGGACT
>ENA-ORCW01000131-ORCW01000131.1-marine-metagenome-genome-assembly--contig:-NODE-131-length-96809-cov-4.109395_pt1 | contig 96809 bp, 62 predicted proteins | sample MGYA00237784_ERZ508517 | MGnify/ENA primary metagenome ERZ508517 (study PRJEB26187, sample SAMN06268979) | marine metagenome | isolation source: Tt ae E1 feedstock associated aerobic enrichment on...
ACCTTGTGGGTCGGACTGTCCGGCGAGTCGTACTCGGGGTGCTCCTGTTCGAGCTGTTCGAGCCGTTTGAGCAACCGGTCGAACTCGGTGTCGGAGATTTCCGGCCGGGCTTCGACGTAGTACAGCCGATTATGCCGCTCGATCTCGCGCCGCAGCCCGTCGATTTCCTTGCGCACGCTCTCTGTCATGGATGCAGACGCCTCTTGTGCGAAATCCTCTTTCCGCGATGTGCCGCCACGGATATACTCCCCGACCGTCTGTCCGCCACAGGCGGGAACACCTGTGCATCATATCGGGTGCACGGGCTCCCCGTGAGTGGTGCCTGTGCGGACACGCCTGCTTTTCCGCTCACGTTGCGACCGCAAGGGACTGCGATGCGCACGATTGCGATCATGAACCAGAAGGGTGGCGTCGGGAAGACGACCACCAGCGTCAATCTCGCCGCTGGCCTGGCTCGCGCCGGCCGCCGCGTCTGCCTGATCGATCTCGATCCGCAGGCTCATGCGTCGATTCACCTTGGGGTGGAAGCGACCGGAACGGTCGACACGATCTACCAGGTCTTTGCCGGTGCGCGGACCCTCGAACAGGTTCGGCAGATGGTCACGTCCAACCTGTGGGTAGCCCCCGCAGATCTCGACCTGGCCGCAACCGAAGTCGAGCTCGTCGACGCGCCCGGACGCGAATACGTGCTCCGCAACGCGCTGCAGGCGGCCGCGGCCGAAGAAAAGTTCGATTACGTCGTCATGGACTGCCCCCCGTCGCTGAGCGTCCTGACGATCAACGCCCTCAGTGCCGCCACCGAAGTCTTCATCCCGCTGCAGCCGCACTTCTTCGCCCTGCAGGGTCTCTCGAAACTGTTCGAGACGACCGCCCTGGTGACGCGCCGGCTGAACCGTCAGCTGCGGGTCTCCGGCATTGTGCTCTGTCTGTACGAGACGGGCACACGTCTGGCCGCAGACGTCACCGACGACCTGATGCGCTTCCTCGAAGCGAGCGATCCGCAGGCCCCCTGGGCCCATGCCCGCGTCTTCGACAGCCGCATCCGCCGAAACATCAAACTCGCCGAAGCCCCCAGTTTCGGCCAGTCGATCTTCGACTACGACGGCAGCTCCGCCGGTGCCAAAGACTACGGTTCACTGGTGGACGAGGTCCTCGCCGCCGAAGCCGGCCTCACCGCTCCCGAGCAGCGTGAAGCCGCCTGATCGGGCGACAGCCCGCGTTCAACACAAACAACGCCAGCCGAAGTCACCATGACCTCGACTGGCGTTCTGCAATTCGTGAGGAAGATTCGCGCGCAAACTACTCCGCGAAGATCTCCGCGAAGAAGTCCTGCATCGCCTTCCACGAACGGTGATCGGCCGCCTCGTTGTACTTCAGGTTGTCGATCCCGAACGTCCCCGCTTCCGGATTCGTGAAGCCGTGGCGGGCTCCGCCGTAGTAGATCAGCTGGTAGTCGACGCTCGCCGACTCCAGCGCCTTGCGGAACGAGTCGATGCTTTCCGGCGAGATGAAGGCGTCCTCGGCACCGTGGCAGACGAGAATGCTCGCGTCGATCGCTTCGGCCTCGTCCTCGGACGGCGTCGGCAGCGCTCCGTGAAAGCTGACCACTCCCTTGAGCGGCTCGTCGGCAAACGCCATCTGAAGCACCGTCGAACCACCGAAGCAGTATCCGATCGCAGCCACCTGCTCCCTGTCGACCTGCTCCTGGTCGAGCAGCACCTTCAGACCGGCGTTGGCCCGGCCCCGCCACTTGTCGGTGTTCTTGCGGATCATGCCGGCCCACTCACCCGCCTGGCTCGGATGACTGGTCACCTGCCCCTTGCCGTACATGTCCAGAGCGAACGCGACGTAACCCATCTCGGCCAGCTGCTCGGCCCGCTTGCGGGCGTAGTCATTCAGCCCCCACCACTCGTGAACAACCAGCACGCCGGGGCGCTTCCCTTCGACGGCGTCGTCCCAGGCGAGATGACCTTCCAGCGTTGTACCATCGTGCGTGTACGAGATTCGGCGGGTCTGGACCTCCGCCTTCGCAAGGCCATTCCACGACAGTGCGGTGGCGCAGAGGGCGGCGGCCACGATCAGAAAACGCGTCATTGCTGCAACTCCTGTTCAGGACAACGTTGGCCCCATGGGCGACTCGATTATTGGAGACGGACGGAACGAAGAAAAGCGATGCCGTCCGGGCAACCACCAGCCGGCCTCTCCGTCCATAAACGTATGGTGAAGTGACAGATGCGGGAACCATCCGTTTGTCCGACTCTGTCGACAGCAGCGGTCCTGTGCGGTATCAATACGCCCACACCCGCAATCGCGGAGACGGTGCGCCCGGACATCCCCGGTTCGCCCGCCCCCATGGTGCGGTTATTATCGAAAGCCGGTTTCACGGGATGATCGTCATCTCGTGGCATTCGCCCGACTCCACTGCCGGAGGCCACGTCATGCAGCTCGGATTCGTCAGCGCGATTCTGCCCGATCTCTCCCTCGAAGAGGTTCTCGAGTTCGCCGCGGAGACCGGATACGACTGCGTGGAAGTGATGTGCTGGCCCCTCGGCAAGGCGGAGCGACGCTACGCCGGCGTCACGCACATCGACGTGACCGACTTCTCCGATGCGGACGCCGACCGCATCCGACAGTTGTGCAAAGAGACCGGGGTGTCGATCAGCGCCCTCGGCTACTATCCCAACGCCCTCTCGCCCGACGAAGACGAAGCCGCCACATCCGCCGAGCACATCGGACGGGTCATTCGCGCCGCGGGCGTGCTCGGCATCAACCGGGCGACGACATTCGTTGGTCGTGACTGGACACGCTCGGTCGATGACAACTGGCCCCGGTTTCTCAGCACCTGGAAGCCACTGATCGAACTGGCGGACGAGCAGGGCGTCCGTGTCGGCATCGAAAACTGCCCGATGCTGTTTACCGCCGACGAATGGCCCGGCGGGAAGAACCTGGCAATCTCGCCGGCGATCTGGCGGCGGATGTTCGAAGCGATTCCCAGCCTCGCATTCGGGCTGAACTACGATCCGTCCCATCTGATCTGGATGCACATGGACGAAGTCTCGCCGCTGCGCGAGTTCGCCGACCGCCTCGTCCACGTTCACGCCAAGGATGTCCGCATCGACCACGAGCGTCTCAACGACGTCGGCATCCTGGCCCATCCGAACGAGTACCACACGCCGAAGCTCCCCGGACTCGGTGACGTCGACTGGGGTGGATTCTTCTCGGTGCTGACGGACGTCGGCTACGACGGCCCCGTTTGCGTCGAAGTCGAAGACCGGGCCTACGACGGTTCGCTTGAAGCCCGCAAAGCGTCGCTGCGGCAAAGCGCCACATTCCTTCGAAACTTCATTCCCCGGCACGGAGCCTGACAGGACTGCAGGATGAGCAAGTTGTATTGTGGTGTCGATCTCGGCGGAACGTCGATCAAATGCGCCTTCGGCGACGCTGAGGGAAACCTCCACATCGAACGCGTCATTCCGACCGACGCCCACCAGGGGCCAAAGCCGGTTCTCGACCGCATCGCCGACCTGGTCGATTCGATGGCGGACGAAGCCGGCCAGCGTCCGGAGTCCCTCGGCATGGGACTCCCCGGGCTGGTCGACGTCGAACGTGGCATCGCCCGGTTTCTCCCCAACCTGCCGACCGGCTGGAAGGACGTCCATGTCACCGAACAGCTCCAGCAGCGACTCGACTGCACCGTTCGCATCCTGAACGACGTGCGGACCGCGACGATCGGCGAGCTGCGGTATGGCAACGGTAAGAACGCCAACACCATGGCGTTCTTCGCCATCGGGACCGGCGTTGGCGGCGGTATCGTCGTCGACCGCAAGCTCCGGCTCGGTCCCAACGGTGCCGCCGGCGAACTCGGCCACCAGACGATCATTCCCGACGGCCCGTTGTGCGGCTGCGGAAATCGCGGCTGCCTCGAAACGCTCTGCGGTGCCCCCGCGATTGCCTCCGAAGGCATCCGACTGATGCGGATCGGACACGCCCCCACGTTGCACAAGGCGACCGGCGGTGATCCCACCAGAGTCTCCCCCAAGTCCATGTACGAGGCCGCCGAAGCCGGCGACGAAGCGGTTCGCGAAGTGCTGCTGCGGGCCGCGACGTTTCTCGGCATCGGGGTGGCCAACGTGATGACCGTCCTGCACCCGGACCTGGTCGTCCTCGGCGGTGGTGTGGCGATGATGGGACCATTCCTGATCGACCGCGTCCGCGAGGTTGTTCACAGCCACGTCACCATGTTCCCGCCGGATTCCGTCCGCATCGAACATTCGATTCTCGACGAGAAGGCCGGCGTCCTCGGTGCCGTCTCCCTGGCGGCCGAGGGTATTCCCGGCGTCGACTGAGCCGGCAGCTTTCGATACAAGCGCATTTCATCCACCACTCCTCCGGGCTCAAGGAGCGTCCTGACATGGAATACACCTACGAAGACGTCGCCGGGATGATCGACCATTCCCTGCTCAACCCGACACTCACCATCGACGATCTCGAAGCCGGCTGCCGACTCGCCGCCGACTACCAGGCCGCCAGCGTCTGCATCATGCCGTACTACCTCAAGCGGTGTGCGGAGATCCTCGCCGGCACGGGCGTGAAGGCGAGTACGACGATCGGTTTTCCGCACGGCGGTCACTGCACCGAAATCAAGAAGGCCGAAGCTCTCCGGGCCCTCGAGGATGGCGGCGAAGAACTCGACATGGTCGTCAACATCAGCCGTGTCCTCTCCGGCGAGTGGGATGCCGTCCGCGACGACATCGCCGCCGTCTGCGAAGTCACCCATGCTGCCGGGCAGAAGCTCAAGGTCATCTTCGAAAACTGCTACCTCAACGACGACCAGAAGATCCGCCTCTGCAAGATCTGCAGCGAGCTGAACGTCGACTGGGTCAAGACGTCGACCGGTTACGGCACCGGCGGCGCGACGATGGACGACCTCAAGCTGATGCGACAGCACTCCGCAGATCACGTTCAGGTCAAGGCGGCCGGTGGCGTGCGCGACCTCGACAAGCTGCTCGAAGTCCGGGCCCTGGGCGTCACCCGCATCGGTGCCAGCCGGACCAGCGAGATCCTGGACGAAGCCCGCCGCCGGCTGGGACTCGATCCGATCGATTCCGTCACCCCCGGTTCAGGCACGACCGGATACTGAGCGACCGCAGAACGGACTTTCTCCCGATGATCGCCGAAATCGTCGCCATTGGCAGCGAACTGACCTCTGGCCAGAAACTGGACACGAACAGCCAGTGGCTCAGCCTGCAGCTGGCCGACCTGGGAGTTCCGGTCCACTTCCACACGACCGTCGCCGACGATCTCGACGCGAACATCGACGTTCTCAAGGCCGCGACGCAACGGGCCGATCTGGTCCTGCTGACCGGTGGCCTGGGACCGACGCTCGACGACCTGACCCGGCAGGCACTGGCCGGGATGGCCGGAGTCGATCTGGTTCTCGATGAAGCGTCGCTGGCGTTCATCGAGAACTTCTTCGCCGGCCGCGGTCGCGACATGCCGGAACGCAACCGCATTCAGGCGATGTTTCCCGCCGGCAGCGAGCCGCTCCCCAATCCGGTCGGAACGGCACCGGGTATCTGGATGGAAGTCCCCGGCGGTGTTTCCAACGGAACCTGCCGCGTGGCTGCCCTCCCCGGCGTCCCCAGCGAAATGCACCGGATGTTCACCGAGCAGGTCCGTCCCCGACTGCCAGGCGGGGCCCGCATCATCCGCAGGGCGCGGATCAACTGCTTTGGCGTCGGAGAGTCCCGGGCCGAGGATCTGCTGGGCGACCTGACCGCCCGGGGTCGCGATCCCGAAATCGGCATCACCGCGCACGAAGCGACGATCACAATGCGGATCATCGCCCACGGCAGCACCGAACAGGAATGTCGCGAGAAGATCGCCGACGCCGACAGGGCCATTCGCGAACGACTCGGACATTACGTTTTCGGCGTCGAAGACGAGGAACTCGAGCACGTGCTCATCCGGGCACTCAGGCAGCGTGGCGAGACTCTCGCCACCGCGGAGTCCGGCACGGGGGGACGCATTGCCCATTGCCTGACCGGCGTCGACGACTTCGAAGACGCCTACCTCGGCGGTCTGGTCGTTCCGACCGACCACGCACGGGAAGCGATGCTCGGCCCACTGCCGGACGATGTCCGCGAGGAAGTCAGCGAACCGATGGCTCTCTGGATGGCCCGGGCCTGCCGCGAACGGTTCGGCACCGACTACGCCCTGGCGGTCACGCAGTACCCGTTCATGGAAGATGGCCAGTCGATGAAGGACGCCCCGTCAGCCTACCTGGCGCTGGCAACCGCTGCTGACACGATCGTCCGGCCGATCAGTCTGGCAGGCAACCCGGCGATTCTCCGCAGCCGGGTCGCCAAGTCCGCGATGGACATCCTCAGGCTGCATCTGCGTAAACTGTCTGGGAGTGACTGATCCGCCCCCGCAACGGGTTATCCCCTCAGCCGCGAGCCTGAATCGCCGCCAGCGATTCATCCGACTGCACGCGGGCATTGCGGGCGTCAAGAATGATCTGCCGGAAGCGGTGCGGATACGGCACGCCTTCGAGCTGCATCACCACGTCGCCACGGGCGTTGGTCAACGCGAGATCCCCCGCATTGAAGAACTCCTGCCCCGGCTGGACCTGTATCTCGATCTCGGCGATGTCGGTCAGGGCCATCTGCTGGTCCATCCGCCCGCCCAGGGCCGACCAGATCTGTATCGACCGGTTCGTCAGCGTGTAGCGGTTCCCTCCAACTTTCATCGGGAGGTAAAGGAACAGCACCGGGATCGGCGCGGTCGGCAGGCAGAACAGAATCTGCGACAGCTTGATCCCGTTGATCTTCAACGGAATCGAATTGTACAGCCGTCCGAAAAAACGCCCCAGACCGGTCGCAGCGACCGACGGATAGACGGTTTCGATCGTGTTCTCGACGCCGGCACTGACACCGGAGATCGCCTGCGGCTTGACGGCGGTCGCCATCGTGGATGTTCCTCGCTCGCGGATCGAACTCAGCCGAAGAGAATGGGACTGGACGATACCAGAGAAACCGGGCGTTTGCCACTCATCAGCATCCGCCACGCCGTTCGCAGACAAGCGTCCGCACCGGCCGGTCCCCGCAACCGAACGTGCGGTGCAGCCTGTCTCTCCGGAATCGCTTCAGAATCCTCGCGTCCGGGGACGGGGCCTGCCCCCTGCAGGCGGCCGTCGCGGCGGTGTCTGCGGTGGAATGGATGGGTCGCGGGGTGCCGGCTCGGCCGCTTCCGTCTCCGCCGGTTCCGGCAGATTGACATGCAGCACACAGCGGAATCCAACCCCCGGAACCGCATCCCCCATGGACAGACTCGACCGCTCCCAGAGGTTCCAGCCCGGTCCGTTCCCTTTGACGACGCGGTGGCTTGATTTCGACGCCCGCGACGGCCCCTTCCAGTTCCGGATCGCCGATCCATCCGCCTCGCGGGCCTGCTGATAGGCGTCCTCCGCGAACCAGTCCTGGCACCACTCGCGCGCATTCCCCGCCATGTCGTAGATGCCATAGACGCTTCGATCCGACGGGAATGATCCGACAGCCGTCACGTCCGTCAACGTCCGCTTGCGCGACCAGATCACCCGATCGTCCCCCCACGGATACCGAAAGCTCTCACTGCCCCGCGCCGCTTTCTCCCACTCGGCTTCGGTCGGCAGTTCCCGCCCGGCCCACCTGGAATAGAACAGGGCATCGCGCCAGGTGATCCCCGTCGCCGGATAGTCATCGGGATCACCGTCGTTCAGCGGCGTCGAGGGACGTGGCATCCGCTCGTTCCAGAACTTCCGGTACTGCGCCAGCGTCACCTCGTTCACGTCGATGTAGAACGCGTCCAGATAGACCGGGTGAGCCGGCCCCGCGTAGTCCGGACCGTTGTCCGTCCCCTGGACGAAGACACCGGCCGGCACCAGAGCCATGACCGCACCATCTTTCTCGCATCGGATCCGCAGCGGAATTCCGTCCGCGTTGTAGCCGTGCTCCGGCAGTGGAACGAACCCGTCGGGCAACTGGAAATCGCGGTTCGGCTCAACGCGCGTGGCTTCCCGGCGGGGAGGAACGATCGTCATCGCCGCGGGATTCTGTTCCGGAGCAGGCGTCACGACCGCAAACAGGTCTTCCTCGCGCGGGCCTTCGGTCGCGACCAGACTGAAGTTCGGCTCGCGGCCTCCTACCATGAAGGCATTCGGAGGCGGTGGTTCCGCACTTGCCGGCGTGTCGGGCGTCGCATCCCGGCTCGGACGCCGGACCGGAGCCGGTGCCGACCGTTCCTCCCGACTGGCCTCCTGGGGCCGGGCCGCCACGGTTTTCGCAGGCGGTGGATTCGGTTTCGGCGGGGCGGTGATCTTTTCCGGTGTGCTGCTTCCCCCACCGCATCCACTCATTGCGGAGAGCGCGATCAGGACGATTCCGGCAGCAGTCATCGATCTCATTGGTCCCTCTCCGTTACGCGTCTGCGGTGCCCCGGTTTCCATTCTGAAATGCCCCATTCGCAATGACAACCGTCAGCCTCAGGCGACATGCCGCGTCGCCCGTTCGAGCAATGCGTCGAAACCGCTCATCTCGCCAATGGCCGCCGCCAGCTCCGGAGCGACAAACACACGCACCTGTTTCACGTAGTCGTCGAACTGCTTGCGGGCCAGAGCATCCACAACCGGAGACACCTGCTGAAACGGGCGGTAGACCTTCTCTTTGGGAAAGTAGACGTCGATCGCGAACTCGATTTCCCGGTGCGGTGGCGGCGCGTCGATCAGCACATCCGTCGGAGGAACCGGGCGCCCCAGTTCCGACGACAGACACTCCGCCAGAGCCGTCGCACACTCCACGAGTGTCGCATACGGCCGCCCGGCCAGTCGCTCGTAAATCGCGGCCGCCTGATAGTGATTGTACTCCGCGGCACGCTTGTACAGTCGCCGCTGACGACCGAAGACACCTTCCAGCAACGCCTCACACGGAGTGCCGCGTCCGGCCTGCCGCAACTCTCCGATCATCTCCGCGTCTGATGAACCGAACAGCGCTCGAAGATCGAACTTTCCATGAAGTTCGTAGAAACTCCGGGCGAACATGCTCGTCGCGGCCCGCACCGCATGGTGCCAGTACACCTCGCTGAACATCACGTACCGGGCAAAGACCATCAGTTCCGCGGCGGTCTTGCCTTTCGACGTGATCGCCAGCCCGTCCCCCGTCTCGTTGAGCACCAGTGACTGGATCAGCCGCTGCTTGTCGAAATGCCGTCCGTACGGCACACCGCAGTGCAGGCTGTCCCGGTCCAGGTAGTCCAGCTTGTCGACGTCGATCGGTCCGGAGAGAATCGACCGCAGCAGCCGCATCCGGGGCGAATCGGTCCGGGCCGAAAGCACATCCAGCACCTCGTCCGGATCGATCCCCCACTCGTCCCGCAGCACCCGCGGCAGCGCGCCATCCCCCAGCAGAAACCGCGAGGCGTATTCCTCGTGCGGCGGCATTTCGACCAGGGCCATGTCCTCGATCGGATGGCAGAACGGCCAGTGCCCCAGATCGTGCAGCAACGCAGAGACGATCAGCAGCTCTGCCGAGTGCCGATCCACCACGGCCCGGAACCGCTCGTCAGTCGACATCCGCTGCAGGTAGCGAAGTGAATTGTGATACACCCCCAGAGCATGTTCGAACCGCGTGTGCCTGGCTCCCGGATAGACCCGCGCCACCAGCCCCAACTGGCTGATGTCGGCCAGACGCTGGAACTCCGGCGTGTCGACCAGGGCCCGTACCCGATGCGTGAACGGAACATTCTGTTCCATGGGAACGCGGATCAGATTCCGGCCGGATTCAAGGTCGGACAGCTCCGGAATCGCGTCAAAATCGTCAGACATGGCCTTGCAGATTGGAGAGGTCCGGTGACGACCGCCGTTTCATTCCTCCGGCTGAGACACCACCGCTGAGCTATTGTACATCGAGCCGGGAACATACCATATCGTCAGCCAAACGCACCCAACCCCGGACGCGAGTCTGATGAACTCTTCCGCCTCCCCAGCGACATCGTCGCAACCCACCGCTTCCACGCCCCCGTCGCCTCGCCGTTGCCTCATCAGCCTGGCCCTCGGAACGCTGGGAGCGGCACTGGCCGCCCAGGTCGTTCTGGAACAGCCGCAACTGGCCGGCGGATTCGTCAGCGAGCCGGTCTGGACCGCAATCGTCCAGTTGGCCGGCGGCGAGTTTCTCACCCAGGGCGGCTCCGTCGTCGGGGCCATCATCCCGCTGGTCCCGATCCTGATCCCGCTGGTCCTGCTGTCGGTCGTCACCCTGCCTGCCGCGGCAGCACTCCGTCGATCGCCCGCCGGTTCATCGTTTGGCGACCGCCTGCTCATCTGGGGCACCCGCGGGTGGAACTGGTGGTTCCTGCCCGGCATCTGGTTTCTCGCCTGGTATTCCGTGCTGCTCGCCGGCTGGGAGGCCGGTATGGCTCTCGTCGCCAGCCTGCTCGCCTTCACCGTCTCGATTGCCATCGCCGGCTGGGCAACAACCGCGTTCACGTTCGGAGCCGCCCCGCCCCCGGCAACACCCCCTCCGGACGCAACCGCTCCCGACAGGTCCGCCAAACCGTCACGTGGAATCCTCGCCGGGCTCATCGCCGCTGTGGCGATCTACACGTTCGTCTTCACGGCACTGAACTGGGGACTCTGGTTCAACCTGCGGATTCCCCACGGCGACTCGGCGATGTACGAGGAACATCTGTGGAACCTCACCCACGGAAAGGGATTCCGCAGCTACCTCGATCAGGGACTGTTTCTCGGCGAACACATCCAGGTCATCCACCTGCTGCTGGTCCCGCTGCACCTGCTCTGGCCCTCGCATCTACTGCTGGAACTGTGCGAATCCCTCGCGCTGGCATCGGGAGCGATCCCGGTCTTTCTCCTGGCCCGCCGGCACTCCGGTTCCGACCGGGCCGGCCTGCTGCTGGCCGTGGCGTACCTGCTGTCGATTCCCGTGCAGTTCCTGGACATCGCAATCGACCTGAAGACATTCCGCCCGATCGCCTTTGGCGTGCCGCTGCTGCTGTGGGCCATCGAACGGATGGAGCAGCGCCGCTACACGGCCATGACCGTGCTGATGCTGCTGACACTCTCCGCCAAGGAGGACTTCGCCCTGGTGATGGGCCCGCTCGGCGTCTGGCTGGCCGCGACCGCGTTTCTGGAGCAGCGCCGCTCCCGCAGCAGTGATGCGTCCCCTGAATCCCGGACAAAGCGGGACCTCGTCGCCGGGCTGGTCCTGGCGGCGGCATCGGCCGTGTACCTGTTCCTGGCGGTGAAGATCGTCATCCCCTGGTTCCGCAGCGGCGACACGGTTCACTACGCCCGCTACTTCGCGACATTTGGTGAGACGCCGACCGAAATCCTCTGGACGATGCTCACCCGGCCGGACCTGCTGCTGAACGAGCTGGCAACGCTCAACAGCCTGCTGTACGCACTTTCGCTGCTGGTGCCGCTCGGGTTCCTGCCGCTCTTCTCCCCGACTCGTCTGGCGGTTGGCCTGCCGGTCTTCATCCTGCTCTGCCTGAACGAACTCGCCCAGCAGCCGCCCGGGCCGTTCCACCACTTCCACGCGCCACTGGTGCCGATCCTGTTCTGGGCCGCGGCGGCGGGCCTTGGCCGCTTTCATGATCCAGTCGGTCGCGTTGCCGCATGGTGTGCGAGGTGCGTCACCAGTCAGCGCCATGCAGGGCCAGCCGGAGTGGCGCTGTTTGCGATGTTTTCGGCCGCTGGGACGGGACTGTTTTTCGGTCTCGGTCCGGGGAGCATTCAGTTCTGGGATCCGGGACGGGCCACGTACTGGCAGACGCTCTACCTGCCCGGGGAACGCGCCCGCCAGTTTGAAAAGATCGAGCCGCTCATCCCCCGTGATGCCCGCGTCGCCTCAACCGACTTCGTCCACCCGCGGTTTACCCACCACGAGCGGTCCTACGACTACAGCAACTACCTCCGCCGCGTGGCCGGATACGAAGACCGCGTCCCGGACGACACGGATTACATCGTGATCGACACCCGGCACCCCTACAGCGCGATCCACTCGCCGGATCAGGTCCGCGAACTGCAGGAGGAGCCTGAGAAATGGGAGCTGCTGCCGGACGAAACCGACGGCCACTTCATCGTTCTCCGCCGCCGCACGAACGCCGAACCGTCCTCCTCACCCTGATAGATCAACAATCGTTGTTGGGTCTGCTACGATGTGGCGAGCGCTGACCGACTGATATTGAAGCCACGAGAAGCTGAAGACGAGGCGTTGTTCATGAAGCGGAGTATCTCCGGAGTGCGTCTGCGGGCCCTGGCCCTCCTGGTGGGCGGCTCGTTCCTGGTCACTGCCGTCCATGGCGATGACGGGAAGCCCGCCTCGCGCGACCGGTACAAAAAGGGACTGGCCGGCAACGAGCAGGTCGAAGAGATCATCCGCAACTTCGCCGGCCGGGGCGAAGTGGGTGACGACAGCGAGCCGACGCCCGCGCCGCAGGCCGTCAAACAGTTCGAACTGGCCGATGGTCTCGACATCGAACTGGTCGCCGCCGAGCCGGACGTCATGCAGCCACTCTTCATGCACTTCGACGACCGTGGCCGGCTGTGGGTTGTGCAGTACCTGCAGTACCCCTTCCCCGAAGGCCTGAAGGTCATCAAGTACGACCAGCACCTGCGGGCCGTCTTCGACAAGGTGCCACAGCCACCGCCCAACCATGTTCGCGGCAAGGACAAGATCACCGTCTTCGAGGACACCGATGGCGACGGCGTCTACGACAGCCACAAGGACGTCATCACCGGACTGAACATCACCAGCTCCGTCACCACCGGTCACGGCGGCATCTGGGTGCTCAATCCCCCCTACCTGCTCTTCTACCCCGACGCCGACGGCGACGACGTTCCCGACGGCGATCCGGAAGTCCGCCTCTCCGGCTTCGGTATCGAAGACACACACTCCGTCGCCAACAGCCTGATGTGGGGACCGGATGGCTGGCTGTACGGCTCCAATGGCAGCACGACGACCGGCAACGTCTCCTCCGCCGTCACGAAGAACGTCCAGTGGGAAGGCCAGTGTGTCTGGCGGTACCACCCCGACACCGACGTCTTCGAGATCTTCGCAGAAGGTGGCGGCAACACCTTCTCCCTCGAGTTCGACGGCAAAGGACGGGTCTTTTCCGGGACGAACCACGGCAGCACCCGCGGCATGTTCTACCCGCAGGGATCGTACGCCACCAAGAACTGGGGCAAGCATGGTCCGCTGACCAATCCGTTTGCGTTCGGATACTTCCAGCACATGCGGCACGAAGGGGACCGCGACCGCTTCGCACAGACCTTCGTCATCTACGAGGGTGGCACGCTGCCCGAGGCCTACAACAGCACGGTCATCGCCGCCAACTCGCTGCACAACCGTGTCTGGGCCAGCGAGCTGATTCCCGACACCTCGACCTACCGCACGGTCGACATGCCGACGGTCGTCACGACCCCCGACCACTGGTTCCGTCCCGTCAGCGTCCAGGTCGGTCCCGATGGTGCGGTCTACCTCGCCGACTGGTACGACACCCGCCTGACCCACGTCGATCCGCGGGACAACTGGCACAAGACGAGCGGTCGCATCTACCGTCTGCAGGCCGCCGACAATGCCAATCCGATTCCGCCGACCGACACCAACCTGCGTGCGAAGTCGGACGACGAACTGATCGCCTCATTCGGTCACCGGAACAAGGTGATCCGCCAGACCGCCGTCCGCGTGCTGGGAGATCGCCTGCTCGACGGCGACCACGCCAGTCGCGACGAGATCATCGAATCCCTGCGAACGATCGCCCTCGATCCGGAAAGCAGCACATCTCTGGAAGCCCTCTGGACGCTGCACTGGGCGGGTGAGTTCGACTTCGCTCTCGCCGATCAGCTCCTGGACCACCCGGACGAGCATGTCCGCCGCTGGACGATCCGCCTGCTGGGCGATCACCACCGCCTCAACGACACGCTTGCCGCCAGGCTGGCCGGCCTGGCAGAGACCGAACCGTACGTGCAGGTGCGCTCGCAGCTCGCCTCGTCGGCTCAGCGGTTCGAGACGCAGTACGCGCTGCCGATTATCGCCAGTCTCGTCCGTCGCGACGAGGACCGAACCGACCTGCACATGCCGCTGCTGCTCTGGTGGGCCGTCGAAGCCCACTGTGGCGAAGGGCGTGAACAGGTCCTGGCCCTCTTCTCCGATGAGCAGTTCTGGAACGTGCCGCTGGTGCAGGAGATCATCCTCTCGCGGCTGATGCAGCGGTTCGCGATGGACGACGTGGCCGGCGAAGGGACTCCCGCCGACGGTAAAGGACTGTCCGGACTGGCCGCCTGTGCCCGCCTGCTCGAGATGTCTCCTTCGCAGGAACACTCACAGAAGCTGATGGCCGGCTTCCTCGAAGCGTACGAGGGTCGCGAAATCACCGACCTGCCCGAGTCGCTCGCCACGGCACTCAACGAGTACCAGAAGACGATCGGTCAGTCCGACCTGGCTTTGGCACTTCGCCTCGGCAAGAAGGAAGCGATCGACGAAGCGCTCAAGGTCGTGCGGAGCGAGTCGGCACCGGTCGCCCAGCGGCTGGCGTACATCGAAATCCTCGGCCAGGTCGACCAGCCACGGGTTGTTCCGACGCTGCTGGCGTTGCTTGGTTCCCGTTCGCATGGCGTCAAGCGCGTCGCCATGCAGGCGCTGATGAACTACGACGATCCGAAGATTGGTGCGACCATCTGCAGCCGCTATCAGTCCTCGATTCCCGAAGAGCACGGCCTGCGGGACGTGGCCCATCAGGTGCTGGCCAGCCGGGCCGTCTGGACCAGGCAGTTTCTGACCGAGATCGAGAACTGGCGGATCAAACGGGACCGCATTCCGCTCGACATTGTGCAGCAGATGCGACTGCATGAGGACGAAGAACTGCAGGAGCGGATCAGCCGGATCTGGGGCAAAACCCGCTCCACGCCGGCCGAGAAGCAGCAGCAGATTGCCCGCCTCCGCGAACTGATCGCCGGCCGGACCGGCCCCGGTGCAACCGCCGATGCCGTCCACGGCGGCGAACTGTTTAAGAAACACTGCGCCACCTGCCACACGCTGTTCGGCGAGGGTGGTCGCGTCGGCCCGGACCTGACCGGCTACGAGCGGACGAACGTCGACTTCCTGCTGCTGGCGATCGTCGATCCGTCCGCGGCCATCCGCGAAGAGTTCACGCAGTTCCAGATCCTCACCGACGACGGTCGCGTCGTCGCCGGCCTGATCGAAACCCAGACGCCAACGACCGTGACGATTCGCGGCGTCAACAATCAGACGACGCTGGTGGCCCGGGACGAGATCGACGTGCTCAAGGCGACGCCGATCTCGATCATGCCGGACGGTCTGACCGACAAGCTGACCGACCAGGAACTGCGGGACCTGTTTGCGTACCTGATGAGTCCGACGCCACCGACCGCGGCGTCCGCAGGTGGAGCGGAGTAGCCGGGGTGTTCGGGATCGCGCCGGAGTGCCGTGGCTCGCGGAGTTCGTCATGTTCTCCGCGATGCCTGCAGGGTATGATCGACTGTCATCACTGAACTGAAAGGAGTGAGACATGGCGCACGATCCATCGGCCCTGCAGGAACTGATCTCGACCCTCCGGCAGCAGCGCGACGAACTGGCGGTCCGGATTCACCTGGGCAGTGCCGAGGCGAAGGAAGAGTGGGACAAGTTGAACGACCGGCTGCAGGGACTGCTCGACCAGTACGAGCCGCTGCGCAACGCCACGAAGGACTCTGCATCGGACGTTTGGGAATCGCTCAAGCTCGTCGGCGAGGAGATCCGCGACGGCTTCTCGCGGATCCGCAAGTCTCTGTGATCTGAGGAGTGGCAAGCTCGCCCTGAAACGCGAGCATGTGCCTGCATGACACCACCATCGCCCACCGGTCGCAGCCGGTGGGCTTCTCATCCCCCGACCGGCACGTGATCCTGGAGGTTCCACACTCCAATGATCCTCCACGTCGACATGGATGCCTTCTACGCGTCCATCGAAGAGCGTGAACGTCCGGAGCTGGCCGGGAAGCCGTTGATTGTCGGCGGCACGCCGCAAGGACGGGGCGTCGTCGCCGCGGCCAACTACGCAGCTCGCGAATACGGCGTCCACAGCGCGATGTCGGCGGCGCGTGCCAGACATCTCTGCCCGCACGCCACGTTCCTCCGACCGCGCATGCAGCTCTACGCTCAGGTCGGATCGAAGATCCGCGAGATCTTCCACCGCTACACACCACTGGTCGAACCACTCTCGCTCGACGAAGCCTTTCTGGACGTCGCCGGTTGCGAGGCCCTGTTCGGCAACGCAGAGACCATCGGCCGTCGCATCCGGGATGACATCGCCAGCGAACTCCGCCTGGCCGCCTCGGTCGGCGTCGCCCCCAACAAGTTCCTCGCCAAGATCGCCAGCGACCTGAAGAAGCCGAACGGCTTCGTTGTCGTCCCGCCCGACGGCGTGCAGGAGTTTCTCGATCCGCTCCCGGTCGGCCGCCTGTGGGGTGTCGGACGCGCCAGCGGACGCGTCTTCGACAAAATCGGCGTCCACACCATTGGCCAGCTCCGCCGGCTCCCCGAGGACCTGCTCGTCGATCACTTCGTCAGCCACGGCACTCACCTGGCCCGTCTGGCCCGCGGCATCGACGATCGGCGGGTCGTCCCCGATCGAGTGGCAAAGTCGATCTCGCATGAGACAACATTTCCGCAGAACGTCTGTGATCCACACATCCTCGAAGCCTGGCTGCTCGACCTGACCGAACAGGTCGCCATGCGCATTCGCCGTCGTTCGCTCCACGGCCGAACCGTTCACCTCAAACTGCGGTACGCCGACTTCCACACGATCACCCGCGCCACCACACTCCCCGAGCCGACCGACCTCACCCGCGAGATCTGGCAGGCGGCCCGGGCACTGCTGGAAGACCGGCTGCCAAAGCGGCGGCTGGAAGTCCGGCTGCTGGGAGTCGGCGTGAGCGGCTTCGAGCACGGAGAAGCGCGGCAGCTCTCGCTCTTTCCCGACGAGTCACAACAGTCACACCGCCAGGTCGATCGCGCCACCGATGAGATCCGCGAACGATTCGGCAAGGCCGCTCTGATGCGCGGAACCGGTCTGCTCGCCGGCCGTTCCCGCCCGAATAAACCATCCGACCGGACCGGCAACAGCGACTGACCGAGCCGCAGTGGAAGGTTCCCGGACGCGGGTCATCTTCCAGCCGGCAACCGATCGACGTATAATCATGCAGCCCCCAGTGGGCTCCCCCCCCCGGCCCGGTGCCGACCTGCCCCACCTGAGATGCACGCCTGCCCATGCGGTACGTTGTCCTGCCACTGCTGATTGCGCTGACTTGTGCGCTTCCTGCCGTTGCCGAGGTGAAACCCCTCTCGTTCGATCGGACGAAGACACTCCTCGAGCGATACTGCACCGACTGTCACAACACCGACGCCCCCGAAGCCGACCTCGACCTGACGGTCTACGGCACCGTCGATGCCGTCGTTGCGGCCCGACCGAAGTGGGAGCAGGTGCTGCATCGCGTTCGCAATGGCGAGATGCCGCCCGAGGGAAGCGACGCCCCGACTCTCGACGAACGGGACGAGCTGGTTGACTGGATCGAGACGGCACTCCGCTCGGCAGCCTGTGCCGGCCCGCCCGATCCCGGCCCCTCCCCCATCCGCCGCCTGAACCGCAGCGAGTATCGCAATACGATTCGCGACCTGCTCGGCGTCCACTTTGATGCCGCCCACGCACTCCCCGCCGACGGTGCCGGTGGAGCCGGCTTCGACAACGCTGCCGAAACACTCTTCCTCTCGCCGGTCCATGCCGAGAAGTACCTCGATGCGGCACGGGAAGCACTCGATTACGCCGCCAAAGACGTCCGGTCGCGCAAGCGGATCATTATCGCCCGTCCCAGTGACAAGTTGTCCGCAGATGATGCGGCCCGGAAGGTCCTCAGCCGGTTTGCCCTGCGGGCATTCCGCCGACCGCCCTCCGACGAAGAGATCGATCGCCTCCTCTCGTTGTACCGCCAGGCGGCCGACAGCGGCTCGCCCTACGACGATGCCGTCATGTACGCCATGCAGGCCGTGCTGATTTCGCCCCATTTCCTGTTCCGGGTCGAGCAGATCCCGGCCGGCACATCAGCGCAGCCGGTCAATGACTACGAACTGGCGACCCGGCTCTCATACTTCCTGTGGGGAAGCATGCCGGATGACCGCCTGCTCGATCTGGCGCGAAAGCAGCAGCTGCACAACGACGACGTGCTCAAGGCGGAAACGCTCCGCATGCTCAAGGACCGCAAGAGCCGCGGACTCTCGGAGAGCTTTGTCGGTCAGTGGCTGGGAACGCGTTCGCTGGGCGTCGAATACCGTCCCGATCCGGAAGTCTTCCGGCGTTACCGGCCCGAACTCGAATCCGCCATGCGGGAAGAACCGATCGTCGTCTTCCTCGACATCCTCCGCGAAAACCGCAGCCTGCTGAACCTCATCGATGCCGACTTCACCTACGTCAACTTCGACCTGGCACGTCACTACGGCATCCACAAGCAGATCGAAGGCACACTGCGGCAGCAGCTGCGGCGGGTCGACCTGCCCGAAGACAGTCATCGCGGCGGAGTGCTGACGATGGCGGCCGTCCTGGCGGTCTCGTCTTATCCCGACCGCACCAGCCCGGTGCTGCGGGGCAAGTGGCTGCTGGAGAACGTCCTCGGTTCGCCGGCACCGCCTCCTCCGCCAAACGTCCCCGAACTGAGCGAAGACGACGAGGCGGTCAAAGGCAAAACGCTCAGGGAACGTCTGCTCGCACACCGGGCCAATCCGACCTGTGCGGCATGCCACGACCGGCTCGATCCGCTCGGCTTCGGTCTCGAGAACTTCGACGCCGTCGGCCGATGGAGAACGAAAGACAATGACCAGCCGATCGATGCCAGCGGCACCCTGCCGGGTGGTGCGACGTTTAACGGGCCGGATGAACTCAAGAAGGTGCTGCTCGCGCGCAAGGACGAGACGATGCGGCACCTGACCACGAAGATGCTCGCCTACGCCCTGGGGCGCGGGCTGGTCAACGAAGACTACTGCACCGTCGACCAGATCATGGATCGACTGGCCGCCAACGACTATCGGGCCCAGGAACTGATTCTGGGAATCGTCGAGAGCGTCCCGTTCCGCCAGCACCGCGGCCGGGATCACGGTCAACCATCCACCACCGACGACGCCCCCGAGATGACAGAGGAATCGACACCATGAGCCGTCACGACTTCCCCATCTCCCGACGGACCCTGCTCCGCGGCGCTGGTGCCGCCTTGGCCCTCCCCTGGCTCGAAGCCATGGCGCCCCGCGCGGCCCTCGCATCGGGGACGGCTTCAGCACCGGTCCGGATGGCGTTCCTGTTCATGCCGAACGGCGTCCACCCGAAGTTCTGGACGCCCGAAGGGACCGGCAGCGACTTCAGCCTGTCTCCCACGCTCGAACCACTCGCCGACGTCCGCGACCAGATCACGGTCCTCACCAACCTGTGGCATCGCAACAGCAACACCGGCGACGGTCACTATGTGAAGACCTCCGGGTTCCTGACCGGCACGACCATCAACAAGACGGTCGGCATCGCCATCAACTGCAACGGCACTTCCGTCGATCAGCTCGCCGCCCAGCGGGTGGGAGGAGCGACGCCGCTGCCGTCGCTGGAACTCGGCACCGAGCCGGTCAGCTCCGGTGTCGACACGAATGTCGGCTACACCCGCGTCTACGGGTCCCACATTGCCTGGCGGGGACCGACGCAGCCGCTCGCCAAGGAGATCAATCCGCGACTGGTGTACGAGCGACTGTTCCGTGCCGGCAAGGGCTCGGCCGATGCCGCCCGCGAAGGCCGCCCGCTGCTCGACCTGGTCCTCGACGATGCCCGCCGGCTCCGCGAACAGCTGGGCACGACCGACCGGCAGAAGATGGACGAGTATCTCGAATCGGTCCGGGCTCTCGAACAGCGTCTCGAACGGGCCGACAGCCCCGAAATGAATGCCTGGCAGCCGCGTGCCGAACTCGACCCCAAGGCCCGTCCGGCCGAGACGATCCCCGAAAGCCACGCCGAGCATGTCCGCCTGATGCTCGACATGATCGTGCTGGCGTTTCAGTCCGACACGACCCGCATCTGCACGTTCATGTTCGGAAACTCGGTGAGCAACAAGAACTTCAGTTTTCTGGACGGCGTCAGCGGTGCGCACCATTCGCTTTCGCACCACCAGAACGAAGAAGACAAGCTCCGCCAGTACCAGCTCATCAACCGCTGGCACGTCGAACAGTATGCCTACCTGCTCCGCCGACTCAGCGAAATCCCCGAAGGAAACGGCACCCTGCTCGATAACTCGATGGTGCTGTTCGGATCGGGGCTCCGCGACGGCAACCGGCACGATCCACACAACCTGCCGCTTGTTCTTGGAGGACGGGCCGGAGGACGTCTGCAGACCGGGCAGCACGTGGTCTGCGGGAAAGACACGCCGATGAGCAACCTGTTCGTCTCGATGCTCGATGCCTTCGGGAGTCCGGTCGAACAGTTCGCCGACAGCACCGGACCGCTCAAGGAGATTCTCGCCAGCAGCTGAGGGCCGTTGCCGATCCCGATTCGGGACCAATCGCGTCAGCGGGCCGGCGCGAAGACGCCGGAGGCAACCGGCTCGGCTGCCTCCGCCACGGTGAACTGCCCGTACTTCAGGAAGTTCGTGCAGTGCTCGGCGACGTCACGACGGAACGGGAGCAGACCGTGATGTGAGGGAACACTTACAACGTCCCGCACGGCATCGAGACGGGTCGATTCGACCGGAACGACCAGATCGTATTCGGCGAGAATCAGCCCCACGTCCTGAGTCATCTGCGTGGGAAGACTGCGGACGTAGCTCCCCTCGTGGTCGGCCATCTGAGGAATCGCCGGCGAGAGCCAGCCGACGTACGGTGCGAACCGGGTGGCCGCGGGCGAACCGTGATTCGGCGGAGCCAGCATCACCATACGGTCGATCGGCAGTGACGGGTTTTCTGCGAGCACAGCACGGGTGATGATGCTTCCCATGCTGTGGGATACGACATGGATCGCGTCCGCCCCGGTGGACTCAACGAGTCGGTGGAAGCGGGCGGTCATCTCTTCGACGACCACCGGAATCGAACACCGCACACTTGGATACTGCCAGTTCTGGACCTCGCAGCCGTTCGCCGCGATCCTCCGCGCCAGAACCCAGTTGGTCCAGCGGCTTCCGGCCAGACCGTGCATCACGATCACAATTTCCCGTCTGGCACTGCTCACAGCCTGCCTCTCCACGTCGATCCTGAAATTGGGAGGTTCGCCCTCGGGCCGGGCCGGCTGGCGATTCTGCCACCGCCCAACCATTAAGAATGCGCAAACTCCTCTTAAGGATAGGCGTAGGTCAGCCGCAGCCAAGAGTCAGACGTTAATTCCCGCCGAAAGCCCGATACTCCACCCGTCTCCCGTTTCCCGCTCCCGAAGCCGGCACGTCCGGCGTCGGTCGGGGACGCGGCTCTACGGGCCAGGCGGAATGCGGCCCGGCAGGCTGGCGTCGACGCATCAGCGAATGGTTGCCAGAGCACTCGCCGGAACTGTCGCCGAGGCATCCGCCGGTGCGAACCGGCCATGCTCCAGAAAGTTCGTGCAGTAGGCGGCGACATCCCTGCGGAACGGAAGGGTCGCATGGCAGGCCGGTACGGTCACGACATCCTGTACCGCGTCGAGGCGGGTCGCATCGACCGGCACGCAGCGGTCGTAAGTCCCTGCAATAATGCCGACTTCCTGCGACATCCGGGCCGGCAGACTGCGTACATAGCTGCACTCGAGATCGCGAAGCTCGCCGACGGCCGGACAGAGCCAGCGGAACCATCCCGCCATCCGCGTCGCGGCCGGCGACCCTCGATTGGGCGGGGCCAGCATGACCACGCGATCGATCGGCAGATCCGGATCGTCCTGCAGCAGTGCCCGCAGGACCACTCCCCCCATGCTGTACGCAACCACATTGAGAGAATCGACTTCCGACTCCTGAACCTTCCTGCGGAACCGCTCAGCCAGAGAAGTGACTACGCGCGGGATCGAGCAACGGACACTCGGATAGGCCCAGTTCTCGACCTCGAACCCGCGGGCAGCAAGACGCCGAACCAGCAGCCAGTTGGTCCAGCAGCCTCCCGCCAGCCCATGAAGGGCAATCACCATCTCCTTCTTCCGACGTCTCACGGCTCGCTCTCCCATTGCTGTCGATCCTGAGGTTCATTCCGACGAATCCCATTTTCGGACGAATGGAGAACTGCCTGCGGTCCTGCGGCAATTCGTGAAGATTCTGCAAACCCCAACTAGAAGTCTATGGGAGAGTCGGCACGTGCAAAGGGGGCTGCGGGGGTTTCCCCGAGACGCCCCGCCTCGAAAGACCACCGCTGCGAACTGCCCGCTTGACCGAATGGCCACCGGGCCATACAGCCCCTCCCGATCGTCACAACGTACTGTCGTAACTACAGATCGAGCCAGACCGCCAGGATGACCGCAGCCGCAGCGGTCGCCGCAGTGACCCCCACGAGAATCAGCAGGGCCGCCGTCCCGGCGGTTGGTCCGGTTCCGGCCCTGAGAGTGATCAGATCGGTTGACCACTCCGCCAGCAGGGCATCACGCTGCCACTCGTCGTCGAACAGCCGGATCGTGGTCTGGTGTCGCTCATCATCCCGAACCAGACCGAACAGCTGCTGCCGACCGCGCTCAGGATGCGTGGCGAGAACCGCGAACCGGAACACCTGTACCCAGCCGGGACGCTGAATCGCGACCAGTTCGAGCTCGAGGAATCGGGCCCCGTTGCCGAGATACCCTTCGCTCAGAAGAAAGTCGCGGACGTCACGCTCGGTCACTCGATTGCCGATCACCGGTCTGCAACTCCTGGAGTCGGCACAAGGGGCAACTGGGAGAAGATGGAAGGAGTTCCGGACAGTGCTGTCGGACGGAATCTCCTCCCGAAGTCTTCGCGGGCGCTGAACGGTTTTCAACCGGCAGGTCCCACGCCGACCGCTCTTCCCGATTGTCCGGGGAATGCGCGGGACTTTTCGTTGACGCCGGATACGATCAGAGGGGAGTGTGTACTTCCCGGATCGTGTGTGCATCGGCACGCCCTGTCCGGCGACGGATCGCATCCACGACGAACGGACTTCCCGGAGAATTCGTCCACGAGACCTTCATGCCAACACTGCGTCCAGGCGACGACGCCCCAGACTTTCGAGCTGCGTCTCAAACGGGCGAGGCCGTCCACCTGAGCGATTTTCGCGGGCGGACCGTCGTGCTGTTCTTCTACCCGCGCGACGAAAGCCCGATCTGCACGAAGGAAGCGTGTGCCTTTCGCGACGCCTACGAGGAGTTCGTAAGGGCCGGCGCAGTCGTTATCGGAGTCAGCGGCGACTCCGTCGACAGCCACCAGACGTTCGCCCGGCAACATCAACTGCCGTTCGTCCTGATCAGTGATCCGAACGGCGAGATCCGATCCGATTACGGAATCCGCAAGACCTTCGGGTTGCTGCCGGGGCGTGCGACGTTCGTAATCGACAGCGAAGGAACCATTCGCCACGTATTCAGCGGCCAGTTTGTCGCTCAGCGCCATGTCGAAGAGGCAATGGGCATGGTTCAGCGACTCGCCGCCCAGAGCGCACCCTCCGACGACGAGTAGACCATCCCCCCCGGGACCAGGCTGCGAGCGACAGCCATCCCGGCACAGCGGACCCTAAGTCCCAGAACCAGACCGCATCGTTGCCCGGGCCGGGTGACAGTGCCTGAGACCGACCGGACGCGGACTGCACGCCATCGCTGTCCGCGTGCGTGACAAAAAGTCGGCCTGACCGGCAATCGCCCGTTTACCAGGATCGCGGAATGAGCAATGCTATGAGGTTGATCCGGCGCCGCCACACGGGATGGCGATCCCGTCGGCCCCGATTTCCGTGGAAAGGGCCACGATGATCGCGCACGACAAACGTCACGACGACTTCATGCGGGAAGCGATCGGAGCGGCCGGTCACAATCCGCTGCAGCCCTTCGGAACAGTCATTGTCGACCGTCGAACCGAGTCGATCGTCGCCAGTGGCGCGAACCGTGGCTTCGAGAACCCGATCTGGCACAGCAATATCGTCGCCATCAACGCCTGGGCCGCCCTCGAGTCGCGACCGGACCCCGAACACCTCGCGCTCTACGCAACCGCCGAACCGTGCTGCATGTGTCAGGCCGCGATCCTGTGGGCCGGCATCCCGGAAGTGGTCTTCGGCACGTCGGTCGAGACACTCGCCCGGCTCGGCTGGAATCAGTTCAACGTGAAGGCAGAAGACATCTGCCAGCTCGCGCCATTCACAAAGTGCGAAGTCGTCGCCGGTGTCCTCGAAGCCGAATGTGATGAGCTGTTCCGCGCAGCAGCCCGGCATCGCGATCCCAATCAGCCGCAGTGAGCCGTTGCTGCGTCACTCACCTCGATCAATTTATCGCCGGCACTCGATCACTTCATCGCCGGCAATCGCCCACACCCGATCCCCCGGACCGGGACCGACGCTGGCTCCATCGACAAACGAGCTGAACGCTGGAAGCACCAACTGGTTCTTCTGTAGCCAGAAGCACGGCAGGCCCAGCCGCTCTCCGCCTGGTCCCCGCAGACGGACTCTCGGATGAATGTGTCCGGCAAGCGCCGGCATTGACCCGCTTCCGCTCGGCTCGTGCCTCAATTCGAACGGACCGTCACGCTGTGGAGCCTCCACAATCCGGATGCCCCACCAATCCGCCAGCCAGTCCACGTGACGATCGTGATTTCCCCGAACCAGCAGGATCTCGACATGACGCTGCCCGGCCCGCCAGGCGTCGATCTCCTCCCTTGTCGTCGGGTCAATCCCCCGTGACGAGTGCAGCAGGTCACCGAGCACGACCAGTCGCCGACTCCGTGTCTTCGCGACAGTATCGCCCAGCCGCCGAAGATCGTCCTGCAGCGTGCCTCCGGGAATCGGCAGTGAGGCGGCCCGGAATGTCCCCGACTTGCCCCAGTGAAGATCGGCAACGAACAGCGACGCCGTCGCCCGGTGAGCCAGGGCCCGTTCGGGCAACATTGTCAGCGTCTCGCCGCCCAGCTCCACTTGCGCCCATCCCTGTTGCACGCGACTCATGCTCCCTCGACCACTTGAAACGACCTGCTCCGGATGATCGCCACGGAGAACGTACACGCCATCGGGGCGTTACTGAAGTGAGAACTCATCCAGCTCCGGCACGAGCTGCTCGTTCTCGGCAAATTCGAGCAGCTTCTCCTCGGCCCGAATCTGAATCTGCCGGACCCGCTCTTTCGACACCCCCATTTCGCGACTCAGTTCGCGGAGCGTCCACTCTCTCTCGTCTCGATTCAGTCCGTATCGCGCTTCCAGTATCTGTCGCTCCCGCACATTGAGACACTCGTCCCATCGGGCCAGCAGGCGATTCACCTGGGAGGCCAGGCGGTGACGGCGGTCTTCGCCCTCCGGCATCGGGATTGAATCCGCAAGGACAGCGTCCCCCATGGGCGCTTCCCGGGTCGCCTTCCGATGCCGCAGTTTGATCTGACGGAAGAAGTGACGCTGCACAGCATGCGTCGTGTACGTGCTGAACCGGAACCCGCGACTGAAATCGAATTTCTCAACCGCGTTGAGCAGGATCATGTTCCCTTCGCTGACCAGTTCGTCGAACAGCGTTCGGTCGTTGGCATAGCGTCGGGCAATCGAAACAACCAGCCGCAGGTTCGACGAGACAATCTGATCCCGGATGGCGGACGCCTCGGCCAGCAACGCTTCGGCAAGCCGCACACACCGACGATCGGGGTTCTCGGGGTCGAGGCCGCTTCGGACAGCGTTGGCGCGATACTTCAGGTAGTTCATCAGCCGGAACAGATGCCGCTCACCAGCGGGCGTCAACAGCGGAATGCCGTAGAGACTCTGCAGGTAAGCCGGCAGACGGTTTCGCTCCGACGCGGGGACATTGCCGTCCCGGTCCTGAAAGAGTGACGCCTCCGCCTCCATGTCCTGGACCGATTCGTACGACAGCCGTGAAAACGAGGCGTCGTGAATGTATCCAATCTCTCCCTGGACCAGTTTGAGAGCCCGCTGGCGATAACTGCCGCGAAACCGCCACTTCTCGAGCAGCGTCTGGAATTCATCGCAGCAGCAGGTTGTCTCTCCGCGGTTCGTTGACGCAGACATGCGAGCCTCCACAAAAACGTCCAAAACATTCATTCGACATCTTTTGAACCGCAGCCCGTCCGAATCGATAACGGGACTTTTGGCGAGAGTGCCGAATCCAGTCCCTCTCCCCCCCCCCGGCGACGACACTTGCGTACGCCGTGACCTCCGGCTAGCCTTACTTAACGTCGCTAAGAAACAGGCGTCGTGGATTCCTCACGTCGTTCCGGCGTATCCTGACGTCTGCTGACGAAACCGGACTGTCCTCACGCAGTCCCCCCGTCCCGGTGCGGTTCACTCGCCCCATCCGGTCGGGCTCGGAAGTCTCGTTCGCTCATCTCTTCGCGCCAGGTGAATCCGACATGCGAAATGTTCTCGCTCTGCTTGCTGCCGTGGTGGTGCTCTGCTCATGTCCCACCGTGACGCCCGCAGCGGAACCTCCCCTGAAACTCCTCTTCCTCGGAGACAATGGGCATCACCGCCCGGGCGACCGGTTCGCGCAGCTCGCGCCCGTCCTCGCGGATCGTGACATCGAGCTGAAGTACACCGACGATCCGGCCTCACTGTCACCGGACACTCTCGCCGGCTTCGACGGACTGGTCATCTATTCCAATCTCGAGCGGATTACCCCCGAACAGGAACAGGCACTGCTCGACTTCGTGTCCGGCGGCAAGGGGTTCATTCCCCTGCACTGTGCGTCGTACTGCTTCCTCAACTCGAACGCGTACATCGATCTGGTCGGTGCCCAGTTTCAGAAGCATGGGGCCGAGGTCTTCTCGACGATCATCGCCCGCCCCGAGCATCCGATCATGCAGGGCTTTGGCGGCTTCCGCAGCTTTGACGAGACCTACGTCCACCGCCGTCACAACGAAGCCAACCGCGTCGTCCTCGAGTATCGCCAGCAGGGGATGCAGGCCGACGGACAGACGCGCGAACCGTGGACCTGGGTTCGCACACACGGCAAGGGACGCGTCTTCTACACCGCCTGGGGGCATGACCACCGTACCTGGGGGCATCCCGGCTTCCACAATCTCGTCGAACGGGGCATCCGCTGGGCCTGTGGTCAGGATCCGTCCGTCGCCGGTCCCTACGTCGACCGCAGCCGATTCGACGTTCCAGAGATGACAGCTCTGCCTCCGGACGACGATGTCTTCGAGTACGTCGAAGTCGGTGCGAAAATCCCGAACTACGTCCCCAGCAATCAGTGGGGAACGCAGGGCGACCCGCTCACGAAGATGCAGCTCCCCCTGCCTCCTGAAGTCGCCCGCACACGCTACTCCACGCCGGCCGGATTCGAGCTGCGTCTGTTCGCCTCCGAACCGGAACTGGGCGGCAAGCCGATCGCCATGAACTGGGATGCCCGCGGCCGCCTGTGGGTCTGCGAAACGGTCGACTACCCGAACGACCTGGCCGAAGCAAACCGCGGACGGGACCGCATCCGCATCTGCGAAGACACCGATGGTGATGGCCGGGCCGACCGTTTCACCATCTTCGCCGAGAATCTCAGCATCCCGACCGCGATCCTCCCCTGCCGGGGTGGTGCCATCGTGCAGAACGGCACCGAGACGCTGTTCCTCAAGGACATCGACGGCGACGACAAAGCGGACGTTCGAACGGTCCTGATCTCCAACTGGACCCTGGGAGACACGCACGGCGGCGTCAGCAACTTCCACTACGGTCTGGACAACTGGATCTGGGCCATGCAGGGGTACAACAATTCTGCACCGGTCATCGGCGGCGAAAGGCAGCCCGCATTCCGCATGGGATTCTTCCGATTCCGCCTCAGCGATACCGATCCCCCCACCGTGACCGAGATCGAGTTTCTCCGCTCCACGAACAACAACACCTGGGGTCTGGGCTTCAGTGAGGAAGGGCTTGTCTTCGGCTCCACCGCCAACCACAACCCCAGCGTCTTCATGCCGATCCCCAACCGGTACTACGAGCGGGTTCGCGGCTGGTCTCCGTCGCAACTGGGGACGATCGCCGATTCGCACCTGTTCGATCCGATCACCGAGAACATCCGCCAGGTCGACCACCACGGCGGATACACCGCCGGTGCCGGCCACGCCCTCTACACCGCCCGCCAGTATCCGAGCAACTGGTGGAACCGCACGGCATTCGTGTGCGGGCCGACCGGGCACCTGGTCGGCACGTTCGTCCTCAGCCGCGACGGTGCCGGCTACACCTCGACCAGCCCCTGCAACCTGGTTGCCAGCGACGACGAGTGGTCCGCCCCGATCATGGCCGAAGTCGGCCCGGACGGCGTCGTCTGGATCCTCGACTGGTACAACTACATCGTGCAGCACAACCCCACGCCCCGCGGCTTCAAGACCGGTAAGGGGAACGCTTACGAAAGCGACCTGCGCGACAAGAAGCACGGCCGCATCTACCGGCTCGTCTACGTGGGTGATGCCGACAACGAGCAGGCCACTCAGGCCCGCAGTTACCGGCCGGATGACCTCACCACCGCATCCCCCGAACAGCTCGTCGCCGCCCTGACCAACCCGACGATGCTGCACCGCAAACTGGCGCAGCGGCTGCTGGTCGAACGGGGCAAGAGCGACGTCGTCCCCCAACTGATCGAACTCGTGCGGGACGAGAGTACCGATGCCATCGGCTTGAACGTCGGCGCGATCCATGCCCTCTGGACGCTGAAGGGACTCGGCACACTCGATGCTGCCACGGGAGACGCCTTCGAAGCCGCCGTTGCGGCACTCGAGCATCCCTCCGCCGGTGTCCGCCGCAACGCCGTGCAGGTTCTCCCCCCTGCTGACGCATCGACCGACGCCATCCTCGCCGCCGATCTCATTTCCGATTCGGGCGCGCAGGGGCGGCTCGCAGCCCTGCTGGCTCTGGCCGACATGCCGTCCGACACCGATGCCGGTCCAGCCGTCGCCGGGATCCTGAGCGATCCGGACAACGACCTGGACCGCTGGACGACCGATGCCCTGACCTCCGCGGCGGCAGCCCACGCGCGTCCGTTTCTCAATCGCATCGCGACATCGACGGACGCAGCCGGCATCGCGCGATCGATTCCCGTTGTGCGGATTGTCGCCGAGCACATCGCTCGCGGCCGTCCCGACAGCGACGCGATCAACAGCCTGGTCGAAACACTCGCCACCGCTCCCCCACAGGTCGCCGCTGCGATCGTCAGTGGTCTGGCGGAGGGCTGGCCCCGGCAGCATGAGATCGCACTTTCGCCTGCAGCCGAGGATTCGCTGATCGCCATCCTCGACCGCCTGCCGACCGGTACGAAGGGGCAGGTGATCCGGCTCGCTTCGCTCTGGGGCAGCAGCAAACTGGAAGAACATGCCGACGCCATCGTCGAGTCACTCCTGGACGCGATCGGCGACGACGACTCAGCGATCGCAGACCGCATCGCGGCGGCCCGCAACCTGGTCGGCTTCCGCCCGGACGATGACGACGTCGTCGAAGAACTGCTCGACGAAGTGACCGCCCAGATGCCTCCGGAACTTGCATCAGGGATCATCGAGTCACTCTCCCGGGCGACCGCATCGAACGTCGGCAGCGAGCTGATCGATCGCGCGCCGACCTGGACGCCGGCCGCCCGTCAGTCCGCGATGCGGGTGCTGCTGGCTCGCCCTGAAACGACCCGCGCCTTTCTCGATGCCGTCGAAGCGGGCAATGCCCAGCTCACCGACCTGACGCTCGACCAGAAGCAGGCGCTCGCCAGCTACCCGGACCGTGCCCTCCGTCGACGGGCCGGCGAACTGCTCCGCCGCGGTGGCAGTCTGCCGAATCCCGATCGCCAGAAGGTCATCGACGAGCTGCTCCCGGTTGTTCACATGGAGGGCAGCGTCGACGCCGGACAGGCCATCTTCAAAAAGCACTGCGCCAAGTGCCACCGCTTCAAGGGAGAGGGCGAGAAGATCGGCCCGGACCTCACCGGTATGGCGGTCCACCCCAAAGAGGAACTGCTGATCCACATCCTCGATCCCAGCCGCAGCGTCGAAGGAAACTTCCGGGCCTACACGGTCCTCACCGACGAGGGCCGGGTCTTCACCGGCATGCTGGCGGGGGAGTCGCGCACGTCGATCGAGATTGTCGACACCGAAGCGAAGCGGCACAGCCTGCAACGGAGCGAAATCGAGGAACTGATCGCCTCCCGCAAGTCGGTCATGCCGGAAGGCTTCGAGAAGCAGCTTTCGAAGCAGGACCTGGCCAACCTGCTCACACTGCTGACTGACCGCGGCAAGTACTTCCCGCTCGACATGCGGAAGGCCTCGACGATCGTCAGCACCCGGCCGATGTTCTACGGCCAGACGCCGGTCGAACGTCTCATCTTCCCCGACTGGTCACCGCGACAGGTCGGCGACGTCCCGTTCTACCTTGTCGATCCGCAGGGAGATCGCCAGCCGAATGTCATCATGCTCAAGGGACCACTTGGCCGGTTCCCGCCACAGATGCCGGACTCGGTCACTCTCCCGGTCAACGCTCCGGTGCAGTCGTTCCACATGCTGGGTGGAATCAGTGGCTGGGGCCATCCGGCGACACCGAAGGGGAGCCGGTCCATGCTTGTCCGCATTCACTACACGGACGGACAACAGGAGGATCACGAGCTGAAGAACGGCGTCCACTTTGCGGACTACATCCGCCGGATCGACGTGCCCGAGTCCGAGTTCGCGTTCGACCTCGACGGGCGTCAGGTCCGTTACCTGACGATCGAGCCGCGACGAAATAATGTTGCCATTGAGAAGCTCGAACTGATCAAGGGAGACGACCGCACGGCTCCGATCGTGATGGCGATCACAGCGGAAGTCGCAAAGTGACGGAAGGCGTGAAATCGAGGCTGGAGCCGGAGTCCTGAGTGAGTCCGAGCCGCGACCGTGAGGGAGCGGAAGCCATCCTGCCGGCTGCGTCCGTCGCAACATCAATCCAGGCGAGCCCCGAGCGCCAGCTCGGGGGTATCGTCAGGCTCGTGCCACGACAACGGGTCGCCCCGGTTGCTCGCCGACCGGGGTCGCGCAGCGACAAGAGGCCATCAGGATTCGCCTGCGAACGTCAGTCCCGCCAGCCGGAAACAGCCGTAGGGTGCGTCACGGCGACCACCTCGGGGGATCCACTCGCGTGCGTCCTGCAGACCGGCCGCCCCGTGACGCACCATTCAGAGCCCGATCCACAACCGAATGGTGCGTCGCCTCCGGCGACAGCACCCTACATTGCAGGCCCCGGTAGAAGAGTAGGCTGGGACTGGTCCCACCGGTTTGCCCCGGTTGCTCGCCAACCTGAGTCACGCAGCGACAAGAGGCCGCGTAACACGGCTCTGCGAGCCGTGCGCATCGCTCAGGCGTCCAGCCGGCTTCGCCCGACTCCCTACGCCGCCCGGCGAGTCTCTTCAACCGGGACGCGTTGCTTCACCTTCATCGGCACCGGCAGACCGGCCACGTCATGCAGAGCCGACAGCATTCGCTCCGCCAGCCGTTCCCGGTTGTAATGCTCGGCCACATACGATCGGCCGCGCTGCACCGTCGCCGGGTTCTTCCGGATCTCGTCCATTGCCGCCAGAAGTGAGTCGGCATCGCCCGGATCCATCGCCACGCCACCCTTCCCGTCCAGCACGACCTGCTGGGCCTCTCCTTCGACGCCCATCACGATCGGGACGTTCTGCGCCATGATCTCGAAGACTTTCGACGGCATCACGGTCGTGAACAGGTCCGTCTTCCGCAGATGGACCAGGCAGGCGTCGCTCGCTTCAATGATGCGGGGTACCGTCTCCTTCGGCACCATTCCGTGAAACACCACGGTCGACAGCTTCAGGCGTTCGGCCTCCGCCTGCAGCCGGTCCCGTTCCGCACCGTCGCCGACGATCCAGAACTCCACGTCGTCGCGGCCGGCATCCCGCAGCTTCGTCGCCGCCTCGATCACGACGTCAAGACCGTGCGCCATCCCGACCGTGCCGATGTAGCTGCAGACGAACCGGTTGGCAGGACGTTCCATCGGATCGTCTGCGGCACCGGCCACCTGCTCGGCCACGCGATCCAGGTCGACGCCGTTGGGGATGACGTCAATTTTGTCGGTCGGGACGTTCCGTTCTTCGAGCTGACGCCGATACCCCTCGCCAACGGTCACGATCCGGTTGGCCGCGCCGTACATCCGCCGCTCGAACCATTCGAGGATGCGGATTACGAAGTTCCGCTTCATCGCACCGACCGCGAGAATCGATTCCGGCCAGAGATCGCGGATCTCCAGCACCAGCGGCTTTCGCAGCAGCCACTTCGAGAACACGCCCGCCCATCCGCAGAAGAACTGCGGCGACGTGGCAACGACGACGTCGACGTTCCGGCACCACATCGCCGCCCAGGTCGCCGTCAGCATGTACGTGAGGAAGTTCAGGATCCGTTTTGCGAATCCCTTGTTGGCCGCGACGTAGGACCAGACGCGGATCACACGAATCCCGTCGATCGTCTCCTCGCTCCGCCAGGCGTTACGATAGCCGTCGAACACGACACCGGTCGGACAGTTCGGAGCGCACGTGATGACCGTGACCTCGTGACCGTCCCGCACCCACCGCCGGCAGTGTTCGTACGTCCGGCTCGCCGGGGCATTCACCTCGGGCGGAAAGTAGTGGGAGAGGAAGAGAATCCGCATGATGTCCGGCTCCGTTTCGCGGCGCTGAAACTGTCTGTGACCCGGGTCAAACCACGTCCGTAATCCGGCACTCCACCTGAAGCGGAATCGCTCCCTGATGGCGCCACGTCAGTCGTGTCGTCGTCACTTCCCGCCCGTACTCGGGATGCCACGGACGGACATCCATCGCGTGCTCAAGTTCGGCATCGGCCGACAGCACCAGCCGCAGTTGCTGCGAGCCATCGGTCAGCTCCCAGCCGCCCGGCACACTCCGCGCGTCCCAGTCAGGTGCCAGCAGAAAGCCCCCTTCGACCAGGTGCTCCCCGCTTCCGTCAATCCGGTCGGTCAGCGTCAGGTCGCCGTCGTCCTCCACACAGACCGTGCGGGAATGCCGGGGACGTCCTGGCAGCCGGTCGTAACCGTCATGCGCCCCTCGGGCCCGCATCGCTCCCGGAGCGAACTGCACATCGACGTCAAGCGGCAGGGCCCGGTGCCCGACACGAAAGATGTGCCACACTTCGCTCGAGTTCTCACCGTCGATGCAGACCGTATTGTGGGCCGCCGTCGAGCGGTCGTACTCCCGCCGCTCGTCGTGGTCGTACGCGAATGTTCCCGGATCGACGAACAGTCGCGTCCCGTTCACCGATGCCTCGATCGCAAGCGTGTCGGCGTGAGCATGTCCTGGCTGGTAGTCGGGGCCGACCGGTCCGACATCGAAGAAGACCGTCCACTTCGGTCCATGCCAGGCGACGAAACCGGTCTCGTCGAAGTGACGTCCACCGCGCGGCGTCGCGGCATAGTCACCCAGACCAAGCTGTTTGCCGATCTCGAACATCCGCTGCGGAGTACCGTGACCGAACGCCGCGGCATCGTTGAACTGTGGCAGCCCGCCGTCCGGGTGGCGCATCCAGCGGGCGAACTCCGCCATCCGACACCAGGCCGCGTCCAGGGATTCCCGTGCCTCGAGGTCGTCGACAAGCGATCGCACGACAACCAGGTCATCCATGATCTGCAGGTGGTACAACGGACTGCGTTCAAAGTGACCGCCGTCGGGAAGAATCTGTTCGTCGGCCTGGGCCAGAGCTCCCTCGCCCGCCGTGGTGAGCAGGTTCCGGGCGTGGTGTCCGGGAAAGAACCGGCCTGCCCAGGCGAGTCCGACGAAGTCCCGCATCAGGTGGTTCGCCCTCAGGTCCCACTCAATGTGATCTTCGAGAAACCGGGCCTGTTGCCGCAGGCTCGCCAGCATCCGCGGTGCAAACTCGGGATGCCGATCGATGAATGGTCGTCCCAGCAGCATCAGCGTCCGCACCCACCATCCAATGCGGGTGGCAATCGCGTAGGCGTTCCAGGCGAGATGCCGTGCAGCCGGATCATCAACCGGACAGCGCTGCATCCAGTCATCCAGCCAGTTGACCAGCAGGGCTTCGGCACGGGCTGCATCGGAACCGTTCGCAGCGATGATCCCTGCCAGATCGAACGCCCAGCGATGGTAGTGCAGCGTCACTGTCCAGAGGCGATCCCGGTCACGTGGGCCGAGCTGCCAGTCTGCCGGCCCGCGCCCAATCACCTTCGACTGATTGAGGTGATAGAACCGCCCCTGCTCGAGATCGTCGAGCAGTTCACCGGGAGACAGCTCCGCCGTCTCGAACAGCGGAACCTCCGGCAGACTCTCCCAGACAACCGAACCGCTCCACGCACTTGACTTCGGCCGCGGTACGCGGTTCGCCCAGGGCAGACGACGCTCGGCCATCCGCTGCACGCGGCAGGCAAGCTGCGACCACTTGAGGTGTCGAACCGTTCGAAACGTTCTGGGAAGCTGTTGCAGATTCATGCTGTTCGGCGGATCGTTCGTTCAGGGAGCCGGCCGGCCCGGCTCCCGGTATCACCCCTTCGAACGTCTCTGGCTCAGGCAGATCGCCGCATCCCGCCAACCGTTTCACGGTCGATCCGGGAACCATCTGCAGCCGGCTGTCCCGACTCGAGAGCGTCCATCACGTCGAAGCTCGCCCGCGTCACCTCAAACAGTTCATCGGCCGCAATCGGCGACGCACCGCCGGACCGGACCGCCTCAACAAAGGCTGCCACCTCCGCGGCATGCCCCTTGTCCTGACGCCAGAGCGACATCTTGCGGAACTTCCCGAAACCGTGTCCGGTGAGCATGCGGAAATTGTCGAGCTGCAGGATGCGGCCACCCTGGAAGACCTCGAGCCGCTCCTTCGGAAACCCGCGGTGTCCGTTCGCCAGGTACTGAACCGTGCCGATCGAACCATCCGCGAACGCAAGCTGAATGCCGACCGTGTCATGCAGATTCGTCGCACCACCCGGCACCAGCGATGTCGCCGCAACGGACACGATCGGAGCGCCGGCGACGAACCGCAGCAGATCGATAAAGTGGCATCCTTCGCCAATGATCCGCCCACCGCCCACTCTCGGGTCCTGCGTCCAGTGCTCGGCGGGAATTGCGCCGGCGTTGACGGTCATCATCATCGCCTTCGGTTCCGCCCGGTCGGCAAGCAGGTCCTGCATCTTCTGAACATGGGGTGCGAACCGACGGTTGAAACCGACCATCAGCAGCCGATCCCCCGCAGCCCGATACGCCGCCTCGACCCGATCGAGTTCCGCCCGCGTCAATGCGAGCGGCTTTTCGACAAAGACATGCTTGCCTGCTTCGAGAGCCCGGCAGACGAACGACGCATGCGTATCGTGCCGCGTCCCGATCACGATGGCATCGACGCCCTCATGATTGAACACCGCGTCGACGTCGGTCGTTGCTTCACGGAAGCCGTACTTGCGACCGGCCTGAACACCGCTCACGCCGCCGCGCGACGCCACGATCTGCAGCGTCGCTCCCGATTCCCGCATCGGCGGAACAAGAAACCGCGTGGCAAAACTGCCCGAACCGATCAGCGCCAGGCCCGGCTGACGACCAGTCGGAGCCGCCTTGACCGGCGGTTGTTCGACCGGCACCACACGCACGGTCTGCGTCCTCAGCTCGGGAGTCTCCGCCGGCACCTCGGGGTAGGTCAGCAGCACGCCGAGTGACTTCGAACTGTCGCTGATCTCGCCGTACGCGTCCACGGCGGCATCGAGCGAGTAGCGGTGGGTGATCAGCTTCGAGCAGTCCACCTGCCCCGACGCCATTGCTCCCAGCACAGCTTCGAAGTTGCGCTGTTCGGTCCAGCGGACGTAGGGCAGCGGATAGTCCTGTCCGTTCGTCTCGTACTCTTCGTCGTACCGGCCCGGCCCGTACGAGCAGGAGACCTGGAACGAGAGTTCCTTGTGATAGAAGTCGTCCCGCGACAGTTCGAGGCCCACCACACCGACCAGCACGATGCGTCCCCGCTTGCGGCACATGTTGGCCGCCTGCGAGACCGGCTCGTTGCTGCTGGTCGCAGCGGTGATCAGTACCGCGTCGATCCCCTGTCCCTTTGTGAACTCCTCGGCCGCCTTGAGCGGGTCCTGACCGCCGCCGAGATTCACGGTCTGAGCACCACACTCGCGAGCCAGAGCGAGACGATCCGGGTTGAAGTCCAGGCCAAGCACCTCACAGCCGTGTGCCCGCAGCAGCTGAACCGTCAGCAGTCCCACCAGGCCCAGACCGGTCACCGCGAACCGCTCGCCCAGAGTCGGTTCGGCCAGCCGGATCCCCTGCAGGGCAATCGCCCCCAGGACGCCGAACGCGGCCGTCTCGTCGTCGACGCCGTCCGGAATCTTCGCACACAGATTCTTCGGAACGCAGACGACCTCGGCATGCTTCCCGTTCGACAGCACGCGGTCGCCGACTTCAAAGCCGGTCACGCCGGCCCCGACTTCGATGACGGTTCCAACATTGCAGTATCCGAGCGGCAATGCCTGATCGAGCTTGCTCTGAACAGCCTCCACCGTCGACATGACTCCGTCGGTCTTCATCTTCTCGAGGACACGACGAACCTTGTCAGGATGTTTGCGGGCCTTCTCCAGCCAGTTCGCCTTGCCGAATTCGATGAGCATCCGCTCGGTGCCGGCGGAGATCAGGCTGCGGGTCGTCTGGATCAGCAGGTGTCCCGGCTGGACCGAGGGACACGGCACGTCGAGAACCGACGTCTCACCACTCTTGAGGGACTGCATGATCTGTCGCATCGTGGGTCTCCGCTAGTGATTCGTGCGCGCGGAATCAGAGCGCTGGGATACGGGATGTGAGCTGCCCGCAAGCGACTCAGACGGGGAGCCGGCCGCGGGAGAATTGGAAGAGACGTCGCCACCGAAGACGGGGCAGACACGGTGCAGCACAGGCACCACGCCATAGATCAGAAAGGCGTCCGGACTGTTGCTGACCATGGTTCGTCCGTGAAGTCGTCGTCACTCCGGTGCGTCCATGCACCAGGATGCCCCCACCACTCCACCGATGAGGAGCGGCCCTTTCGGATCGTGGGCTCGGCAGTCGCCGCAGCGAACTGGCCCCCACTGGTCCGGTCCATGTTCCCGCGGCGAACCTCCCTGCACATCGGCGTCATGCGCAGAAAGTCGCGGATTCCTGGACCGGCAGATGGGCCATTGCCGTCAAGCCCCGTCGGCGAGCGGGATTACTATCCGAATCGCCCAACCGGATCAACATCAGTTCCCCGACGCGGTCCAGCGATATCCCCGGCCGGTGCCGGAGAGTCAGGCCGCCTCGGCAGAGAGATTCGAGACAACAAACCGGAGTTTGCCGCTGCGCGTCCGCGGAATCGAATCGACATGTTCGATCTCGAACGTCAGATCATCGCCGACGCGCTTGACGATCTCGCGTGTCAGAGCTTCCTCGTCCGCCCGGCCGTATCCCTCTGCGGTGACGATCCAGATCGTGACGTGGCCCGGCTGATTCTGGCGGATCTGTGCCTCACGAACCCGGACACAGTCCTTGAAGATGTGATCGAGTCGCCCCAGACGACAGCCGCTGCGTGTGACGACGCAGTCTTCCTGACGGCCGTCGATGCACTCGACCAGCCGTCCCGGTCGACCGCAGGGACAGACGTCGCTTGAGGGTGTCGCGAGATCACCGACGTCATATCGCAGCAGGGGAAACGCAGGATTCGTGAAGTTCGTGCCAATCACCCGGGCCGCTCCCGACGTGCCCGGCAGGAATTCCACCGCAGCGTAGTCTTCGTCGACGTGGAGTCCGCCATGAGGGCACTCCGAGATGTTCGCGACGCCTTCCGCCATCCCGTAGTGCTCGATCGGTGAGACACCAAAGGCCCGCCGGACAATCTGTTTCTGATGGGGCAGCAGACTCTCCGCTCCTGTGGTGATCCAGCGAATCGGCAACTTCACGCCCAGACGCAAAGCCTGCTCGGCAACGAACGTCACCACGGACGGATAGCCGTGAATCCACCGGGCACCACTGCGCTTCATCTCCGCGAGATAGTCCGCGATGGTCTGATCACTCAGATGGTACGCACTGAACATCAGCTGCCGCCCCGGACGGTTGGTCCGCCAGTAGGGAGGCCGACGCTGCGACAGTGGCACGACCGAGCGTCCGCCAAAGTACAGACACCACTCATTGCGATGCAGTCCGTGCCAGCGACGATACCGCCACCAGACGCCCCACTGCTCGTGCTGGCTCTCCAGTGTCACGGGAAACTGCAGTCCCGCACCGGTCGAACCGCTGGTGTGATGCATCTGTAACGACTGCCCGCGGTACGCCTCCGACCGGAATCGCGCAACCTGCTCCTGAACGGTCTGCTTGGTCAGGACCGGCAGCTGCTCCAGATCCTCCAACCTGCGAATGTCGTCAGCCGTCAGATTCAGCCGGGAAAACAGGTCGCGGTAGTACGGCACCGTCTCGACAGCGTGGCGAACGAACGCCTGCAACCGTCGGTCACGGTATTCGATGATTCGTTCCCGATCCCAGCTCGATCGCGACTCGTACCCGGCCAGCTGGTCCTGGAATGCGCCCCCGTACCGGGAACGCTGAATCCGGTACCCCTGCGCCGAAACAACCACGTTCTGAAGACGGGTCGGCAACCGCAGATAGAGTTGTTCGAGATCCATCGGTTCAGGCGCTTTGCTTCAGGGCCTGCCAGCCGAAGTGCGGCACGAAGCCGCCTGGCACTGCCGGTTCGACCTGCTCAATCTCCACCGCCTCCTCGACGCGCTCGTCGAAGACCTGCAGGGCGTCGAGCGTTCCCTGCACAATCGGCCAGCGACGCGACGCAAACGCATTGGCCACGATCGGAATGTCGGCCGGGGAGAAGCCCATCGCGCGGCAGGCGGTCGCGTCGACCTCCGCCGGATTGACGCCGCCAATCAACACGCCCGACTCGATCGGATCGGGGGCGATCGGCCCGTTCCCCTGGCCGCCGATGATGCCGTCGACAATGCAGACGTAATGCTTGGCCGCGCCCTCCTCGCGCCAGCTGCTGTCCCGGTTTCCGTACAGCAGGGCCCGGTTCAGATCCAGCGCCATTCGCCAGCAGGTGTCGTTGCCATGCCAGTTCCCGTTCCGTACGACCGTTTCACTGTCGCCAAGCATCCGCTTGCCGGAGTTCCGCATCTTGCGATACACCCAGTTCCCCACGCCCGGCACGTTCGCCATCAGCCTGCGACCGAAGCGCTTCGTGTACAGTTCGAGCTGGCGCGTCCAGCTCTCGTCAGGGAATTCGTCGCCCTGACGCTGCGGTGTCCCTTCGGTGTGGTGTGGCAGCCAGTTCTTGTCGCCATTGATGCCGACGAGATTCTTCAGACTGCACGTCAGCCCCGTCTTTTTGTGCGTCTTGAGCTTGGGCACGTTGACGAAGACGTCGCATTCGACCGGCGTAGCGGCAATCAGATACTCGTGCGTTTCGCCGTGGTGATGTGAGTTCACAACCTCGGTTTCGTAATCGGCCCCGTAGAACCGACCTTCGCCCGGATGACGGTAGAACAGGCTGTCCTTGCTCAGATTCAACGCCACGTATCCGCGCGGGTCGCCGCCGTTCTGCCGTCGCTCGACGATCACTTCTTCCTTTCGAAGCCAGACCTCGCGACGCAGGTCGAGCGTTCCCAGCTCCAGCTTCGGAAACCGCTGACGTACCCGTTCGAGCCGACCTGGAAGGTCTCCCCGGGCCACAATCGCGTCGAAGTTCGCATACGTGTGCGGCGCATCGCAGATGCAGATCTCCCCGCGACCGTCCATCAGCTCCGCAAGAGTCTCGACCACGGCGACCAGGACCGCGGGGTGGGAGATGACCGGCAGCCACCGGTCAGGAATGTATTCGTGCGATTCCTGGACCCAGTTCGGTTTGACGACGACCAGCGGCGAATCCTTCCCCAGCGTCTCCTGCAACGACGCGCTGGACGTCAACGCGCGGCGCACAAACGCGCCGATTGCCTCCGTATCCTCGTAACTGCTGACGCGGCCGATTCGGGGACCTGCGAAATCCATGGGTCGTGGGCTCTTCTGCGGGATCAGGGAGAGAGTCAGCCGGAATCGCTCCGGCAAGGCGGCCACCTAGTGGGCGGCACTGCGGCGAGTCATCTGAAACGCGTTTGCCAGCCGGTAGCGGGTAAAGGTGAACGCCGGTGCGAATACAGCCAGTGACACCAGGTAGCGTGCCCGACGGATCGGCGCCAGTGCTCCCCAGTGCTTCTTCAGAAACTGCCACCGTCCCACCTGCTGACGCCACACCGCCCGCGTGATCCGTGCCGGATGCGACCACTCCACCCGCACCGGTTCGGTCTGCGGCGTCAGGCAGCGAGCGTCGGCTTCCGCAACACGCAGAAACAGATCGGTGTCCTGTCCGGTCAGCAGGCTCTCGTCCCACGGTCCGACCCGTTCCAGCAGGGAGCGGGAAAAGACCGCACACGAGGTGTTCACCTGGTGACCGTTCCGTCGCACGAAGTCGAACGACATCCCTTCCTGCGTCGGCTGGATCAGGCGGAAGCACTCACCATCCAGCATGATCCGCATCGGCAGAGCAATCACCGTCTCGCCGTCGTCGGTCCGCGCCGCGGAAAGCACGTCGCGAATCGTCTGCGGTCCCGGACGATCATCGTCGTCGAGGTACCAGATGAATTTGCCCGTCGCCAGGCGGGTCCCGCAGTTGCGTGCGGCCGGTGCGCCCCGGCCCTCGGTCTGCAGGTGGTACCGCACACCGGAAAACCGGCTGCACGCCTCGCGGTTGAGCGTCTGGTTCTCATTGCTCGACCGATCGTCGACAACAATGACTTCCCCCTCACCACTCTCCAGGAGCGGCTCGAGGGCGGCAACACAGTCCGACAGCATCTCCGGTCGGTTGTGCGTGGGAATAACAACGGATACGGCCATCATGCGATCAGCCTTTCGTAAGCGCCGGCGATGGCGGCAGCCCCGTAAGACGCAACCAGCGACGAGTCGACGGTCTGGAAGCGCTCGCGCGTGCGGACGGAACGGTCGATGAACTCGAGGACATCATTCCCCGGCTCGTCGTCCCACCATGCGTTGATGTGTCTGGGATACCCGCTCAGTGTCCCGATCACCGGATCGTTCCGGTTGAACGTGACGTTGATGATCGGCTTCGACAACGCCATGTACTCGACGATCTTCGAAGCCAGCTGGTAGTCGGTCGTGTTGCCGCAGTTGAGCAATACGTCCGCATGCTGCAGGTACGTGGCAACTTCGTCCCGCTTGACCCGGCCATGGAAGTGGAACCGGTCCTCACCCGGCAGTTCCGGGCTGACCGATTCGAGCGACTGCGGATTGTCGCCAAACAGATGCCAGTGCAATGCCGGACGCCCCTGCTGCTGCTGCCAGGCGAGCGAGACCTTCTGCATCCAGGCAAGGAACTCCCCGGGGCGGCGAACCGGATTGAACAGGTTGCCGGCAAACACCAGCCGCACAACGTCGCCGTCGTCACTCCAGGGAGACTCGCTGCGGATCTGCTCGATTGCGGAAACGTCGATCATCGGCCCGATGGTCGAGATCCGGTCGATCGAGACACCGGGGAATGTCTTCGCGTAGATCTCCCGCGTCCGGTCGTTGGTCACCACGACCTTCGACGCACGCGAGAAGACCCGTCGCTCGGCCGCCAGATTGAACGGGCGGTACAGGCGAACGTTGTTCAGCGGCATCTCGGTCGAGAAGGAGAATGGATCGCCGATGTCCACGATCCACGGCAGGGCACAACGCCGGTGAACTCTCAGTCCGACCAGATGACTCGTAAAGGGATGCGAAACCGTCACCATCGCGTCGTAGTTTGTGTCGCCCGTCAGCTGCAGCGTCTGGCGACAGGCGGGCAGGTACCAGGCCGATGCGTAATCCGGCCACCGCAGCGAACGCCATCCCTTCGCAACGATCGACTGAATCGGAATCGTCGCCCGCTTGAGCGTGCTGCCAACCGAACCGCCCGACGAAGCAGACCGTCCCGAGCCCTTCTGCGTTGCGCCGGTCGAGCGGCGGGCAAACCCGCAACGGTGAATCGTCAGCGGGCCCTGTTCTTCCAGGTCGGGAGCCCCATCGACCCGTGCTGTCACCACGTCCACCTCATGGCCGGCCGCCAGCCATTGACGGACGATCGCGCCCCAGCGGAAGGCCCGCGGCGAGATCACCGGCTCGAAGGTGTAGCTCACAACCAGGATGCGCATGGGAAGTCCTGTCAATCGGCGCGCGAGGCGGTCTTCGTTGCCGGCACTGGCTGACGATCAATCATGAGTGTCGCGACAAACGCATAGGCGATGGCAAATCCGACGGAGAGCTCTTCCGCGTGGACGGCAAACACCACCAGCCACCCGAAGTACCCCGCCAGTCCCAGCAGGATGTTGCGGGGATCGATTCCGTCGAGCGGGCGCGTATACAGTGGTACCAGCGGAATCGCGACGGCGATCACCAGCATCATCAGGCCGGGATAGCCCGCCGCATACAGCGTGTTGACGTACAGACTCTGCATGCTGGTGATGAACGGCACGCCCATGTAGTCGGAAAACACCAGGTTGCAGTTCCCGATGCCGTGACCCCAGAATGGAGGCGGAACCGACTCGACAAACTCATAGACGTAGCCGCGGTTACTGGCCTTCAGGCCCCCGCCGAACAGCAGCGGCATCACCCGATCGATGATGACCTGAAACAGCGAAACCGAACTCGAATCGTTCGATTTCACCAGCAACTGGAAGACGGCATACGGGAGAACCCCAACCGCCCCCAGCTTGAAGGCAGTCATCAGCCGGGCCCCCAGATTCGTGGGAGAAAGGACCAGCGCAACACCGAAGCCGGCCAGCACACTCAGAATGCCGGTCAGGCTTCCCGTCAGCAGCAGCACCAGGCCCATCACCAGCCGTCGCAGCATCATCCGGTTATCGGACGTGGCAAACGACAGCACGAACGGCACCAGCAGCCATTCCGCCAGGTGACTCGGTTCGCGGAACGACCCCAGAGCCCGGTGAAACGCGTAGTCGAACTCGATCGACTGCTCGCCGCCGTTCGTTCCCAGCCGGGATCGGGGCGGCTCGGGAAGTCCCAGCAGCTGTGCGGCGTAGACATACAGGGCGAACAGCCCGACGATCGCCCCAATTCCGGTTACCGCCTGGATCACCCGCTGCCGACCGAAGCGATGGATGAACCACGCCGTCAGCGCCGCGGTGAAGATGAAGCCAAGCAGGTTGAAAAAGCGAAGCGAGAGGAAGATCGGATACGGCGTGGTCGCCAGCTCCGGCATCAGGCCGGAGTAGTGATGGTTCATCGACTGGGCAACCGTCACGGTTGCCAGCAGGATCCCCCAGAGAATGAACAGGCCGGCTCCCGGAAGCAGCGGCGTGCGGGACGTCCGCAGAACGAGCAGCACGGTTCCGCAAATCGCGAGCACATGCCCCGCCCACGGAACCGGAATCGGCCCGACGTTGTACGCCGCCACCGCACTGCAGACGTTTGTCGTCACGAACAACAGCGACAGCAGCCGCAGCGTTGACACTTCACGCGCGTCAAACGTCGCGGCAATGCGTCCCTGCGAAAAGGTCGGTGAGCCGAGTTGGGCAACTGCGCGAGACATCTGCAAAGGTGCTGGCAGAGCCTGTCACGCTGCGTCCGCGATGCGCCCCTGCATCTGACGCGTGCATGACGGAGATATCCGGTCGTTCCGGGCGGTCCCTCGCTCCTGGAGTCCGTAACCGGGCGAGAAAAGTACCAGCGATGCCGGGACAGCGTCAATATGGAGTTCCGGCGGGGACTGCAGCCCCAGTCCCGGTGCTCCAAAATCACACACCTGCACCCGGTCCCCTGCAAAACGAACCACCCGATAGACCCAGTCGCCGAAGCCGCGATGCCGCCCCACAAACCCGTCCGGGCCGGCATACAGGCATTCCGCCACGGCGATGTCCTGCATACGGAACAGCCCGGAATTCAGATCGGCCGGCTCCCGGCCGTCTGCGGCTTGTGGAGCAGCGTGGACGGCAACACTCCGGTAACGGTTCCGCTGTTCGGGATCAGGCGTGTACAGGAACGAGCCGGGGTCGACGCATAGATCCTTCCCGTCGAACTGCAGCTCGATCGCCAGCTGATCGCAGTGCGCATGCCCACCCGTGTTCCCCGCCGAAAGCTGTCCGCAACGAACCGCAAAATACAGCCGCGGACTCCTCCAGACATACAGCCCGAACTCCGGGAACCGGGTCAGAGTGAGTCCCGCCGAGAGCACGTCGCGCCCCAGGTCGATCCCCCCGGTGACAGACTCGAGCTGCGGGTCGGCGGTCAGACGGGACAGATGGTCCTCGATGCCTCCATCATCCGCAGCGGCACTGTCACGGTCCGCTTCCGACAGGACAAGCGGGCCCGCATTGTTTCGCTGCAGGAGGGTCTGAACAAACTCGGCTCCCCAGAACCCCGTTGCCGGGACCGCGTCACCTTGTGCTGACGAGATCAGGGCACGTCCGGCGGCAAGCAGCGGTCCGGATGACAGCGGGTCATCCCACCAGTACGTCTCGTCGTCCGCAAGTTCGTCGAATCCGCTGAGGTTCTCGAAGCGCTCCCGAGCCTCGGCGACCGTCATGGACGTCATCGCCAGGTCGAACTTCAGGAACCGGCCACTGTCGTTGTCTCCGACCTGATGCAGGCGACCGTCCGGCTTCGTCACGAACTCACAGAACTCGATCATTCGCCGGATTTTCTCGAGATGCCCGACCGGAACGACTCCGGCTGCCACTCGCTCCGACTTCGACGGCCGCGTGACCGGCTGAATCGTCGCTGCCGGCCCGCGGGGCAGCAGCCGGCGATTGACTTCGCTCAGTGCCTGGCGTTTCTCCTCGGGAAGAGCACACAGCACGGCGGTGCCGAACACAACCATCTCGGCACACAGCCGGTGGTAGCTCGTCGATGCCTCGAAGTGGCCACCGTCACCGAGGAACTGCCGGTCCGTCTCCGACAGAAACTGGGCGGCCGCGAAGGCCAGCCATGCGTCGACCTCGGGCGAGCGGCTGAGGCAACTCGCCGCGAACAGCAGTCCCGTGACATTCGCCAGGTAGTGGTTGCCGCGTGTCTCCGGCGTCCACTCGAGATGACCGACGATATGCCGTGCGTGAGCGTACGCTGCCTGCGAGAGCAGCGTCTCGAACTCGCCGTCGAACCGATGTCCGAACGCCCGGAACATGTCCCAGGCCATCAGCCAGTTGGCGATCCGGATGCCGACATCCATCGAACACCGCCACTGGACGCCGAACCCAGGCGGGTTGGTCGCCAGAAAGTCGAGCACCTGGTTCCGAAACTGATCGGCGTAGCCCTCATACCCGGTCAGCGCGTATGCCTGAGCCAGTGTGATGAAGTGCTGGCACCGGCCCAGTTCCCACGGAACTTTCACATCGCGACCGGGGACATACGCCATCGGGCAGTCGCCCTGCCACGTCGCCTCGTTCCAGCGGAAGTCCGACTTGAGATCGCGTTGCCAGTCGATCGGCTCATAGTCCGCCGCCACGCAACGCCAGATCCGCTGTGCTTCGGCGAGATTGGACGCATTGATCCGGCCGGCCAGCCAGTTGCCGTCCGCATCGACCACCGGGGACGCAGCAGACGAAGTCCCGCCATCGGGCGCCGCGTAGCCGGCAGACCGCCATCCCGATCCCAGCAGATCGAAGCGGTGCGCGCAGTACAGTTCCGCCAGCGAAATGATCTGATCCCGATCGACGCTTTCGGGAATGCGGGCGGAGTCGGAAACCAGCACACCGGGCAGCAGTTGCCCCGTCCAGTCGGATGCGTAGGTCGTCCGTGCCTTGCACCGCGACCGCTCGCGTGAATGCTGCCATTCCCGTTTCAGTCGACGCCACACTCTCCGATAGAGCGGGGCCGTGCCCGATGCCTTCGATCCAGCGACACTTCGGGGATTCCGGGACATGACTCAAACTCCCAGGCCGGACCATCCTGCCACAGCGCGACGATTACAGTGAACGGGCACGCCGAGGACACATCTCTCACCTACGCGGCACGCCGGACGGCAACGCCTTCTTCGAGGAAGGCGTCGTTACCTTCGGCCTCGCGCAGATCAAACAGCTGGTGCACTCTGCGGTAGATTCCAAGATTCAGACACGCAAAGACACCCGTCGTGGCACATGCCGCACCGATCGCGTCGGCCCGCCAGATCGCCGCCGCGTACAACAACGGCTGGGCGACGACCATCGAGACCGCACACCACCACAGGAACCGGTAGTCCCGCAGTCGCAGCAGAATTCCCACATAGGGACTGAACGCCAGACCGATGGCGGCTGCCGCGGTCAGGATCTGAAAGACGGTGACGGCCTGCGGATAGCGACCGCCGTCAATCAGCGGAAACCACCAGTTCGCCGACAGGGCGAGAATCGCGAACATCGGCGTCACCGCGATCATCAGTTGCCGATGACGGCTCAGAACGTGCAGCAGTTCGTCCCGCCGCGTCGCTTTCTGCAGCAGCGGTATCAGCACAACATGCACCGACGTGAGCGCCATCATGAGCAGTCCGTACAGGCGGTAGCCGGCGGCGTAGACCGCGACCTGCTCGGTCGTGCTCAGCTCCTGCAGACAGAGCAGGTCCATTCGCGTTGAGACCGACAGCAGCATGAAGTAGCCGAGGGCGTACCGGATGTTGCTGCCGAGAATCTGCCGCGCCAGCGCCGGGAGGTGCCGCGGCCATTGGGACGCGGTCTCCACCAGTCCGCGAACGCCGGTGGCCAGAAGACTCGCCGTCATACCGGCCGTATGCAGCCAGAGGACCGCAGCGGCGGTCACTTCCCGCTTCATTCCCAGGGCCCAGATGGCCAGGCCGACCACGAACACCAGTGATTTGAGGACTTCGACGCGGGAGTATCGGCCGAACTGCAGCTTTCGTCTCAGCCGGGTCCGGGCGCACTCATTCACGGCCGACACGACGACCAGCAGACTCCAGGGGAGCAGAACGGTCTGGAATCCGTCCGCCAGCAGAAACCCGGCGAGGACGCCGCCGATCGCAAAGGCGAACTGAAGGGCGAGAAAGTCGGACTCGCGTTCTTCGAGATTCAGCTCGTCGTGACCGATCACGTACACCTGATTGAGACTCTGCAGACATCCTGCAAAGACCATCGTGTGCCACGCAACCGCCAGGCTGTGTGTCGAGAACTGTTCCGGTGCCATGAACCGGATCAGGATCAGTTGGGCCAGGGCCCAGATCCCTTTCGACAGCACCTCACCGCCAAGAACGAATAAAATTGCACGCATGTCGGTCAGGTTCGCAGGGAGTGCCGCCGTCCGGTGGTCATGGTGTCAGTCATTGTCCGGGCCCTGCGGGAATGCCGGCCAGGCAGTCCCGCGGTTCGGGGCGCAGGACGATCGCAGACGGTCCGTGTCCGACTCCGACACCGAAGTGAGTCGCCCGAGAACGATCGGCAATCCCGGTCTCAGGGAACATAGGCCAGCAGGTCGCCGGAACAGAGTTCGGGATTCCGCCGGAACTCTTCCAGCGACGCATCCCGCATCCGATGCCCGGTGATCTGGGCGAACCGGTATCCGTCGTAGCAGTCGACGATGTACTCGATCAGTTCGATCGGCTTGTACCCGAAGGTTGCCATCGCCTCGGCATTCAGTTCGACGAACAGGTCCGGCCGATGATCGCACAGGGTGTTGCGGGCGCCGCGAAGAATCGCCGCCTCCGCTCCCTCGGCATCCACCTTGATCACGTCGACCCGCTCCGTCTGGCCGGCCAGCAGGTCGTCGAGCGGATGCGCTTCGACCTCGAAGCGGTCCGCACTCTCCCAACCCTGCTCCTTCAGGGACGCATGGCCGAAGCCGACGTCCTGCGGCGGCACGCAGAGAGTGACCGTCTGTTTCGTGTCGGCCAGAGCACAGTTGAACAACCGGACGTTCGTCAGCTCGTTCAGCTGAATGTTGCTGGAGAGCCGCCGGTAAACCTCCGGCTGTGGCTCGAAGCTGAAGACCCGCCCCTGGGGACCAACAGTGCGGGCGGCCAGCAACGTGTAGTAGCCGATGTTGGCACCGACATCGACGAACGTCGCACCACGACTGAGCCGCTTCAGCAGCGTCCGCGTCAGGCAGGGTTCGTAGGCGTAGAAGTAGACCGTGCGATCGATGAACTGGTCCAGACGCAGATGCATCCGCAGGCCCATGTTCACCGTGTGAACACCGTCACCGGGAAGGGCATGCAGCCGTCGCGCCAGCGAAATCACCCGATGCTTGCCACGGGTGGTGGGGTTACAGCGATTCGCAGTTCTCAGAATCGAGTGCAACATGAGAGTGCTCCGGGGATGGCTCAGGCGACCAGACGCAGGTCGGAATTGTGGGCATCGGCATCGGCGAAATGGTGTTCCCACCACATGGCGAGATTCAGCAGGAACCACAGTTGCTGACAGTCCCGCCCGTTGTACAGGTGCTCGATCGCGGCCGGGTCGAACAGACCCGTTTCGTTGCAGAACCGGTCGATCCGCTGGCGGGCAACCGTTCCCAGCGAATCCATCAGCCAGTCGTGGACCGGCACACCGAAGCCCTGCTTGCGGCGATCGATAATCGAATCCGGGATGACGCCCCGCACAGCCTTCTTGAGGATGTGTTTCAGCACGCCGTCGCGGGTCTTGACGTCCTGCGACAGCCCCATCGCGTACTCGACAAACTTGTGGTCCAGGAACGGCACCCGCGCTTCGAGGCTCGTCCCCATGGTCATCTTGTCGACCCGCATCAGCAGCAGTTCCGGCAACCGCAGGTTCAGGTCGACGTAGCTCATCCAGTGCAGCGGTGACCGTTCCCACGCCGAGGACTCAAACCGTTCCCGCATCGGTTCAAGCGGCCCCCAGGCGGACAGTCCGCTCAGACGCTGCCTCAGTTCCGGCGAGAACAGTCCCAGTTTCTGCTCGTGGGGAAACGCGTTGATGCTGCCCCAAAAAATGGGCGTGCGGGACGCATACCGCGACAGCAGCTCACCCCGGTGTCCGGGATCCTGTCCGGGAATCATCCGCCAGGCGGCCAGCATCATCCGCATGACTGCCGGCGGAACGTGCGAACGGTTGAGCAGTTGCTGCAGCCGCAGACTCTTTCGCCACGCTTCGTAACCCCAGAACAGCTCGTCCGATCCTTCGCCAACCTGGCAGACCGTCACGCCATTGTCCCGGGCGAGCTTTGCCAGATAGTACACCGGCACGCAGACCGGATCGCCGATCGGCTCATCCTGAAGATGCACCATCTCCGGCAGGAAGTTCAGCAGATCCTCCTGACCGAGAAGGATCTCGTGATGCTGCGCTCCGATCCCATCGGCGACCTGCCGGGCATACTCTGTCTCGTTCCGATAGCGGGAGAAGTCCCCCTTGTATCCAACCGAAAACGTCTTCACGACACCGGACTCGGGATCGGCCGTCTCCTTGAACAGTGCCGCGTTCGTGCTCGAATCGATTCCGCCGGACAGAAACACGCCGACCGGCACATCGCTGACCGAACGCAGATCGACCGCGTCCCGCAGTTCGTGGAGCAGTCGATCGGCAATGTCCGCTTCGCTGGCACGCGTGTCCGGTTCCGTATGATCCCACACGTCCCAGTAGCGGTGGGTGGTCCGCTCACCGTTCCGGTTGACCTTCATCCACGTACCGGGCGGCAGCTTGTTGATCCCGGCAAACAGCGTGTGCGGCGCGGGCGTCGTCAGATAGGTCAGGTAGTAGAACAGCCCCTCTTCGTTGATCTTTCGCGGCTGCTGCGGATCGGCGAGCAGAGCCTTGATCTCGGACGCAAAAGCGAACCGGCCGTTGTGCTCGGAGTAGTACAGCGGCTTGATGCCGATCCGGTCACGAACCAGCCACAGTTCCTGCTTCCGGGCGTCCCAGACGGCGAACGCGAACATTCCCCGCAGACGCTCGACACAATCGATGCCCCACTGCTGGAATGCCCGCAGAAGGACTTCGGTGTCGGAGTGGTCGGTCTTCCAGGAGTGATGGCCGAGCTGGACCAGCTCCTTGCGGATCTCCGCGTGGTTGTAGATCTCGCCGTTGAACGTGATCCAGAGAGAGCCGTCGCCGGTCGACATCGGCTGGGCGGCCGATTCACTCAGGTCGATGATCGACAGCCGCCGGTGCCCCAGTCCGATCGTCCGATCGTCGGAGACCCACAGGCCGGCACCGTCCGGACCGCGGTGCACCATGGTGTCCCGCATCCGCTCCAGAAAGTCCGGCGTGATCGTGCCGGTGGATCCGTTTCGTTCGACGACGCCGACGATGCCACACATGGAATCGCATCCTGATGATTCGTCCGGGCCGACCCGTCACACGGGCTGACCGTCGACGACATCCCCCCCGGGACGTCGGTCACTCGAGCGGCGAATGCACCGGCACTCGCCGCAACTCCTCAATGCTCGCATGCCCTGCTGACAGGACGGCCCCCGCCGGGTTCAGGCGGAGCCCCGTCCCGTCAGATCGGTTTCAGGCGGCCCTACGCAGGACGTCGCCGTGATCGTCCTCGACATGCAGGGACGGGCGGGCCACCGGCGTCTGTACCGCCAGCTTTCGCCAGATCCCACGGGTATCAATCAGCTGCTTGCCGGCCAGGTCGTTCGCCGTCAGTTCGCGGAACGGCTTGTGGTCGGTCAGCAGAACGAGAATGTTCGAGTCGGCGATCGTGTCTTCGACCGAATGGAGCGGGAACTCGGTGAACTGCTCTGCCGTGACGTACGGCTCACAGACACGAAGTTCCCCCAGCCCTTCGCCCGCCAGTTCACGAACGATCTCGAGACTGGGACTCTCGCGGAGGTCGTCGACGTCCGACTTGTAGGCCAGGCCGAGGCAGCCGATGACCGGCGTCTCGACGGCAGCGGCCGCTGCCCGCACCTGCTCGATGACGAAGTGCGGCTTCGAGTCGTTGACGTTCCGGGCGGTCCGGATGAGCGGCGTCACCTCAGGTGCCGCATCCACCAGAAACCACGGATCAACGCTGATGCAGTGCCCGCCCACACCCGGACCGGGCGTGAGAATGTTCACCCGCGGGTGGTGATTGGCCAGCTCGATGATCTCGAACGGATCGGCCCCGAGCTTGCCGGCAAGAATCGACAGCTCGTTGGCGAACGCAATGTTCACGTCCCGGAAAGCATTCTCGACCAGCTTTGTTGCCTCGGCAGTGATCGCCGACGTCGCATGGATGTCACCCCGCACGAACGTCCGGTAGAAGTCGAGCACCTGCTGCGTACAGGCCGGCGTCATGCCGCCCACGATGCGATCGTTCTCGACCGCCTCGATGAGGATGCGGCCCGGCAGGACGCGTTCCGGACAGTGTGCCACGTAAACGTCTTCGCCAATCGCCAGGTTGTCCGGAATGGCGTGGGGAATGACCACGTCTTCGGTCGTTCGTGGCGGGCTCGTCGATTCGAGAATGATCAGGTTGCCGGCACGAACGTACGGCTTGATCGATTCGCTTGCCGCCTCGACGTACGACAGATCGGCCCGATGATCTTCGGTGATCGGCGTCGGAACGCAGAGGAAGAAGACATCGGCTTCACACGGCGAGGTTTCCGCCCGCAGCTTCCCTTCGCGGACCACGCGCTCGACGAGCGTGTCGAGGTGCGGCTCGACGACGTGAATGCGGCCGGCATTGATCGTGGCGACAACATCCGGACGGACATCCACCCCCACGACCTCATAACCACAGTCGGCCAGGATCGCGGCCGTCGGCAGTCCGATGTATCCGAGCCCGACGACACAAACTTTGCGCCGGGGAGGCTGGCCCGCCGGGGAGAACCCTCCGGGCCCCTGAACCAGGTGAGTCATGATTCGCTGTCCTTAGCGCGACCGGTCTTCGCTTGAACGCAAACCGGCATTCATCCTGAATAAACTCGACTGCCGCCTTCTTCCGGCGAGCGTAACAACTGCACGAACATCCAGTTCGTCCGTACGGCCCGGACTGCCTGCAGGCACTGGCCCGACTCAGGCAGCCACTCGTTGTGTTTCGCGTTCCTCCCAGGCACGGTTCGCCAGCAGATCCGCGATCCGTCCCGATGCCTTGCCGTCGCCATAGGGATTCTGCGGCGACTGCCGACGGGCGTACTCGTCCGCGTCCGTCAGAAGCATCGTGGCCCGGTTGACGATCTGCTCGGTCGACGTACCGACCAGTTCGACGACTCCCGAATCAACCGCCTCGGGTCGCTCGGTCGTGTCCCGTGTGACGAGCACCGGCTTGCCGAGCGAAGGTGCTTCCTCCTGGACTCCGCCGGAATCGGTAATGATCAGCGTGGCCCGGTCCATCAGCCAGACGAACTCGGGATAGGCGGCCGGCTCGCACAGATGCACGTTGTCGAGTCCGCCCAGGATCCGCAGCACCGGTTCCCGCACATTCGGATTCAGGTGCATCGGATACAGGAAGACCGTTTCCGGAAACTCCAGGGCCATGTTCCGAAGAGCCGTGCAGACCGACTCGAACTTCGGTCCGAAGTTCTCGCGGCGGTGTCCGGTGATGAGCACCATCCGGCGGCCATCAACCATGCTGTACTTCTGAACCCACTGCTGGTCCCGCTGCCGTTCACGTTCGACGGTCCACAGCAGTGCGTCGATGACCGTGTTGCCGGTCACGTGAATCGACGACTCGGCGACGCCTTCCTTCCGCAGGTTGTTGGCGGAACGCTCGGTCGGTGCACAGTGAACGCCGGCGGTCAGTCCACCCACGCGGCGATTGAATTCTTCGGGCCAGGGCGAGTACAGGTTGTGTGTTCGCAGCCCGGCTTCGACATGGATGAACGGCAGCCGGCGGTAGAATGCCACCATCGACGCACAGAGAACGGTCGTGGTGTCTCCCTGAGCGACCACGCATTCCGGCTGCGACTTCTCGACGGTTTCGTCCAGTGCCGTCAGACAGGAAGCGGTCAGGCTCGTCAGCGTCTGGTTGGCCCGCATCAGATCGAGGTTGTAGTCCGCCTCGATGCCGAAGTAGTCGGCGACCTGTGCAAGCATTTCCCGGTGCTGGCCCGTAAAACAGATGACCGGATCAACCCCGGAACGAGGTTCAGCACACGCCTGGATTACCGGCGCCATCTTGATTGCTTCCGGTCGCGTGCCCACGACCAGCAACGTGCGCACACCGTTTCCATTCGTCGGGAAGCCTGGCATGATCATCCTTGATCTCACTCGAGTTGCTTGTCACCCGCACTGCTCGAGTGTGCGAGTGCGAACGCGGCGGGAAAGTAGTCGTAAAGCGACGTTATGGTCAATACTTCTTGCCGGTTACGGAAAACCGGCCAAATCTGCCGCGTTTCGAAACGCCCGAATCACCGATATCCGCGAGCCGCCCGCCCGGCCGCAGCACGATGCACCACGTCGGACTGCAGTGACGACCGTTTCGCCAGCTCGGCCTGCTGCTGCAGCTGCGGATCGTTCGGCCGACGGTTCAGACACCAGGCCAGGTGTTCGGCGGCCTCGCCGAACTTCTCCTGCGACAGACACCACAGGCCGAATCGACGCCGCAGATCGAACTCGTACGGGTGTTGCGTGACCGCCTCTTCGAGAACCGAGGTCGCCTGCTCGATCTGGTCAATCTCGACATAACAGCGGTGGGCACGACTGTAATACTCCACCGCCTTGCCGTCCCGACCCTCACGGGCAAGCTCCAGCAGTGACTCGGCCAGCTGCTGCGACAGCAACAGGTACGACTCCGGATCGGCCTGGGGGTCGTAGGCGGTCCGCAGCTCCAGCAGCGCCTCGGCATCGACGTCGAAGTTTTCCATGAAGAACGATGCCGGCACAGCGGCCGAAAGGACACGAATGAGCATCTGCCGGACTTCGCGGTCGTTCCGGAACGCCACACGCCAGTGGTCAATCGCCTCCTCAGGAGATCCCTGCAACCACGCATTCTTGCCAACCGCCAGACGAACGCGGGCGTCGTAGGGCCGCACGGCGACCGCCTGCTGGAGCAGTGACGCCTTCTGATCCTCTGAGTCGCCGCGCAGCCAGCCCAGGTCCGCCAGTGACACATATCCCCGGGCCTGCAACGGGCAGAGCCGCAACGACCGTTTCACCTGCCGCATGGACGCTTCGAGGAACTTCCGGTTCTCACCGATCACTCCGGGACGGTCGAGCCACTCGTTCATCTCCTCGACGCTGCCGAACGACGAGGCAACCACCGCCGACTCGATGTCGGCCAGTGTCATGCCGTTGCCGGCGTGCTCCTGCCCCAGCTCGAACAGCTTCTTCCACGCACTGGCCGCCCGCAGCTGAATACGGTGTGCCCGGGGATTCGCCTTGGCAGCACTGAGCAGACTCACGATCCGCTCGTGCAGCAGAACCCGGGAATCGGCAACCAGATCTTCAGGATCCGCCTTCTCGGCCGTGCTCCCGTTCACCAGGCGGATGTACTCGAACCAGTAGGGTTCCGCTTCGACCTCGGCCCATTTGTAGTCGGCCCCGGCTGCCGTCACACAGACGAGAACTGCCGTCGCCCCGCCCCAGACGAGGCGGTGGAAGTGCGGGACAGGCGACGGAGCCGCTGAAGGTTCCCCGGTTGCCGCGACGCTTGCCCGGCCCATCCGGGCCATCCGAATCAGTCCCGCTCCGAAGATCAGCACGATGACCATGCAGCCCGGGACATACCAGACGAAATCGACAATGGACTGCAGCAGGTTCGCCAGCAGACCGGCCGTGATGGTGGCTCCCACGACACGCACCTGGGACGGGACGTCGCCGAACAGCAGTCGTCGCGATGAGTCCAGTACGATCAGGATCAGGGCCACCGCGATGGCCAGGCCGGTCAGGCCGGTTTCGAGTGCGACCTGCAGATATCCGTTCTCTGCATGTGAGTACTCGGAATGGCCTTCCCTCTGTTCGAGGTACCGGTAGTACACTTCCCGATGCGAACCGAGTCCGGTCCCGACGAGAGGAAAGTCTCCGATTCCCTGCAGGTTGGCCCCCCAGATCCGCCGACGGGCATTGCTCGCATCCATCTGGTCGACGTCGAGCGAGGCGAGCTCTCTGAGGTTGGCGTCGGTGCTCTGGACCAGCCGCTGACCGAGAACGCCCAGCGACGCCACGACCGAGAGCCCGATCACCACGATCATCAGCCCGGCCCGCGTCAGCGAACCGCGGTCGATTGCTCCAAACCGCCAGAACAGGACAACCTGAAAGACCACGGCCACACCGGCAACACCGGCAGCCGATCGGGACTGCGACAGCAGGACGCCTGCAACCAGCAGCGGGACTCCGCCCGCGACGCACCACCAGTGCAGCTGTTCCCAGCGGGCTCCTCCGTCTCCCCAGCCACCGGACGTCCCCTCCGACGATTCCCGCGATGCGGGGCTGATGAACAGCTTCCAGCAGGCCAGCGGCATCCCCATCGCGAGAAACATGCCGAAGTGGTTGGGATTGCTGAACGCCCCCTTGGCCTCCGACCAGGTGTCGGTGAACGGGTAGTCAAAAAACCAGAAGAACCGGCCGTTACTCGTCACGAACTGCAGCAGTCCGAAACCGGCCATGATGATCGTCGACCACAGACACCAGGTCAGCAGCCGTTCGACATCCGGCAGTCCGTGAATCCGCTGGCAGAGCGTCCAGAACAGCAGGATGCCGGCGACAATGGGAATCAGGGTCGAGAGCGATTCGGCAGGAACGACACTGAGCGTCGTCCATGTTCCGAACGCCCCGTCGACATCGTCGCCCTGCCATAACGGAAGCATCGCCGGCAGTTCCGGCGAAAGGGTGCTGATGAGTGCCGGGGGCAGATTGATCACCTGCAGCACGCCCAGCACGATGGCAAGAATGAGCAGCGGGTCGGCCAGAGAGCGATGCCAGGTCGCGTTCTGCTTCACCGCCTGCAGTACACACCACAGGATGGCCGCCGAAAACCCGACGACCGTAAAGGCAACCTGCCCGAACGCGAGCCGCCCTCCCATGAGCATGGGAATCAGGAAGATGGCCGCCGCCAAGGTCGCATCCACCAGACCGAGCAGGATCGTCTCGAACCGATGCTCACACCGGACCGCCCGGGTGTAGGCAGGCGGCAGCGGTGGTGCATGAGCATGCGGTTCACGCGAGCCGGTTGATTTCGTGGAGAACCCGCGTTGCCGCGATCTGGCACGGCCGCTGTTCCACCCCGATCGTCCTGCCTCGAACCGGCCGAACATGTTCAATCCTCTCGGGAATGTCAGGCGGATTTGCGGAGCTGCTCCGGCGTCACGAACTTCGGACCGGCCGGTATCGTCTGAGCGTCTTCCTCGGTTTCGTTGTCATTCTCGCCGTAGCCGTAACCATAGCCGTAGCCGTACGAGTATTCAGAATCACTCTGCGGCGACACATGGTTGACGATCAGGCCGTAGACGTTGCAGCCTAGCTCCGCGAGGGCTTCGACGGCCCGCATGACCATTCGCCGACGGTTCTTGTCCGGTCGGACGGTCATGATGGCACCGTCCACCATACGACCGATGATCTGTCCATCGGCGGCCGCCAGCGACGGCGGGGCATCGATGAGCACCTGGTCGTAGTGAGTCTCCGCCCAGGCGATAAGCATCGACAGCCGATCGCCGGAAAGCAGTTCCACCGGATTGGCGGGACGCGGTCCGGCCGGCAATACATCGAGATTGGAGAGTTCCGTAGTGTGGGACAGCGACTCGATTGCCTCTTCCACCGGGCTGTCAGACATCAGGACGGTCGACAGTCCCGGATGGCCGGTCAGATTGAACAACCGCGTCAGACCGGGGCGCCGCATGTCCCCATCAATCAGAATCGTCCGCCGCCCCGACTGGGCAAACGCGACACCGAGGCTGGCCATGACGGTGGTCTTTCCGTCACCCGGCTCAGTACTCGAGATGGTCATGCACTTCGTGTCTTCATTCGAAAACTCGAGCGTCGTTCGCAGCGAGCGGAAGGCTTCGGATTCGACCGCGTTCGGCTTCGTGAACGGGTACAGGCTGGCCAGGCCCGAGTCGGCAAGCGGCGGCAGCTTGCGGATCATCGCGAGGATCGGCAGTCCGAGTTCGGCACGCAGCTGATCCGGAGACCGGAAGCGGTCGTCGATGACATCCATCAGGTACACCGTCGCCAGGCCGCCCCCCGTCCCGATGATCAGGCACAGCATCGCGACGACCGTCAGCCGCGGCGACACGGGTACCGGATTGATCTGGGGCTCGGAAATCACGGCCGTCCGCAGATGATTGTCCTTGTTGAGATCGATGTTGGTAATCGCATCGAGCAGGACATCGTCGTAGGTCCGCATCCGCTCGACTTCGAGTTCGGCGATCTGGATTTCGGCCAGCTGCTGGTTCAGCTGCAGCGCCTTGTCCCGCTCCCGCTCGAACTCGGCCAGCAGTTGCTGTTCCTGGTTGGCCGCCATCAGGTACCGATGCCGGGCCATCTGCCGCAGGCGCGGCCCCAGGTCCTCGGTACTCATCCGCTTCACCGATTCGCTGGCGATGCGGGGCTGATCGGCAAGGTACTGCTGAGTGATCCGGATCTTGTCCTGCAGTTCGAGGATCTCGGGGTGATTCGGGCCGTAGAACGCGAGCTTGTTCCGCAGTTCCGTCTGTGCCGTCAGGAGTTCCTGCTGCATCCGGGCCTGCGTATAGACGTCGCCCGAGGCGATTCCAGCGTGTCGCTTGAGCAGTTCGGTCGCGAGTCCTTCGTTCATCCGCGAGGCGAACTGCTGAATGTCCTCGCCCTGGCGCATCGCCTCTTCGATCGCCAGCAGGAAGGACCGGGCATCGATCGCCTCCTGCTGCGCCTTGACCAGAGACTCGTTGAGTTTGATGACCCGCTGGTTGAGCACGCTGATCATCCGGTCCTCGTCGGATGCGAAGAGCAGCTGCGAGCGGCTCTTCATCTCGATGAGTTCGGCTTCGCGTCTGCGCAGGTCCTGTTCGAGGGCATCCTTTCGCTGCGAGAGAATCCCGAGCAGGTCACGCGCGGTGTTCTCCATCACGTGATCCATGTATTCGAGATAGGCGCCGATCAGTGTGCTGACGACGACATACGCGGTTTCGGAGTCGCCGGAACGATACCGGATACTCATCACGTTGGTCTTCCGCTCCGCCGAGACATCCAGAGAGTTCTGGAACGCCTCGATCCACTTCTCCGGTCGCACGCCGCGGAAGTCCGTACGGTGCTCAGGGGGAAGCTGGCGGAGCGTCCGCTTGACGACTTCGTCGCTGCGCAGGACCCGTTCGAAGTTCGGCATCTGGTCCGCGAGGGCGCCCTGGGAGTTGCGCTCGGCGTCAAGAACTGATGAACCAGTCTGCAGAACCAGGAGTTCGGCGGACGATTCGTAGACGGGAGGCGAAAGGACGTAGGAGATGCCCCCCAGAATCGACACGGACACCAGAATCCCCAGCACAATGTGCAGTCGATTCCTGACGACGCGGCCAAACCGAACGACGCCCCGAACGAAATCGAGAGACTCACCACGTCCTGCAGTGTCTCCCGCCCCCTCGAGAACGAGTTTGTTCATTTCGTCGGCATCCCTGCCTGTAGAGAATCGAGTGTCAGCGAATCATCGCGGTGTCGACGTGGGCCGTATAGCTCCGGGAGCAGAGACTGCCTCTGGCAGCTCCCAGTCGCAGAGGCAATGACCATCAGCGGTCCCGTCGCGCCTGCTGCAAAGAAGCAGTCCGTCCGTGCACTGCCCCCCGGCCGATGCCAGCGATCGCGGGGTGATATCGCAATGGCCATTCCGGGTCAACACCGCTCTGCCCCGGTCATCGCTCCCGGCCCCTCCACCAGAGGTTCGAGACGCCCATAGTGCAAGATCGCCCTTGCCATGAGCGGGGAACCTTTGGTACCACCCCGCTCCAATCTGACTGACGGCGTCCAATCCGACCTCTGAGTGTGGCCATTCCCGGCCGCTGCACCCCACTGACGCACCAACCGGATCCCGGTCGTTCCAGCGTCACTCCGGACGCCGCAGAACCAGTCATTGCCATTCAATAATCATCCGAGCTGTCCTCAGCACTTCCACGTGTCTGGCTGGTCCCGGCCACCAGTGGGCACGCATTGCACCCGTAAGGCAAACACATGCCTGGTCCAGATAGCACGGTGACGGAACTGTTCTCATCGGAACTCTGGCTGGTTGGCCCGGTCGCGGCATTCGTCCTGGCCGCCGGGCTGACCTTCATTGTCCGCCATCTGGCGCCGCGGTTCGGCCTGGTCGACCATCCCGATGGCGGCCGCAAGGCTCACGGCCGGCCGACACCGCTGATGGGCGGTGTGGCGGTCCTCGCGGCATTTGTCGTCGTCTCCGGCCTGAGTCTGCTGACGGTCGAGAGTGGCGAACTGTCGCAACAGGTGGCCGCCTCCTGGGGCTGGCTTGTCCTTTCAGCCACCATGTTCTGTGCCGTCGGCGTCGTTGATGACCGTGTCGGTCTGAGGCCGCGGTACAAGTTCCTGCTCCAGATCCTCTCCAGTCTTCCGTTCGCTGTCTTCGGACACCCCGTTTCGACACTGAACGTGGTTGGCCACAGCGTGGAACTGGGAGCACTCGCCGTTCCGTTCACGGTCTTCTGGCTCGTCGCCTGCTCGAACATCGTCAACCTCATCGACGGTCTCGATGGGCTGGCAAGCATGGTCGGAAGCGTTTCCTGCATCACGATTGCCGTTCTGTCGACGATGCATGGTACGCCGTCCGTTGCCTACATGGCGGTGCTGTTCAGCGCCTGCATTCTGGGATTCCTGGTCCACAACTGGCCACCGGCAAAGATTTTTCTCGGTGATGCCGGCAGCATGACGATCGGCTTTGCCGTGGGCGCTTTCGCCATCGACGCATCGGTCAAGACGGCGACGGGATTCGCCCTGGCGATTCCCGTGGTCCTTCTGGCCGTGCCGATCTTCGACACAACGATGGCGATCGTCCGCCGCAAGCTTCAGGGCCGTGGAATCGGCGATGCCGACCGGGCACACTTTCATCACCGCCTGCAGGACCGTGGACTGACCCGGACGCAGACACTCCTCGCCATGAGCGCCCTGTGTGTGACGATGGCTGCAGTGGCCGTCGTCTCACAGGTACTCCGCAGCGACACCGTCGCCGTCGCCGCCTGCCTGACCATTCTGGTCGCGGTCGTCGCCAGCCGCCTGTTCGGCCATCATGAGACTCATCTGGCACTGCGGCACGTCGAGGCCTTCAGCGAGATGCTGGCGGACAGTTCACGCCTGCTGCGGGACCGAATCCGTCTCGTCCGCGTCGATGCCGCCGAATCCCCCCAGGAACGGTCCTTCGGGCGTCGCTGGGAAGAGATGTGCCATCAGGTGCGGCAACTGGGTGGCCGCAACGTCGAGTTCACCCTGTACGATCCGACCGGCGAACAGACGCTCAATTCACGCGACTGGTCGACGGACGAACTGCTGCAGGATGGCGTGACCTGGGAAATCTCACTGTCCATTCCCCGGGAGGACGGCTCGGAAGCGAACATCCGGGCCGCCGGCACATCACCGGCAGCCGCACCGGTCCGGCGACTTGCCAGCCTGCTGATGTTCCTCGAACACTTCGGACGGCGCTGGGGGACCGAAACTCCCGCGGAGCCGGCCTCGGCACCGTTGCGGATCCCTCACCCGAACGTGGTTACCCCAGGTGCAGCCCCCGCGCTCACAGCCGCCAGCAGCGACAGCGAAGTCCGCAGAGCGGCCTGACCACTACGCCTTGCGGATCTTCTCGCGGCCTTCGGTCACGTTCACCGTGGCATTCCGGGTGTCGAGCACCAACGGTGCGTGCCGCACGATCGCCTCGTAGTCGAACGCCGTGTGATCGGTCGCGATCAGGGCACAGTCCAGAGACTCGAGAAACTCCGGTGTCAGTTCCGAGCTGGTCATCTCCGGCAGGTCGTGGTGACGCATCTTCGGCAGCTTCGCGACGTGCGGATCGCTGTAGGTCACGTCGGCACCACGCTCGAGCAGCATCTCCATCAGCACGAACGAGGGACTCTCGCGGGGATCGTCCACATCCTTCTTGTAGGCCATTCCGAGCAGACAGATCTTGCTGCCCCGGATCGGCTTGCCAGCCTCGTTAAGGAACTCGCTGAGACGGCTGATGACGTACTCCGGCATGCGGGAATTCACCTCGCCCGCCAGCTCAATAAACCGCGTCGTCAGTCCCTGCGTCCGTGCCAGCCACGTCAGATAGAACGGGTCGATCGGAATACAGTGGCCCCCCAGCCCCGGCCCCGGGTAGAACGCCTGGAACCCGAACGGCTTGGTCTTCGCCGCGTTGATCACTTCCCAGACGTCGATGTCCATCCGGTCGAGCAGCACCTTCAGCTCGTTGACCAGGGCGATGTTGACCGCGCGGTAAGTGTTTTCGAGGATCTTGCAGGCCTCGGCGACCTCGGCACTGGAGACCGGAACAACCTGAACGACGGCGTTCCGGTACAGGGTGCAGGCGACATCGCAGCTCGCCTCGTCGATCCCGCCGACAACCTTCGGAATGCCGGACGCCGAGTAGTCCGGATTGCCCGGGTCCTCGCGCTCCGGACTGTATGCCAGAAAGAAATCCTGACCGCACGTCAGCCCACCTGATTCGAGAAGCGGCAGCAGCAGGTCGCGGGTCGTCGTCGGATAGGTCGTGCTCTCGAGGACAACGAGCTGCCCCGGACGGAGTGCCGCCGCAATGTGCTCGCCCGTCTTCTCGACGTAGGTGAGATCCGGATCACGGCTGGAGGTTAGCGGCGTGGGGACACAGATCAGGATCGCATCGGCTTCCGCCAGACGCGCCATGTCGGTCGTCGCCTCGAACTTCCCCGCGTCCCGCCATCCCTGAACCTTCGAAGAAGAGATGTGCTCGATGTAGCTCTGTCCGGCGTTGAGCTTCTCGACCTTCGTCGGGTCGACATCGAAGCCGATGGCAGCAAAGCCGCGATTGAAAAACGCGTCGATCAGCGGCAGACCGACGTACCCGAGACCGATGACACCAATTTTCGCCGACCGGTCTTCGATTTTTCCAATAAGTGCTTCACGCATCGTTTTAGCTCGCCTGGCAAGTGGAAATCCGTCCGGGCGGCTGTCTGCGGGGCCCGCAGATTCGCCTCTGATCGGAAGTAAACCAGTCTGCCCGTCTCAGGGTTTGTTCGCTCTCACTGGCATGCCCCCGCCGCGGACGCAACACCGCGACCGGAACCGTCCGCATTGATGCAGAGCGGGGGGACGGCTGTCCAGCACCGGTCCCCCGGTTCCCGCAAGCTCCGCGAGAATTCCCCTCAGGGCCCTCACAATTCCTACATACGCACCGGCTTCGTGGCCCGTTCACAATCCGGACATCCGGCGGCGTGGCCTACTCTTCGTCGCGAATCCGCTGCAGATACCGCTCGTAGAGCCGCGTCTGCTTACTCTCGGGATTGAACAGCCGATCCCCGACAGATACCGCCCGAATCTGGGTCGCATGCTGAAGCGGGGAACCATCGGTGACAATCAGATCCGCCCGTTTACCAACGGTGATCGAACCGCAGTCCCCATCGATCCCCAGCACACGGGCGGCATTCAGGGTGATCGCCTTGAGAGCTTCGTCTTCCGGCAGACCGTATGCAACGGCTCTTGCCGCCTCAAACGCGACGTTGCGGCTGTTCGACGCACTGTCGGAACGGATACAGAAGCCGACACCCGCCTCGTACAGCCGTCCCGGATTCGCGTAAGGAGCATCGAGCGGATCCCACCGCTCGATCGGCGATCGCATCGTCGGACCAACCACGACCGGCACCTCGCGCTGCTTCAGCTCGGTCGCCAGCTTCCACGCGTCGGTCCCTCCGGTGATGACAATCGACAGTTCCTGCTCCTCGGCGAACTGCAGGGCCTGAGCAATCGCTTTGCGACTGTGAGCTTCGACGAAGACCGGCCGCTCACCATCCAGGTAGGGACGCATCGCCTCGAATCGGGGATCGGCGATCGGCGATTCCTCACTTCCGTCCGTGTCCCGGGTCCGCAGATAGAAACGGGCCTCGTCGAAAAACTCTTCCAGTTCCTTCTGCCGCTTCTCGTCAGTCGACCACCGCAACGCCAGACCGGCCGTGTAGTCGCGGACCATCTCCTCCGACGTCCATCCGGCCGTCTGGAACAGTGAACACTGCCCCGAAATCAGTCCCCCCGTCGGCTGAATCAGCGCCGAAGTGATGCCGCCGGCACGGGCAACCGGAATCAGCTCCGAATCGACATTGATGGCAATCCCGGCCCGCAGGTCCGGCTGGATTACTCCCAGTTCCTCAAAGTCGCGGGTCTCCCGCACACGTCCGATCTCAATGACTCCGAGAGTCGTGCCCGCATCGATCAGCCCCGGGTAAACCTGGAAGCCACGCGCGTTGATGCGAACGGCATCATCCGGAACCGTGACGTCGCCAACCGGCCCCACCGCCTCGATCCGTCCATTCCGGACAACGACCGTACCTCGCCGAATCGGGGGAGCATCGACCGGATGAATCGTCGCCCCGACGATTGCGTAGACATCCGGCGTCTCGGACGGAATCTCCAGCGGTCGCTGCCGCTTCTTCGCCGGAACCGGTCGCCACTGCGGCGGAACGGCAGAGCGTTCGACGGCCTCCGCAGACATTGCCGTCGGCTGCCCTTTCCGTTCGTACCAGATCTCTCCCTCGATGATGGTCATCTCGCAGCGGGAGAAGGCATTGAACGGGTGAGCATTGAAGATCGCCAGGTCGCCATCCTTCCCCACTTCAATCGAACCGATCCGGTCGTCCAGCCCGAGTTCCCGGGCGGGATGCAGCGTGACCAGTTTCAGGGCGTCTTCCGGAGACATGTTGCCGTAACGCAGCGACTTGGCCGCTTCCAGATTCATGTGCCGCATCAGTTCGGCGTTGTCACTCTTGACCGTGATGTTGACGCCGGCTTCGTTGAGCAGGGCCGCGTTGTGCGGAATCGCGTCGTACGCTTCGACCTTGTAGGCCCACCAGTCGGAGAAGGTGCTGCAGCTCGCTCCGTGGGCGGCAATCTCCGGCGCGATCTTGTACCCCTCCAGGACATGCTGCAGTGACCAGACGCGAATGCCGAGTTGCTCGGCGGTCCGCAGGAGCATCAGGATCTCATCCGCACGATAGCAGTGACAGTGAATGAACGTCTCGTCGCTGACGATCGCCGCCAGCGTCTCCAGCCTCAGATCGCGTCGGGGGGGCAGCAGTGACACACCATCATCGCCGGCCGCCTTCTTCTTGCGTTCGTACTCGGCCCAGCGCCGCCGGTAGTCGATCGCTTCGAAGAACGCCCGCTTGAGTGTCGCCTCGACTCCCATCCGGGTATTCGGATAACGGTCTTCGCGATACTTCACGTTCTCGCCGAGCGCAAACTTCACGCCGCGATGACGATCCGGCACCAGGTGCTGGCGTGCCGTCAGACCATGCTTCAGTTTGACAACGGCATCCTGCCCACCGATCACATTGGCCGAGCCATGCAGCAGGCGGGCTGTCGTGAGCCCTCCGGCCAGCGCCCGATACTCGCCCACGTCGTCGGACTCGATGACGTCCTCGATGCGGACCTCGCACACGATCGACTGCGTCGATTCGTTGACGCCTCCGGAGATCATGATGTGGCTGTGCGTATCGATGAGCCCGGGAGTCACAAACCGGCCACTGGCATCGATGATCCTGCAATCCTCTTCGACTTCGATGTCTTTCCCGATGGCGGCAATCCTGCCGTCGCGAATCAGAATGGACGTCTCCTTCAGCGTCTTGCCGGTGCCCGTCAGTACGGTTCCGCCGCGAACAAGCAGCGTTCCTCCGGTGGGCTCCGGTCGTCGCAACCGGTCCGAGATGAGTTCCGTCGGCAATTCGAGACGCGATTCACCGTCAGATTCATCGCCGGGTGGCGTCGCGTCGTCTTCGACATCTGCTTCCATACTGAGCTGAATGATGTTCGACGGTTCTTCGGCCGTCGGCTGACGACTGGCGGTCCACTTCACCTCTGCACCAAACGCCGGCTTGAGAGTTCCGGAGAGCGTCTGGCTGTCATCGTCGGTCGCGAACGTACCGGTGAATTTCAGCCGAACATCCCCGTCCCCGGCACCGATGGCGACCTCGAACTGGACGTCGGTTCCTTTCACGCTTCCCGAGACGACCCGACCGCTGGCCGTATCGCTCTCAAAGTCTCCGCGCAGTTCCCTGTCGGTCTGAGTCAGCTCCAGAGTCGCCGAGGTTGGTGGATCCCCGGTCTCGATCGTCACCTGCCACCGACCGGCCAGCTTCGGTGCATCGCCGGCATCGGCAGGCAACGTCTCAACCGGTTCGGCATCGTCGTTGTACTCGAAGACACGTCCCTCAATGACGACGTATCGCACCTTGCTCCGCTTGTCCTCCAGCGGACCGGTCAGCACAACCGCGTTGCCGAGCCGCCCCGGCTGAAGTGATCCGGCAATCTCGCCCAGCCCGATGAGATCCGCAGCAGAACGGGTCAAAGCGTCCACGGCAGCGGAAACCGGCAGTCCCGCGTCGATCGCCAGTCGCACGTTCTCCAGCAGATCCTTCGGGTCGTCCAGACCGATTGTGCTGAACGCAATCGAAACCCCTGCCTCATGCATCCGGGCCGCACATGCAACGCGATCACGCCACTGCTGCAACTGATCCTGCTGATACCGCAGCGGTGCAGGAACCTCGGCTTCGAGCTCGTCGGTCGGTTTCGGCTCCTTGATCTCCGGCTCTTTCGGGAAGTCAATGCGCAGCAGGACAGGAACATTGGCCTCCTTGAGCCGGTCGATGCATTTCCATGCGTCCCGCCCTCCGCAGATGGCCGGCTGAAGTTCCAGTTCGGCAGCGACATCGAGGGCCCGGAGGATCTCGTCACGCGAACTGGCGTGAAACAGGCACCGCAGCTCACCATCCTGCACCTCGGCAAAGGCCTCGAGGGCCGGATCGACCGGAGGCCGCACGGTCTGCGTCGGATCGGACGACCAGGCCTGTCGACGCAGAGCATGATGCGACGCATCGAGAGCAAACTGTCGAAGATGGGCGACGGCCCCCATCGTGGTTGACGGATACGCCAGATTGACGTCCGTCCCGCCTCGTGACGGCGCGCGGAGCGTGATCGATAGCAGCGTCCCCTCTCCCAGCAGTGCCTCGCGCCGGGGAGCGCCTGTCAGCGCCAGTGGAACCGACCGCCCACCAACAACCGGCAGTGCGGGAACAACATTGGCAATCGTCAGCCCGGCCGCCCGCCATTTCGCGATGGTATCCGGGTCTTCGAGTGCATCGCCCGCGGTGAACTCGGGACGCAACCCGCGACGGTTGTCGTGTCGGAACTCCGCCAGCGTGTACTTGCGGAAGTCCGGTTTGTGTCCCGCTTCGGGAGCGGGAACCCTGTCGCTGTCGAGCAGGGCTTCGCCTGCGGCATCGGTGAAGCCCGGATAGACGACCAGGCCCGTCACGTCGATACTCAGTGCGTCGTCGGGGACGGTTACTGAATCCTCCGGTCCGGCGGCAACGATTCGGCCGTCACGAATGACGAGTGTGGCCGACTCCCACTCGAGCGGTCCCTCGTCACCCTGCAAGCCGGTCACCATCCGGCCGCCGGTCAGCGCGGTGGCGTGCTGGCGCTGAGTGGACAACGGAGCGTTCTGAGCGATCGCAGGCCGGGAACACCAGCCCGCAATCAGGCCGACCCCACAGGTCACGAGTGCCGTTCGAAGTAGGCGGGAGACGCCAAGCTCTTGCAAACCGCGCATGAGTTGTTCACCATCGTGTCAACAGTTACAGGTCTGGCGACGCGGGAGACAGGCGAAACCTGCTCAAAGCGTCGTGCATCAGGCTAGCAACGGGACAAACCGAAAACCAACCTTGACTGACATATGCAATATTGCCGATATTGAGGGCGAGTGGGAATTGACAGATTCCTGCACAAAGGTATGATTCCAATCGAGAGTCTTTTGGCAGTCGCCGGATTGCTCGCCTGTCTGCAAGACAAGCTCCTGAGCAGCAACCGGGACTCATCGCCTTCGGTAGTCAGCTGACAGACCGACGTTTTCTACGGACTCGTTGCTTGCCGCTGTTGCGGAAGGTCACCCACGGAATTCGTGAGGCAACCTGCAGCGAATCCCAAAGTGCCGAGCAGTTTCAAAGGCAGCGGCTCGTCCGAATGGCAGGCCGTTCCCGACCCTGAAGCTGTGTCGGTTGGCGGCTGGAACCTGTTTCTGGCACGGATCGTACTATGCGCCCCTGACGCCAGGGGGCACGCCACTTGCTGGCAAGACTGCGGCAACTGCAAGTTGATGGTTCCGCCCGAGACGGCGGCCTGTTCTTTCACATTCGCACGGTTGTGCGACCGCAAAGCGAAATCTAACGCGACGACAGGAGTCCGCCTGAGTCGGCCCTGCCCGTCGATTAGTCACACGAGGTCAGTATGAACCTCAGCCTGTGTCCCGCAGGGACCCGGCACTCACACGGGATGGCAGAGCCCCCCCGAAACATGTGGCCCCGGTTTACGGCGGCTCGATCTGTCGAGCGGCCAGCCACGGCGCAGCTTCCACCGCGCCGGACGACCGGAAGGTACTGAAACAACCGGAGGCCCGGTTGACAGCATCAGGAACGACGCATTGAGGATCGAACCTCAAGCAATGCATTCTGCATTCCAGATCGGCCGGCATTGGATGCCGGTGACGCGGTCTGGCGTCCCGTTGTTCGGCACCGTTGCCGGCCTGACGGGCACACGCTGGCGTGCGTCACTGACGCTCTGCATTTCTGCGTGACTTCACACTACGCGACCGAAAGTTTTCCCGGACCAGCTGTATGGCGACCAAGCGCACCCGCACTACGAAACGATCGACAAGGACGAAGCGAGTGGCGAGCGACGAAAACGAAAGCGTCGTCGACGACGATCTGACGACCTTCGACTTCGAAGACCAGGACGACCTGGAATTCGATGACGACGACGCTCCCGCCGGAAGCGACAACGGCAGTGCCGACAGCTCCAGCTCGAACGAGTCCGACTCGAACGCCGCGTCCGATAGCAGCGATGACAGCAAGGACGGGGGCGACAAACCCGCCAAACGCCGTCGCCGACGTCGCCGACGTTCCTCCAACCGGGACAAGGGAGAGTCGAACCAGCCCAGCGGCAAGAAGAGTCAGGGGCGGCAGCAGCAGAAAGGAGGCGCTCGCGGTGGACAGCAGCAGCGCAAAGGCAAGTTCGCCCGCAATGCACCGCCTCCGCCGGAAGCCGTGACCAGCGGCGTCATCGAAGGCGTCCTCGAACTGCACCCCAAAGGGTACGGCTTCCTTCGCGACAAGGAGAACGACTACGGCGCCCGTGAAACCGACGCCTTCGTCTCCAGCACCTTTGTCGAAAAACATCAGCTCCGCGAAGGCATCATGATTCGCGGCGAAGTCGGCCCGGGCACACGCGGCCAGGGACCGCGACTGCTCAATATCGAATCCATCGACGGCGGCACCGTCGAAGAGTACGAGCAGATCAAGCACTTCGAGACGCTGACCCCCATCAATCCCTTCGAGCAGATCAAGCTGGAAATCGGCCCCGAGCCGATCACGATGCGGGTCATGGACCTGCTGACGCCGATCGGCAAGGGACAGCGGGCACTGATCGTCGCCCCGCCGCGAAGCGGCAAGACGATGCTGCTGCAGGACATCGCCAACTCCGTCAGCATCAATCACCCCGAGATCCACCTCATCGTTCTGCTCATCGACGAACGGCCCGAGGAAGTGACCGAACTGCGACGGATGGTTCGCGGCGAAGTGATCGCCTCGTCGATGGACCGCGATGTCGAAAGCCACGTCCGCATCAGTCAGCTGATCCACGAACGCGGCAAGCGTCTGGCCGAGGCCGGCAAGGACTGCTTCATCCTCATGGACAGCATCACGCGGACCGCCCGGGCCTTCAACAAATGGGTCGGAAACAGCGGTCGGACCGGAACCGGTGGCCTGGACGTCAAGGCGATGGATATTCCCCGCAAGATGTTCGGTACCGCCCGTCGCTTCGACGAAGGGGGATCGCTGACCGTTGCGGCCACCGCCCTGATCGACACCGGCAGCCGCATGGACGAAGCGATCTTCCAGGAGTTCAAGGGGACCGGCAACATGGAACTGGTCCTCAGCCGCGACCTCGCCGATCGCCGGATCTGGCCGGCCATCGACATCTCGAAGTCCGGCACGCGTCGCGAGGAGAAGATTCTCGCCCCCGAGGTGCTGGAAGGGGTCATCATGCTGCGACGGGCACTCGTGTCGATGAGTCCCGTGGACGCCATGACGGAACTGACCCGCAAGCTGCAGATGTTCCCCACCAACTCGGAATTCCTCGAGCGGGTGCGGTCCGTTCTGTAGCGGTCAGCGGATGCAAACGGGGGGCGGGCATTCAGCCCCTCCCTGAGGGCTGTGCCGATTCTGCCGACATTTCCTGTTCTGCGGAGCCACCACCGGTCGATGACTTCGATGGCGGGTACGTCGTCGAATTCCCATCTCGGTGGAAGTCCGTGGAACGCTCGTGGAAGTGTTGTGTCTCACGTTACGGATCCGGCCGGCCGGGCCAGGATCCCTCTGCGGAATCCTGCTCGCCGGGCTGCTGATTCTTTCCGGTTGCACCCGTTCGCACTACCGCGAACAGGCGGACATCGAGGTCTATCAGGCAATCGCCCACAAGGCGGAAAGTCCGCAGTGGCCCCTGACAGATCCCGGCATCACGCCAGGTCCGGACTCGCGGATGTTTGATCCGTTCAACCCGGATCACCCGCCGATGCCCCCCGACGACCCCGCGGCGCACAAGCTGATGCACGTCGTCGACTGCAAGGAGGGCTACAAGTACTGGCACAAGAACGGCGACGCTCCCGGCGTTGAGTTCCCTTCCTGGCGCAACTGGCTGGTCTACGACAGCGAGGGCCAGGTCGTCCTCGATCTGCCCACCACCATCGACGTCGCCTACCGCAACTCGCGCGAATACCAGCGGGCTCTCGAAAACCTGTATCTTTCAGCTCTCGATGTGACGTTCGAACGCTTCCGGTTCGACGCCCAGTTCTTTGCCGGCTCGGGAACCACATACACCACAGACGGGCAGAACCGGCCGGGAGGCCCCGGACGGTCTGTCAGCGAACTGGCCGTTCTCAGCGACGCCGAAGTCCGCAAGCTGACGTCGTCGGGCGGCGAGTTCGTCGTCGGCCTGGCGAATTCGCTGGTCTGGCAGTTCTCCGGTCCAAACGACGATCTGTTCCGCACCGTCCTCGACTTCAGCATCGTGCAGCCGCTGCTTCGCTTCGGCGGGCGGGCGGTCGTTCTGGAACGACTCACCCAGAGTGAACGGGATCTGCTGGCGAACGTCCGGCAGATGTTCCAGTACCGGCAGGGCTTCTTCATCGAGATCGTCACCGGACGGAACAGTGGCGAAGCTCCCACTCGAACCGGACGGATCGGCGCCAACGGCCTGGGACTGCTCGCCGGCTTCCCCTCCGGAAGAACCGGCACCGCGTCCGCCGGAGGGCTGTTCGGGCTGCTGCAGGATCAACAGGAAATCCGCAACCAGGAAGCCAACGTCGCCGGCCTGCGCTCAAGTCTTCTGCAGCTGGAAGCCGTCTTTGAAGCCGGCCGCATCAACCGTCTGCAGGTCGACCAGGCCCGACAGGCGCTGTACAACGCGCAGAGCAGTCTGTTGACGGCACAGGCAGCGTACGATTCGCGACTGGATGCCTTCAAGATCACGCTCGGATTGCCGCCGGCGCTCGATGTCGTCATCAGTGATCCGCTGCTGAAGCGGTTCGAACTGATCGATCCCAACAACACGCTGCTGCAGGAAGCTGCCGTCCGCATCGTCGATCGCTTTGCCGATCCGGAGTGGACCGGCGATGCCGCCAGCCTCGAGCAGGTCCGTGCCGACCTGATGGCACTGCGGCCCGACATCGAAGCGCAGCTGGACGTAGCCCGCGGCGACATCCAGACACTGCGGCAGCAGCTTCCGGCACGCGAAGCCCGGCTGGAGTCGCTGCAGTCCCGCGTGGAAGTCGCCGAGGGTGACCTCGACCCGGAAATCTACCGCGTCGACATCATGCGGCAGCGGGTCGAGCAGGTGACCGCAAATGCCCTGCTGCTGAAGGACCGACTCGAAGCGCTCTGGGCGGAACTCGACGTGCTCGGCGAAACTCTGCCGGAACTCGACGCTCGCACCGCACAACAGCGACTCCGGAGTGTCGCCACCCGCCTGTCTGGGTTGCTGCTGGAACTCTCACTCGATCAGGCATCGACCCGACTGGAATCGATCACGCTCACCCCCATCCGGCTCAATTCCGAAGATGCCTTCGAGATTGCCCGCATGAACCGGCTCGACTGGATGAACGCCCGTGCCCGGGTCGTCGATGCCTGGCGGCAGATTGAAGTCGATGCGAATGCGCTGAAGAGCGACCTGAACGTGACAGTCAGCGGGGACATCCAGACGAAGGGGGACAACCCGATCCGGTTCCGCTCCGACACGGGTCGCCTCCGGCTGGGTGTCGAATTTGACAGCCCGATCACCCGCGTCGCGGAGCGAAATCTCTATCGTGAGACGCTCATCGAGTATCAGCGGGCCCGGCGTGACTACATGCTGTTTGAGGACCGCATCTCGCAGAGCCTGCGGAACACGCTGCGGATCATCGAACTGAGCCAGCTGAATTTCGAGCTCCGCCGCGGTGCCGTCCGGGTCGCCATCGCCCAGGTCGACCAGGCACGGCTGCGTCTGAATGAGCCGGCCAAGCCGGGGGCCCAGTCGCAGTTCAGTGCTACGACCGCCCGCGACCTGGTTTCGGCGCTGCGGGATCTGCTGGACGCTCAAAACGACTTTCTCAACACCTGGGTAAACTACGAGGTGCTCCGGATGCTGCTGCAGTTCGAGCTGGGTCTGATCCAGCTGGACGAGCGTGGCGTCTGGATCGATCCGGGCCCCATCGACATGGAGGGTCTGTCGATCGAGCCGGACCCGGGGGTTCTGCCGCCGATTCTGTCGCCCCTGGTCGATCCGGCCGATTCTGACCTCGGTCCGGACCTTCCACCGGCCCCTGGACTCGACGCAACCGACTGACGGAACGTCTGTTGTGTCGACAACCTGTTCATTCGGACCGGAATCGTGTCAATCCGGTGTTTCTTCCGTGAACAGGTCGGGGTTGTCTGGTAAAAAGGCGAACAATAAAACATTATTGATTGATCCTGCCTGCGATCAGCCTGCGCGACCTTCGGTCCGGCTGCCGCACCTTCCGCCTCGAACGGCGGTCCCCACGACTTTCCCGCCAGCATTAGACGGTCAACCCATGATGACGCGCCCGACGATCTTTCGACCATGCGCGGTGACATCCGGCGACGATTCGCGCCGCGGCCAGTCTGCCCCCATCGTAGTTGTGCTGCTCATCCTCGTCGCAGCGGTCGGCCTGTTCCTCTTCAAACCGGCGGAAGACGAGAACGTCCTTGCCGGCACGCAGGCGCTCACCGCCATTGTCGAGCAGGGTCCGTTTCACCACGAGATCGTCGAGCGTGGTGAGGTCGAGAGCCCCAACGCCGTCGAAATCCGCTGCGAGGTGAAGTCCCGTTCGTCGGGGGGCACCACGATTCTCGAGATCGTCCCCGAAGGATCCTATGTCGAGAAGGGGGACTTTCTGGCCCGCCTCGACGATTCGGCTCTGCAGACCGAGCTGCTTCAGCAGCAGATCGTCTGCAACAACAGTGAAGCCCAGGTGATTCAGTCCCGGTCGGAACTCGAAGCGGCAAAGCTCGCCCTCGAGGAGTACGAGGCGGGCATGTTCGACCAGGAAGAGGAACAGCTCGAAAGTGCCGAGCTGATCGCCAAGGAGAACCTGCGTCGCGCTCAGGAATACCTGCAGTACAGCGAACGACTCGCCGAGCGGGGCTACGTCTCCGACGTCCAGCTCGAAGCCGATCGCTTCGCGGTTGAAAAGGCGCAGAAGGAACTGGATGTCGCCCGCAAGAAGCTGGAAGTGCTCCGCAAGTACACGCGGCAGAAGATGATCAACCAGCTTCAGGCCGACATCGACACCGCTGAAGCCAACCTGAAGTCGCGCGAGAACTCCTACCAGCTCGAGCTTCAACAGCTCAAGGATATCGAGCAGCAACTGGCCAACTGCGTCATCCGCGCTCCCAGCACGGGACAGGTCGTCTATGCCAAGCACAGCCGCACACAGGAGGTCGTGGTCGGTGAGGGAATGTCGGTTCGCGAACTCCAGGTCATGTTCCAGCTTCCCGACCCGCGCAACATGAGCGTGCTGGCCAAGGTCCATGAGTCCCGGATCGACTACATCAAGCCGGGCATGCAGGCGGTCATCCGGCTGGATGCATTTTCGGACGTGTCGATGACCGGTACCGTTCGCAAGGTGGGTGAGTATCCGCTTCCCCCCGCCAACTCCTACGTCGCCCACGTCAAGGAGTACGCCGTCGAGGTGGACATCGACGATCCGACTGGCGAAGTCCGGCCCGGCATGAATGCCGAAGTCGCGTTCCAGATCGAGCATCAGGACGAAGCGCTGCTTGTTCCGGTGCAGGCCGTCATCGAACGCGAAGGACGACACTACTGCATGCTGCCCGGCGAAGACCGCGACAATGCGGTCAGCGTTCGTGAAGTCGCCATCGGCTCGACGAACGAGAAATTCGTGAAAGTCGAACAGGGACTGACAGAAGGGGAAACGGTCATCGTAAACCCCGAAACGTTCGTGGACGAACTGGACCTCGAACAGGCCGTGACGCTGCCCGTCGCCGACGCCGCTCCGCCGTCTTCCCGGCAACTGGTCGACAGCCGAACGTCAGACGGCCGCGTCACGAACTGACCGCCAGCGTCCGTTTCACCAGGGAACGGACTTTCCTGCCCCGGATCGACCATGTCGTCAGCGACCGCCCCCCGCCCCAGCCAGACGCTTCGCGGAGACGATCCGGCGACCGCGGATGCTGCCGCTCAAGACGCAGCTCGCCTGACTGCGGACGGACATCCGATCGCGCTGCAGGTCCGGGAGCTGATCAAGGAATACGATCTCGCCGGCGAACCGCTGCGGGTCCTCAAGGGGATCAATCTCGAAGTTCCTGAAGGTGATTACGTCGCCATCATGGGACCGTCCGGCTCCGGCAAGAGCACGTTCCTGAACCTGCTCGGCTGCCTGGACAAGCCGACCGATGGGGAATACTGGATCGGCACCGACGACGTCGCGAAACTGGACGACGATTCCCTGGCGGCGATTCGGGCCGAACGGATCGGCTTCGTCTTCCAGGCATACAATCTGATCACCCAGCTGACGGTCCTCGAGAACATCGCCACGCCGCTCGCCTACCGGGGCGACGTCACCGCCGAAGACCACAGTCGCGTTCGCGAACTGGCCGAACTGGTCGGCCTGGGACAGCGCCTCGATCACCGTCCGACACAGCTTTCCGGCGGACAGCAGCAGCGGGCCGGCATTGCCCGCAGCCTCATCAACTCGCCGCAGTTCATCCTTGCCGACGAAGCGACCGGCAACCTCGATTCGGTCACGACCGAAGAGATTCTCGATCTGCTCGACAAGCTGAATGCCGCGGGCGTCACGATCGTCATGGTGACGCACGAAGAAGACGTCGCACAGCGAACGCGACGGATCGTGCGGCTGCGTGACGGAGTGATCGAATCAGACAATCGGCTGCGTCCACCGGCGGTTCGGCCCGATGACGCTCCGCAATTGCAGCCGCATGGAAAACGGTCCCGCCGCTGGCAGTTCGGGGAGCGGCTGCAGGACATCAAGCTCGGCTTCAAGAATCTCTGGCTGCACCCGATGCGGTCACTGCTGACCGTGCTGGGGATCTTCATCGGCGTTGCCAGCGTCATCTGGCTGCTGGCAATTGGTGAAGGAATCAGCGCCCAGGCCCAGAAGCAGATCGCCGAACTCGGTGCCGACAACGTCATCATCCGCTCACGCCGGCCTCCCAGCGAGCAGACAGGGGGGCAGCGAATCCTGTACGGATTGACCGAACGGGACTGTGAGCGGCTTGCCGAGGCGATTCCCAACGTCGAACGGGCCGTCCCGGTGCGGGAAGCGTCCGGCCGCCGCTTCCGCTACGGACAGCAGTCGATGCGGGGCGAGGTGATCGGCTGCACACCGCTGTACCGCGAGATGAACCGTCTGGAGATCGGTCGCGGCCGCTTCCTGAGCGATGTCGATGTCGAAGAACGCAAGAACGTCTGCGTGCTCTCTGCCGAGGTTGCCCTGGAACTGTTTCGCCAGAACGACCCGATCGGCCGGTCGCTGCGGATCGACCACGACTATTACCGCGTCGTGGGGGTTCTCCGGAGTCGCGAGAACTTCCAGGGCATCGACGGCGAGATGAAGGGCCAGCGGTTCTCCGACAACGTCTACATCCCGCTGGAGACGTTCTGGAGCCGCATCTCGGACCGGGATCTGCGGGGAAGTGGCGGCGGACTGGCCGTCACGCAGATCTCCCTGAAGCTGCTGGACCAGAACGAGGCACTGGCGACCGGAGAGGCGGTCCGACAGTTCCTCGAACGGACGCACCGATTCGAGGACTACACGATCACCGTGCCGCTCGAACTCCTCGAGCAGGCCCGCAGTACGCGACTGATGTTCATCGCCCTGATGGGGATGATCGCAGCAATCTCGCTGGTGGTGGGCGGCATCGGCATCATGAACATCATGCTGGCCACCGTCACGGAGCGGACGCGGGAGATCGGGATCCGCCGGGCCCTCGGAGCCCGCCGCAACGACATCACGCGGCAGTTCCTTATCGAGACGATCATCCTCTCGACGGTCGGTGGGCTGACGGGCATTGTCGGAGGGCTGGCCTGCGCACCGCTGCTGGTGGCCATTCGCGATCTGGTGCAGGAGAAGTTTCCCGAGATGGCGGCCAACATGCCAGAAGCAATTCGCGACGTGGCCCCGATCGTCGTCCCGTGGTCGATTCCACTCGCCTGCGGGATTGCGGTCATGATTGGAGTTGTCTTCGGACTGTATCCGGCACGTCGTGCCGCCAGGATGAATCCGATCGACGCCTTGCGGCACGTGGGGTAACCGCCCGAACACCGCCGTAACACATTGCAATAGAGCCGCTTTCGGCAATTACTCCCCCACGGAGGCCTTCAGAAACCGGTCCTACTCCGCATCAGAATTCGGGAATCGGTGACCTGTCGACCTTGTTCCACCTGAGCGCTTCGCATAAATTGAGATTGAGTCTCAATTTGAGGAGCTGACGTGACCACTGAACTCCCCAGTACCCAACTCGTTCCCCTCGACGGCCTGCGCGAACACGAACGGGCCCGCGTGATCGATGTCGACGCCCGTCCGGACGTGCGACACCGTCTCGAAGAAATGGGACTGCGGGAAGGCACCGTGATCCGTCTCCTCAAGCGCGGCACCCCCTGCATCCTCTGCATCGGTGACCAGCGCCTCTGTTATCGCCCCGAGCCGGATACGTTCATCCTCGTCGAGCCGCTTCGTGGCTGCTGAGGGATGGTCATCCGGACCAGAGAGACGACGCGTCCGCATCAGAACGCAATGACGACACTCGCTGAACTCAAGCTCGGACAGACGGCCCGGATCGTCGAGATTGACGGCGATGACGCCGTCGCCGTCCGACTCATGGAGATGGGGCTGACCGACGGCGAACCGATTCAGGTTGTTGGCTTCGCCCCTTTGGGAGATCCCATCGAGTTTTCGCTGCGCGGATACCGGATCTCGCTGCGTTCGACCGAAGCGGCACGTGTCCAGGTCGAACTCGATTGAACGGTTCCCCTCCCGCCTCGCCCCGCCACGACACGACGACCGCCCATGTCCGCGACTGCGCCCTCGCCTGAGTCACCTGCCACCGACCAGTTGACCGTCGTCCTGATCGGAAACCCCAACACCGGCAAGAGCACGCTTTTCAATGCGCTCTCCGGGATGAAGGCGCGCATCGGCAACTTCCCCGGCGTGACCGTCGAGAAAAAAACCGGCCGCTACCGTGACGACGAAGGAGAAATCACCCTCGTCGACCTGCCCGGCACCTACAGTCTTTCCCCCCGATCCGCCGACGAGATGGTCTCGGTCGACGTCATGCTCGGGCGTCTGAAGGATGTCGGTCGTCCCGACGCCGTCGTCTGCATCGTCGACGCCTCCAACCTCGAACGGAATCTCTACCTGTTCAGCCAGGTGCGGGATCTCGAGATCCCCGTCGTCCTCGTCCTGAACATGTGGGATCTGGCGACCCGACGCGGCGTCACGATTGATGTCGACGCCTTGCGCGAACGCCTCGGCGTCCCGATCGTGACGACCTCCGCACACCGCCGACAGGGACTGGACGAACTGCGGTCGGCAATTCGCGATGCCGCCGCACGGGAACGGATCGCCCCGGACCGTGTCTTCCCGCAGCCGTTCTACGACGAGGTCGAACGACTACGCGAGTGGCTGGCGGAGCGGGATCGCGACGGCGTCCCCACCTACCTGCTCGAGCGGATGCTGTTCGACATTGGTGGCGAGAGCGAGCATCGCTTCGCCCAGTCCACCTCCGACGAACTTCCCACCTATCTGCAACAGGCCCGACAGCGGCTGGCCGAGAACGGCTGCCGTGTTCCGGCGGCAGAAACGAAACACCGCTACACGTGGATTCGCGAACGGCTCGACGGCATCGTGACCCGCACCGAGGCCGATACCGTCACCGCCAGTGACCGGATCGACCGCGTCATCACACACAGGGTGTGGGGACTGCTGTTCTTTGCCGGCCTGATGTTCCTCGTCTTCCAGGCGATCTACAACTGGGCCGGCCCCTTCATGGAACTGATCGAAGCCGGCCAGGAAGCAATTGCCGGCAGCATCGCGGGTGCCCTGCCCCCCGGCACACTCCGCAGCCTGCTGATTGACGGTGTGGTGGCGGGCGTCGGTGGAGTCGTCGTCTTTCTGCCTCAGATCTGCTTCCTGTTTCTGTTCATCGCGATTCTCGAGGACTGTGGCTACATGGCCCGGGCCGCGTTCCTGATGGACAAGCTGATGACGCGACTGGGTCTGAGCGGCAAATCGTTCGTGCCGCTGATGTCGTCGTTCGCGTGCGCGATTCCCGGCGTGATGGCGACGCGGGTCATCGAAAACCGCCGTGACCGCATGGTGACGATTCTCGTGGCCCCGCTGATGAGCTGCTCGGCCCGCCTGCCGGTCTACCTGCTGCTGATTGCGACGTTCGTGCCGGCGACGTCTCTGGGAGGCTGGGGCCAGGGAATGGCCCTGTTCGCGATGCACCTGGTCGGGGCGCTGGTGGCGATTCCGGTGGCCTGGATCCTGCGGAAGACGTTCTTCAAGGGAGAGACGCCGCCGTTCGTCATGGAACTGCCTCCCTACAAGTGGCCATCCCCCCGCGTCGTGCTGCACCGCGTCTACGATCGGGGCATGGCGTTCATCACACGGGCGGGAACGCTCATCTTCTGCACGACGGTGGTGGTCTGGGCCGCCGGGTATTTCCCGGGTGATCACACCGAGCTGAACGCCGTGACCGCCGAGATCGAGCAACTCGACGCGGCTGCTCCCCTGGACGAGGCTGGCGAAGCGCGGCTGGCCGAACTCGAGGCAACCGAGCACCGTGTCAGCGGCCGGCTGATCGAAACGAGCTACCTGGGTCAGATCGGCCACGCCATCGAACCGGCGGTCCGTCCGCTCGGCTGGGACTGGCGGATTGGCGTGGGGGCGATCGCATCGTTCCCGGCACGGGAAGTGATCATCGCAACACTCGGCACGATCTACAGTCTCGGCGGCGAGGTGGACGAAGAAGATCCGGGTTTGCGGCAGTCGATCCGTCACGCGACCTGGCCGGATGGCACGCCTGTCTACAACATCCCCGTCGCCTTCTCGATCATGGTGTTCTTCGCGCTGTGCGCGCAGTGTGCGGCAACGCTGATGGTCATCCGCCGGGAAACGAATAGCTGGGGCTGGCCGATCTTCACGTTCACCTACATGACGCTGCTGGCCTACGTGGCGGCACTGGTGACGTATCAGGTGGGGATGCTGCTGATGGCCTGATGCTGCCGCGGGCAGCCGGCACAATGGCGGAAAGGAGAGTGACGGATGAGCGATATCGACTGGCAGACCGCGGTCGCACTGCTGTGCGTTCTCCTCGCAGCCACTATCCTCGTTCGCCGGGCCGTCCGACTGTTCAGAAACGATTCGCCGGTCGGCTGCGGCGCGGGCGGGTGCAGCGACTGCCCCTCTTCCAGCCCGGCAGCAGAGGCGTCAAAGACGCTGGTGTCACTGGAGACGTTCCAGCCCCCCGGACCGGTGTCCTGAGCACATTCTGGTCACACGCCGCAGACGTGTGCCCGCCCACAATAGTGCGAAGAATTGCCTTCGTCGGTTCGGTGCGGCGGAACGTGGCTGGCATTCGGTTCGCCGGAATTACATAATTGTTCCGGGGGCCAGATGTTCCAGCTCGGTGGGCGGTCAGCCGAATCGGCGCCGCAACCGGTGTCCACCAATCGTCCAACAGGCCGGATCAGCAGGTTCCTGCGAAACAGTCCTGCCAGGAAGAGTCGGAGTTCTGATGTCGCGACCGGTCAGGTGCCGATGGGGAGCCGTTACGATCACGGGGAACTACCGTGAGAACAACGAGGACAATCTCCACGTCGATCCCGAGGGGCGTTATTTCCTGGTGGCGGACGGTATGGGTGGCCAGAGCGCCGGCGAGAAAGCCAGCGAGCTGGCGATCGAACTCGTCGCGGACCGCCTTGCCAGTTGCCTGACCGAACTGGCCCGGGGCAATGACACCGATGTCGTGTCCGTCATTGACGATGCGGTCGCCCACGCCAACGCTGAGATCATGGCTCTGGGCGAGCTCGACCCCAAGTACCGCAACATGGGGACGACGATTACTTTCGTCATCAATCCGGGTGATCGTCTGTTCGTCGGCGGCGTCGGCGACAGTCGTGTCTACCAGCTCCGGGACGGGCAGCTGACTCAACTGACGCGGGACCATTCCCTGACGCAGGCGCTCCTCGACGCCGGCACCATCACCGCCGAAGAAGCCGCCAACCACCGCTACAAGAACGTGTTGTACCGCTACCTCGGCACGAAGGAAGGTGGTCAGGGAACCGATGCCCGCCCCATCGACGTGGCCGCCGACGACCGTTTTCTTCTCTGCTCGGATGGCGTGACCGACGGCATCGACGACGAGGATATCGCGCGTCTGCTGCAGGCAGAGCCTGATCCGCAGAAGGCGGCGGAGACGCTCGTCGAATCGGCCCTCAACGGTGGCTCGCGGGACAACATCACCTGCATCGTCGTCGACGTCGAAGGGACGTGACCGAGGCCGTCGGCTCCCGCGTGCGGCCCGCTGCGCACCGATCAACGCATGCACATTCGTCGACGCTGATGCATCTGCGGTCGGCAAACACCTTGCCTCCCGGCTTGTTCGACTGGTAGACTCCGCCCTTCGCGCAGGATGCGCCCGCCAACCAGGGCGGACACACAGGGAGGTTCGACGTGGTGCTGACCAGATCGATTCGCCGCAAGCTCGCTGTGGGCCTGGCGCTGCTTTCGCTGATGATGCTGACCCTCTCGGTGAGCAGTATCGCCGGCGTGACGTCCTATCGCCGGATGGTCAAGGATCTGGAGCTCGGGATCGCCAAGGCCCCGCGCCGTGCGGATCTGCTCGCTGCGATCGGCATGCTGCTCAAGCCACTGGCCAACGAGTTTCCCGACGCCGCCAAGCCGGTACGGGTCCGGCATGAAGCGGCCGCCCAGCAGCGGCGTGAACTCGATGCGGCACTGAGCGAAGTCCGGGAGACCGTCGCCGACTTCCGTCGCCGCCTGCAGCAGCTCCCCGACTACCAGAATCGTCGGGCCCAGGAAGAAATGCTGCACCGGAATCTGTTCAAGGAGATCGAGGACCGCCTCAACTACATTGCGGCATGTGGTCCCGCCCTTGAAGATCTGAACTCACACGACGCGACCAGCCGCGATCTGCTCGGCATGACGGCCGAACTGTGGGACTCGGTCCAGCACACACCCGACCCGTCGGTCGAGCTGATCGAACGACTCGACCAGGCCGAGCGGGACTATCGCCTGTATCTGAATCTGGTCGTGGGAACCGGTCTGGCAGCGATTGCGATCTTCGTCGGACTCAGTCTGGCTGCGTACCGGTGGGTGTTCTGTCCGATTCGCGAACTGCACCAGGGGGCCCGGCGGGTTGCCCACGGTGACTTCAACTACCGCATCCCGGTGACCGGTCAGGATGAGATCTCGGAACTGGCCGACGCCTTCAACCGCATGACGGAACGCTTTCAGGCAGTCGCCTCCGACCTCGACCAGCAGGTTCAGGAACGCAGCCGCCAGCTTGTGCAGTCCGAACGACTCGCGGGGGTCGGCTTCCTGGCCGCTGGCGTCGCACACGAGATCAACAATCCCCTCGCGGCAATCGCGATGGCCGCCGAGTCCCTCGAGTTCCGACTGCACGAGATTGTGCCGGATACCGACAACGAGGACGGACAGCTCGTACGGGAATACCTCGGCATGATGCAGACCGAGGCCCAGCGCTGCCGCAGCATCACCGAGCGACTGCTCGACTTCGCCCGCGGAAACGACACCGAGCGGAACCTGTACGACGTGACGGCGATCGTGCAGGAAGTGATCGGCATGGCGAAGCATCTCGGACGCTTCCGCGATCGGGAGATCGTCGTCAACCGCACCAGCCCCTGCTATGCGTATGTCAACGGCCCCGAGATCAAGCAGGTGATCCTCAATCTCGTCGCCAACGGGCTCGAAGCAAGTGGCAGTGGCGGCGAAGTCCGGGTGAACATCACCGAACTGGCCGAAAAGGTCGACATCACCGTCCAGGACGACGGAAGCGGCATGACGCCCGATGTCATCCAGCACATCTTCGAACCGTTCTACACGACCAAGGATGCCGGCAAAGGGACCGGTCTGGGACTTTCGATCAGCCATCGGATTGTCTGCGATCACGGCGGCACGCTCGAAGCCTCCAGCGAGGGCCCGGGCCACGGCAGCACATTCCGGCTGCGGCTGCCAAGTTCGGCACCGGCACAGAAGCAGGCCGCCTGAAACACTCCGCGCAGCGATCCCCCCGCCGCCACGACCGCAAAGCCGTCTTGCAGCAGAGTGAGACATGAACTAGCCTCCCCGACCTTTGTCGTCCGGAGATCAGCGGTTGCGGTCAATCGAATTCAACGGCCCCGACGGTAGACGACAGCAGGTCAGTGCAGGAGGCACGCATGAAGGCTGGGCAGGCCACGTTCATTTCCGGCATGGTACTGGGAGTCGCACTCGGCTTTACCGCAGGACACGTCCTGCTCTGGAGCCCGTCTTCGGAGGCCCCCCCCGTCCTGTCGACGACGGCTGCCCGCCCTGTTTCTACTGGTGAGTCTCCGTTCGTTGCACCGGCCTTCCCGATCGACGCTTCGGGTACCGATGACCTCCCGTTCGACCTGGCGGACATGCTCGGAGACGATCTGTCGTACACCGACATGCCCGAGCCGCAAAGCGGCACCGTCTACGCCGAAGCGCAGATTCCCAGCCTGGCGCAAAACGGCATCGACGAACCACAGACCCTGCCCCCTTCGCCGGCCAGTCCACTGACAAAACGCAGTGATGAGGCAGACGACTCCCGGCTGCAGGATCTGCTCGACAGCGAACTCTCGGACGCCACGGACGAAGAACGGGAAATCTGGATCGACGTGCTCCGTGACCTTCCCGCCGAGGACGCCCTCGGGGTTCTCCGCATGTGGAAGAAGTTCGGAGCCAGCGAGATGCCGGGCGGGCTCTCGTTCCCCAAATCTCCGGAACTCTCAAAGCCGGCCACCGACGTCCTGCCCCCGATTCCGCCCGAAATGCCGGTCCCCGTTCCCATCGAAGACCACGGGATCGAGGACCGTATCCTCAGCAGCAACATCCAGGCCGCTGCGGAGAATGAAGTCATCCAGCGGCTGCGACGGGCCCGCCGCGTCGTGCTCGAGAACCTTGCCAATGCCTATGCTTGGGGATTCAAGCGACAGGACCCGTTCCTGACCCGGGACGATTCCAACGCTCAGCCGGACGATCACGCCGCAGACGATGAAACGTCGCAGCCGCGGTTCGACTTCACCGCCGGCGAAGTCGTCTGGACCGGAGTTCCCCTCGACTGGGCGATCGTCGACGGTCCCGCATTCTTCGAGGTCACCGACGGCGACTCCTCGCTGTTCACCCGGTGCGGCCACTTCAGCATCGACGGCAACCGTCGCATCTGCCTCGATACGCCGCGTGGTCGACTGCACCTCGTGCCGGACGTCGTCGTTCCTTCAGACGCATCACGGGTCGAACTGAGCTCGGACGGCAAGCTGTCGGCCGTCAACTTTGACGGGGACGCCAAAGAGCTGGGCCGCCTGAAGCTCGCGACGTTCCTCAATCCTGCCGGCCTGAAATCGCTCAGTCACGGCCTGTTTGCCGAGACACCCGAATCGGGTCGCCCGTACCGCACGGTGCCGTCGGAATCGGGTGATCCGCAGATCGGCATCATCCGGCAGCACTACCTCGAACGTTCGAACGTCGATCCGACCAGCGAATTCGCATTGCTGGAGCACATCGATCGCGTTCTGAGCACGCTCCTGCCCGAGTGCCCGCAGAACTGACGTCTTCGCCATCGGACCGTCAGACGTCGCAAAACGCAGCACGGGTCTCCCGCAGCTGTTGCATGCCGGGGCAATGGGCCTGGTTCTGCTCCAATTTGAGGGTGTCAAACCCTGACGGTTAGCGAAGTCTTGCGCCTCAGGACATCCGCGGCCAAGCTCGCCAATCCTGCGGACGATACCGAATGGCAGGGCGGACGACTGCCAGGCAGCATTCGCCCGGTCCCGGAACGTCCAGGCACAGGAGGCAGGCATGCCCGATGGCGAATTCATGACGATTGTCGAACAGAGCGTCCACGAACTGCTGGTGTGGGTCGGATTCGGCACACTGGTGGGGCTGACTGCCAAGGCGATCATGCCCGGTCGCGATCCCGGCGGCGCACTGGCCACGATGATGATGGGCATTGCCGGCAGCGTAATCGGCTGCGGCCTGGTGATGTTCTTCATCGATGGCACGCGCGTCTCGCCGATCAGCACGATCGGGTTCTGCGCTGCAACGGCCGGAGCGTTCCTGTTGCTGTTCTTCTACCGACTGCTGGCCGGGTCGTTCTTCGTCGAAGCCGAAACCGGCGAGAGCTGGCTCCACCGTGTCCGCCGCCGCCGTCGCCGCTACACGATGCTCCGCGACGTCTGATCCGGCGTCGCGCGGGCGTCCCCAGCAGTCACAGCCCCTGTGCGTGTCGGCCGGCAGGCAGGTGTCACGGCACCTGTGAGAGCGTGCCGGTTCCGAACCACAGGTCGGCCGCGGCGACAATCAGCAGGCCAATGCTGATCACGGCATTGACGTTGAAGAACGCCACGTTGACGCGGGACAAATCGTCCGGTCGGACGAGCCAGTGTTCGTAGATCAGCAGAGCCGCCACCAGCACGACACCGGTCAGAAACAGCCAGCCCAGCCCGGACGTCTGCCACAGGGCCAGCAGGCAGACGATCGTCCCGAGATGGCTGAGGAAGGCAATCCGCAGCGCCCCGGGGATGCCCCATCGGGCCGGCACGCTGTGGAGTCCGCGGCCGCGATCGAACTCCGCGTCCTGGCAGGCGTAGATGATGTCGAATCCGCCAACCCAGAAGAACACCGATGCCGCCAGCAGCAGCGGCGTCGCCGTCACGTCACCACGTATGGCGATCCAGGCGGCGATGGGAGCGAGCATCAGGGCGGCACTGAGCCAGTAGTGGCACCAGGACGTGAATCGCTTCGCGTACGAGTAGCCCAGCAGGAACGCCAGCACCGGGACCGAAAGAATGACCGGCCATCGGTTGGGCAGGAACAGCAGCGTCGAGAGCACGAACGCCACGCTGCAGGCCGCCGTGAAACCGGCAACCACCGGGACGCTCAGCAGGCGGGCCGGCAGGTGTCGCTGAGCCGTCCGCGGGTTGTCGGCATCGATGTGACGATCCGCCATGCGATTGAACGCCATCGCAGCCGACCGGGCAAACACCATGCACAACAGAATCCCCAGAAGGTCCTGCCAGCGGAACGGGACCGTCTGCCACGCCAGCAGTGCCGACAGCAGCGCAAACGGCAGTGCAAAGACCGTGTGGCTGAATCGAATCAGTTCGAGAAGCTGACGGATGCGTTCGATCACCTGTGGCACGTCCTCTGTCGCCCAATCCGCCGTACGCCGCTGCGCACAACGATCCGTTTGTCCTGGCAGAACTGCTGGCCCCGTGACGGGGACCGCGGTTCGCAGAATCTGTTAACAGAGATTTGCCCGGGTGTCGAGGATCGGCAGCAGTCCAGACGGAATTCGTCACGCAACCGGACCGGTGCACGGCCCGGGATGGCCTACTCGCCGATCAACGCACCTTCGCGACGCAGATGCTCTTCCCAGCGGACGACAGCTGCCTGCCGCTGAACGGGAGGAGCAAACGACCGGTAGTCGTAGCGACGGCCGGTCAGCCGGTAGATCTGGTAGAACGCCAGTTCCCGAATCGCAATGTCGTCGTGACTCAACCATGCCACAAGCTGCCGCGAGATCTCTGGATCCCGTGCATCCTCGGCCGAGTACCCCCACAGGAGCTGTTCCAGCGCCGTCACGTCATCATCACGAAACGTGCGATTCAGTTCGGTGACCAGCAGTTCCCCGTTTCTGGGGTCCTGGGGCAACCACTCCCGCAGGGCGACGATCGCCGCCAGTCGCGATTCCTCGTGATCGGACTGCAGGGCCCTCAGCAGCGCCCGATAGTCGTCGGTCACGGCCAGAGCCTTGACCGCCAGCTCGGCGATGTAGGGGCGGGGATCCTTCACGACGGTGGGCAGGAACTGCGAAACCGGCTGCTCGAGAATGAATTCCCGCTCGAACAGCATGCCGAGCCGACGTTCGGTCGTCGATCCGCTGGCGTCAGTCAGCCATTCCGGAATCGCACGCAACGGCTGCGGTTCGGTGACCGGCAGCGAACCCGGCCAGGGCCACCACCCCAATTCCGGCCGAACCGTCGTTTCATTCCCTTCCGGATCGGTGATCCGGACGGCACCGGCGATCACGAACACGCCACCATCCACCAGGCCCGGCGTCCAGGCTGCCGGTCGCCCGGACGGCTGTCGCCGCGTCACCTCGAGCCCCACGACCGTACCAGGTTCGAGCACCCGCAGGGTGTAGTCCGTTCCGCCGGCCCGCACGCCAAGCTCAGGCTCACCGGGAGCATCGGGGAGATTGTGGACGCGCAACGCGACGCGACCACGATCGAGTGCCAGATGAGCCCACCCCGGCTTCGACGGTCGATTCCAGACACCGACCGTGCCTCCAAAGACGGTCAGGTCCGCATCACCCGATTCCACGATCAGCCGACTGTTGAACGGTTCCGGTGAGGCGATCCGGGCCCCTGCATGAATCACCGATTCCCCCGGCGAGGCCATCCACCCACCCCGCTCGGCGTCGTACGCCAGCAGGATTCCGTCCTGGTCGACGTACACCAGACGCGTCATGGGATGCACGGGAGCGGGCGGTGCGACCGGCTCGGGAGTTTCGGGCGCAGGCTCCGGTGGCGGCACCGTTTCGGGTGTGACCTTCGCAATTTGGGGCGGCGCGTCTGCTGGTTCGTCCACCGTCGTACCGTTGCCCGGGGTCATTTCGGCACGCGGCGTCTCAGTGGACGGTTCCGGCATTGGCACGACCGGTGAGACCTCCGGGTCCGGCATGTCTGCAGGGGGCGGCGGATCGATATTCGCAATCGCGATCGGTCCCGGCCTGGCACTGCCTGCCTCGGGAGTCCGCGCCACTTCAGCGGGAGGTTCGGCCGGCTGTTCCGGAGCCGCTTCCTCACCAGCCGCCTCCGGATCTCCTGCCGGCTCGACGGCCTCTGCGCCGGCGTCCGGCTCAGTGGCTGTCACGGCCTGCTGCTGGTCGAAGCGAATCGGCAGCAGTTCCAGCAACGTCTGGTCAGTCACGATCGTCGCCAGCCACGCCGCCGCGATCAGCAGCAGCGCCACGACCGGGAGAATCCGACGCCCGGTTGAACGGCGTCGCAGATAGTCCGGGATGGCCGCCTCGCTCGAATCGAGTCCGGAAGGCGTCGTCGACGGCGTCTCGGGATTTCTGGCCGGTGCGGGCCGCGGTTGTGCAGGTGGCACACTCTCGGTCGTCTCGGAACCGGCATCGCTGACGGCTCCCAGTGCGTACATCCGATCCCGTGTGTCTGCAGGAATGTCGACCGGCTCGCCAAGAACCAGCGTCAGCACCTGGTGGCAGGCTGCCACTTCGGCGAGATGGACATCCGACTCCAGACAGAGTCGTTCGAGCTCCTCGACCTCGTCCTGAGCCAGAGTGTTGTCCAGATACTCGGCGACGAGATTCGGGTCGGGGGTCGCGTTCGGACCGATCACGTCCGGTGCCGTATTGCGACGACGACGCAGAACATCCTTGATCCGCTCGACCGTCGAGGCGGCGAACGAACTCTCGTTGATCTTCTCGCCAATCTCCTTGGCCTGAGCCGGGGCGAGAATGTCATCCAGATAGGCCAGCAGTGTCCGGAGCGTCAGTCGCATCGTTGTTCTCCCACGGGGCAGAGTCCCTGCCCTCTATCCAGTTAGTGGGAGTTCGCTTCGCGATTCGTACCGATTTCCCCGAGTTTTTTCGGCCTTCGCAAGAGTGATCGTCGCAACCCCTGTGCATCACGTCAGTTGACGTCAAGAAGCACTTTCAGGTGAGGGCGTTCGATCGCCTGCCGCAGTGCCTCGACGCCCTCCGACAGGGGAAAGCGTCCCGAGATCAGCGGCGTCACCCGCACCTGCCCGGCCGCCAGTGCCTCGATCGCCGCGGGAAATGGCCCGCAGCGCGACCCGACCAGCGTCACCTCGTCGATGACCAGCGGCGCCAGATTCGGGCTGTCGGGAGCGGCCGTCGTCGTTTTGAGCACGATCGTGCCCCGGGGGCGGATGAGCTTCATCGCGGTTTCCAGGCCACTTTCCGAGCCGGTGCAGTCAACGACCAGATCGGCTGTCGGTGCCAGTGTGACGTCCTTCAGCATCCGGGTGCGAATGCCGAGCGCATCGATCAGCGCGAGCTTCTCGACATGCTTGCCGATCACTTCGACATCGCATCCCTGCAGTCGGAGCACCTGAGCACACAGATTCCCCAGTCGACCGTCCCCGAGAACGGTGGCCCGTTTGAGCCAGCTGAGGTCGACCTGGGCCGGGATCTGAAAGGCCGCTGCAAGCGGTTCCACGAAGACGGCCGCATCGTCGGAGATCTGCCTGGGGACCGGATGCAGATTCCCTTCGGGAACGTAGACGACATCGGCGAAGGCGCCGTCGTGATCGAGAATCCCCAGGACCGTGCGGTGTGGACAGTGGTTTCCCCGTCCGCCGTGGCACGCTTCACATTCGCCGCACGAACAGTTGATCTCTCCCACGACGCGCTGCCCGGCGTAGCGTCCCGCCTCGGCAATTCCGACGAACTCGTGTCCGAGCACGCCCTGAAAGCCCATGTAGCCACGAATCAGCTGCAGGTCCGTCTCGCAGATACCGGCAGTAATGACACGAACCGGGATCTCGTCCGGCTGCCGCGGCTGGACTGCGTACTCCGCGTCGAAGACCGTCTGCCCCTCTCGGAGGACGATCGCTGGCATGAAAACTCCTCCGGACCCGCGAGCCGCCGGTTCAAACGCGCGACAGCACCATGCACATACTCTGCGGAGGCGACGCCGGCGGTCGCCACACAACGTCGATGGCGTGTTCGATGCCGTGCCGGCCGTTACGCCGCCTGCAGCTGGTCGTCTTCGATCGGACTCGGATAACCATAGAGATCAAACGCGAACCGCAAACGCCGGTACACATCTTCCGCCATTTCCGCGTCCACCGCAAAGCGGTTCTTGCGGTAGGCACGCAGTTCGTCCATCTCGGGTTCGAGAATTCGCCGCACGCGGTCGAAGCCGGCAAGCTTCAGGACGTCGTACGTGGTTTCCAGTTCCCCGAGGGGATCGGCCTCGAGATCTTCAAACCGGATTTCATGCAGCTGCCCTTCCGGCACCAGCTGCTTGTCCCGCTCGTACGTCTCGATGCAGGCTTCGTAGATGTCGAGAACGTCTTCTTCGTAGCCTTCCTTCGGCGGGCGGGCCAGTGCATTCTCGCGGAAGATCGTCTTCCGCAGATGGACTCCGGAGAGAAACACCCGCAGAGGATTCCGGTAGATGTACACGAACCGCGCCTTGGGAAACATCTCCAGCAGCAGCGGAACCCGGAACGTGTGGGATGGGGACTTCATCACCAGCCGGCGATTGTCCCGAACCGTCACCTTCTGCATCAGCGTTGTCAGGGCCTGCTTCCAGGCCGCCAGTTCTTCGTCAGAAACGCCCGAAAGGTCGAAGTACGGCCGGCAGCGGTCCAGATCGTTCTGGAACGCGAGCATCAGGTACGGCGAGATGAGGGACATGACGCACAGGGCAATCTCGTCCTCCTGAGGGGTATCCCAGGCACACTTCACGTTGTCCATCGGTCGCGAGGTGGGCACCAGGCTCCGTGTCAGCCGACTGACGACCTTCTCCGTCAGCAGAAAGTGCCCGGGAAACAGACACTGATACAGGTTCGGAAACGTGAACTGCGGATCCCGTGTGATCAGGTTGTGCAGCAGCGTCGTTCCGCTGCGCCAGTGACCAATGACAAAGATGGGCGAAAGCTCCAGCTCCGTCTCTTCGATCGTCCGACCGTACAGCAGGCGCTCGATCGCTCCCATCGCGGAATTGTAGACCGACGTCGGCCCCATCATTGCCAGCCGCGTGATCTGGGAAATGTGCGTCGGCGGATGCATTCCCAGCAGCCGAAGCGTGGTCGACACATCCATACCGTGCCACAGTGTCAACAGACCCTGAGAGGAACTCTTCACGTGCGGGGTCCCGGCTTTGGCCATCGAATACATCTCCCCCTCGTCGGTGCCCGAACGCCGGAGACTGGGCGGAGGGCCGCTGCATACAGGCGCGGCCCTCTTGAACGGGCATTATGACGACATCGTTGTCGTGGCGTGCGGCCGCTCCCCCCCGGAGCCTTCCCCGTGCGCGCGGCCGTTCCGGGGGACACATCGTCACGGCATGTGCAACGGCTTGATGCAAAACGGATTCCGCCCGATCCGTCCTGCACGCCCTGTCCGCCGCAACCGGTACAGCATGCCATCACATCCCGCCCTGCAACTGCCGACTGGCGAAAACTGCGCGATCGGTAGAGCCTCATCCCGCCCCGTGCTAGCATCGATGTCTCGTCCCGGAAATGGGGGAACTCCCCTGTAACCGTCTTTACGCGCTCGGCACGGAATCCCGAACATGCTGACTCAACCTGCGATCACACCAACACTGATCCTCGCCGTGCTCATCTGCGTCCTCCCCCGGCACCTGGACGCCGGTCCCCCGGTCGCGACAACCGGCGACCGCATCTGCATCGTCGGAAACACGTTCGCCGAACGGATGCGGATCGATGGCTTTCTCGAAACCCGACTGGCGGTTCGCCGCCCCGATCTGAAACTGACGGTCCGCAACCTGGGCTGGTCGGGTGACACCGTCGAATTGCGTCCGCGCCCGCTCAACTTCGGTTCACTCAATGAGCACCTGGCCCGACAGCAGGCGGACATCGTCCTCTGCTGCTTCGGCATGAGCGAAGCGTTCGACGATTCAGTTGACATTACCACCTTCCGGCAGTCACTGCTTCAGTTCGTCCGGAATCTCCAGAATACCACCTATAACGGCCAGGCTCCGCCGAAGGTCGTCTTTGTCACGCCCATCGCACTCGAAACTGTCGATCCCCGTGTCGACGACGTCGATCTGCGGACCGAACGTCTTCAGGCCATTTCCCGCACGATCAGCGAGGTCGCCGAACAGACATCCTCAACCGCCGTCGACCTGCACACACTGACCGGCAACCTGATCCGCGAGAATCCCTCACAGCGGCTGACCGACAACGGCATCCATCCCAACGAGTACGGCTATTGGGCGACGACGGCAGCCATTGCGGACGCCCTGGTCGGCCCCGCGACCGCCTGGTCCGTGGACGTCGACACCGCCACACAGTCGGTGGAGACTTCGGACGACGCGAACGGGGCCCTGCTGGTGACGCTGCTGCCGCAGTCGGACGACCAGGAGGTCATGCGACTGCGAGTTCAGACCACGCAGCTGCTGCCGCCGACCGCTCCGCCCGATTCCCTTATCCACCCGTCTCTGAGCAATCTGTTGCCGGTCCTGACCGTCCGAGGGTTGCCGGAAGGACGCTACGGACTGTTCGTCGACGGGACCGTGGTTGCCGAAGCGGATTCCGGGCAATGGGCAGCCGGCCAGGTGCTCTCCGGTCTTCCGGCGGCACAACGGACGGAGGATCTTCGCACCGTTATTTGCCAGAAGAATGAGTGGTTCTTCCATCGCTACCGGCCGGCGAACTCGGAGTACGTCTTCGGGCGTCGGACGAAACCGTTCGGTTCCGTCTCGTTTCCTCCGGAGATGAAGGCGTTCGACCGCCTCGTCGAACAGTCAGATGGCACCATTCACGGACTGTCCCGTCAGAAGCGGACCGAGACGTGGAGTCTCGAACGCATCGACTGACCGCCGGCGATAGATCAGACACGCAACGGGCCACCCCCTGCGGGCCAACAGAAACGACTCCACTTTTCAGGCTTTGCCATGAAGACTTCGCACACGTCGCCGATCTGCCTGCTGCTCGCCGCGATCGGAATCGGACTCGCCCTTTCGGGTCGCGTTGTTGCCGACGATGCCGGCTCCCCGGATGCACCGCATGCCGTCTTCGTCGTGGGCACGCATCACTACGAACCGCACGAAACGATCCCGAAGTTTGCAGAGCGTCTCGAACAGTACGGCTTCCGCACGACGGTCGTGCTTCCCGAAGGCAATCCCGAGCACAACCGGAACGGTAAGGGTCTGCCCGGGCTGGAAGTTCTGGCCGATGCCGACGTCGCCATCTTCTACATGCGATTCCTCGCGCTGCCTGAAGAACAGCTGGCACACATCGAGAAGTACGTCACATCCGGCAAGCCGGTGATCGGCCTGCGGACGTCGACGCACGCGTTCTACTACCCGAAGAAAGATCCACGGTCGAAATGGAATGACGGTTTCGGCCGCGACGTGCTCGGCAGCCGCTACTACATCCACCTGCAGGGACAGACGACCGTCGAACACGTCCCCGACCAGAAAGGGAACATCCTGCTCAATGGCGTGCCGGCCCGCTTCATCGATCCCGGCACACTCTACAAAGTCGAACTGCCTGAGGATGCCGTGCCGCTGCTGAACGGCACGGGCCGCGCACGAAAGACCGGCACGATCACAAACCGCTTCGGAACGCACCAGATCGAAGCGGAGATGACCTGGCCGGTCGCCTGGACCTGGACGAACACATTCGGCGGCCGCACCTTTGCCACCACGCTGGGACATCGGGAGTCGTTCGAGCTTCCCGCGCTCAACCGGCTGCTGGTCAATGCGATCCACTGGGCCGTCGATCGTCCGGTCGACATCGCCCGCGAGAAGGCGGCCGTCGCCCGCAAGATGCCCAACCTGAAGCGACCGGTCGGCGAACTGGACCAGTTCGATCCCGAATCCGAACGGCAGGCGTTCGAAGTCCTCGACGGTTTCGAGGTCAACCTGTGGGCCGCCGAGCCGATGCTTGTCAATCCGATCCACATGACCTGGGACGCTCAGGGACGACTGTGGGTCTGCTGCTCAACGAGCTATCCGCAGGTCCAGCCCGGCGAACAGCCGAACGATCAGATCATCGTCCTCGAAGACACCGACGGCGATGGTCGGGCCGACAAGTCGACCGTCTTCGCCGATGGCCTGTACGTTCCCACCGGTCTCGAAATGGGAGACGGCGGCGTGTACGTCGCCAACGCCCCGGACCTGCTGTTCCTCAAGGACACCGATGGCGACCTGAAGGCGGATGTCCGCGAAGTCGTGCTGACCGGCTTCGCCACCGAGGACAATCACCACTCGATCAGTGCCTGGCGATGGGGCCCCGGCGGATGGCTCTACTTCCAGGAAGGAACCTTCATGCACACGCAGGTCGAAACGCCCCACGGCGTCGTGCGGCTCGAAAACGGTGGCGTGTTTCAGTTCCGCCCCCGCGATCTCGACCTGCGGGTCTATGCCGACTACCGCGCGTCCAACCCCTGGGGCCACACCTTCGACCGCTGGGGCACCGAAGTCCTCATCGACAATCCCAACCTCTACTTCCTCACACCCCTGACCGCCAACAGCCGGGCCAAGCTGGCCTACCAGTCGAGCGGTCGCGGCACCAAGCAGTGCGGCGGCGAGTTCGTCTCCGGCCGTCATCTGCCGGATGAGTTCCAGAACCAGATCTGGACCAACCAGTACAAGTCGAACACCGTCACCCGGTACGAAATCACCGATGACGGTGCCGGCATCGGCGTGAACGAACTCGAACCACTCATCCGCTCCCGCGACATCAACTTCCGTCCCGTCGACCTCAAGATGGGCCCCGACGGTGCCGCCTATGTGCTCGACTGGTACAACCCGCTCATCGGCCACATGCAGCACAGCTTCCGCGACGAGCGACGCGATACCACCCACGGCCGCGTCTGGCGGGTCACGTATCGCGGTCGCCCACTCGTGGAGAAGCCGCAACTGGTCCGCGTGCCGCTCGAACAGACCGTCGCGCACCTGAAGGATCCCGAAGACTGGACGCGACACCAGGTGAAGCGGGTGCTCTCCGACGCCGATCCCCGCGCCGCCGCCGACGCCCTCGAATCGTTCGTCGCCTCACTCGACCGCGACGATCCCGGTTATGCGCACCATCTCACGGAAGCACTCTGGGCGTACCAGACGATTGACGTCGTCAACGAAGACCTGCTGCGTGACGTACTGCAGTCGGATCATCCCAAGGCACGTGCCGCGGCGGTTCGCGTCCTTCGCTACTGGTGGGACCGGATCGGCGACTCGGCCTCATCGACCGAACCGGCGCTGACACTGCTGGAACAGGCGGTGGCCGACGAACATCCCCGTGTGCGGCTGGAGGCGGTTCTGACGCTCGGCTTCATCCCGGATGCCCGCTCCGTCGCGCTGGCCTGCCGGGTCCTCGACCAGCCGATGGACCGCTACCTCGAACATGCCCTCAAGCTGACCGTGGACGGTCTGCAACCGCACTGGCTCCCCGCGCATCGGGCCGGAACACTGACGTTTGCCTCGCCCGACCATCGCAGCTACGCCCTGTCGAACCTGCTGACGAACGAAGCGGTCCAGGTGATGGTCGACCTGCTCAACGCCGGCCAGGTCAACGCCGACCGACTCAAGGGCCCGGCTGAAGCGGTCGCCCGCACGGCCACAGCCGCCCAGCTCGAGAAACTCGTCCTCACGATGGTCGAGTACACCCGCGAGTACAATACCCGGGGCAGGGACGCAGCCGATCCGGCAGCCATCCGCGTGGTGCTCGATGCACTCAACACCGCCGCCCGGACCCGCGGCGTCAAACCGACCGGTGCCGACAAGATGGTCCCCCGGATCTACGCCGTCCCGGACGTCGACGCACAGGTCGCTGCCACCCGGCTGGTCGGAGCCTGGAAGATCGCCAGCCAGAGCCGGCGACTGCAGCAGCTGATTCGGGCTGAGGAGACCGACCCGGCACTCAAGCTGGCGGCCGCTTCGGCTCTGGGGGAACTGGCCGGCAGGTCAGATCGGCAGTTCCTCGCGCGACTGGCGCAGTCGAAGGAGAGCGGACAGCAGACCCTCGGCGTGGTGGGACTGGCCGCGATTGACCTCGATCGGGCGGCTGCCGTCGCCGCGACTCTCTTCGCCTCACCGCCCGACAGCAACTTTCCGCCCGAACAGATTGTCGAGGTCTTCATTCAGCGTCGCGGCGGGGGGGATGCTCTGGGAGCTGCACTCGACAAGGAGGAGGTCCATCCCGACGTCGCCAGCCAGGTCGCCGCTCATCTGGTCCGCATCGGCGAGCAGCACCCGGCACTGGTTGAGGCGTTTGGCGGCGGTGTTGCCCCCGGCTCGCTCGAAGACCTGTTGATGGCTGAAGACCGGCTCGAACTGGCCGAGGACGTCCGGGAGCACGGCAATCCCGCCCGTGGAGAACGGATCTTCCGCCGGAGCGAACTCGCCTGCTTCACCTGTCACAACATCTCCGGGGCGGGCGGCATCATCGGCCCCGACCTGGCCGCGGTCGGATCCGCCTATCAGGAAGACTACATCGTCGACTCGATCCTGCGGCCGTCCAAGGTCATCAAGGAATTCTTCGAGACAGCGGTCGTGCTGACGGATGAAGGGCGCGTCATCACCGGCATTCTGGTCCTCAGCGACGACGACAAAATCGTCGTCCGCGATCCACAGCAGGGCGGTGCCGAGGTGACCATCCCAACCGACCAGATCGACGACGTCGCCAAGGGGCCCTCCCTGATGCCCCGGGGACTGGCCAACAAGCTGAACAACCGGCAGGAGTTCCTCGATCTGGCGTCGTTCCTGGCGGCCCTGGGCAAGCCGGGTGACTACCAGCGGAACACGGCTCCCATCCTGCGTCGCTGGCGTGTGGCGGCGGTCGAGGAACAGGCAACGATCGATGCCGGCCTGGTCGACCACGTGCTCGCCACGGGCCAGCCGGCCTACGGTCTGGTGGACGGCACGCTGCCGGTGGAGGACCTTCCGGAAGGACAGCGCGTCATCGCCGTCGCGGAACTGGACGTCTCGGAACCGGGAGCCATTGGCCTGAAGGTCGAACCATCAGCGGTGGCGAGTGTCCTGGTGGACGGACACCCGGCAACGGAGAGGATCGAACTGGAACGCGGCCGGCACTCCCTGGCATTCGTGCTCGACCCGGCGTCGATCGGCGAGGGGCTGCGGGTCGAGGTGACGGCACCGAAATCAGCCGCGGCGACGTTCAAGCCGGTTACGGGACCGTAATCGTACACCGTTACCAGCACGAAGCGCCAGCGAGTGCATTTCGCGTTTCAGGACCGGGGCCATGACGTCGGCTCGCAGATCCAGCGTCGACGTTGCATCGCGTCCGACAACGACACGCCTCGATCGATGAGCGCCCCGGCCACCCGTCGAGGATGCCGCCCGCGGTCCGGCATTCCGGCACGCTGGCCGCTTGCATGCGGCGGCGGTTCGGGACATACTGCCCCGCATTGCGTGACGCGGAATTGACCGGACGTCGCGCCACGCGCCCGTAGCTCAGCTGGATAGAGCAGCGGTCTTCTAAACCGCAGGTCGCAGGTTCGAATCCTGCCGGGCGTGCTCCGCGGGCCTTCTCCCTCGCGCGAGGCCCGTTTCTCCTCTCCATTCCGCAGGTTGCGTTTTCTCGCCTGCCGGTCTCGCTGTCGGCGGTCCATTGCGTTTTTGCGAATTCCCTCGGGAAACGCGACAGATTCGTCTCCTGGGCGCGTTATCGTCTGGGGCGGATGCCCCCCGATGTGCGCCATTCCCGTTCGCCGCAGTCCTGCCGACAGGCCTCACGATGAGTCGACTCTGGCTGCTCGTCCCGCTGGTCATTCTCACTTTGCCGCCCGCACTCCATGCGGACGACGAACTTGCGAGCCAGGCCCGCACCGTGCTCCGCCGCCACTGCCTGAGGTGTCACAACGGCAACGGCTCCGAGGGGGGCGACTTCGACATCCTCAATCTCACGCACCTGACCGAAGAATACGGTCTGGTGACTCCGGACAACCCGGAGGACTCGCTGCTGCTCGAGCGGGTCGTCGAAGAGACGATGCCGCCCTACGAAATCCGGCAGCTCACTCCCGTCACCGCCGG